>MDTB01090450.1_pt1 | contig 11044 bp, 11 predicted proteins | sample 811161 | NCBI WGS metagenome assembly MDTB01 (sample SAMN05326650, study PRJNA326480) | marine metagenome | isolation source: seawater | place: Mediterranean Sea | collected 2009
TGTAATAATTGCAATTGGATAACGGTGAGATATAGAGCCTGCAATAAGAACGTCATTTTTATTTGTTTCTTTTATTGCACTTAAAGCTGAATTAATGGCTTTCAGGTTTATTTCTTCAAATCTTTTTTCCATACCAGCAGCTTTGAGCATTATTCTACTAGAGGCGTATGTATTAGTTGTAATAATTTTGGAACCAGCTTTAATATAGTCAATATGTACTTTTTTCAAAATATCTTGATGCAATGAAGCCGACCCACACCAAGATCCGTCCATTTTAACACCACGTTTTTGGAGCTCTGTACCAATTGCGCCATCAAGTGGTATCAGGTCTTTCGTTTTTAACCGACTAATAAACTTCGTATATCTTTCAGAGTGCAATTAATTTACCTTTTTACCATCTTAAGCTCATGCAACTAAGTCCCGCATCAACTTTTGATATTTCATTTACATTAGCTAATTTAATATCATAGGACTTCGATAATAGTTCATAAGTTTTTTCAAATCCTTTTGGCACCAAAAGATGATTATTTACCCTGAGAGAATTAGCAGCTAGTTCCTCACCTTCGGGCACATTTATTACTTTAAAATGATTTTCAAAAAAACCTGTCAAAGACATTTTTTTTGTCTGCAAAATAGTTTCATCATCTAATAAACTACAATCAGACTTAAAATGGAGAACTCCGTTTGGTGTATTTGTAATTGTAACCTTAGCACCTAAATGTAATAAGATTTTTTCTAATTCTTCTGCGCCTTCCTTGTTAGTTCTTTCTGAAAGTCCAATTATAAAACTATCATTTATTCTTAGAATGTCTCCACCTTCAATTTTTCCATTATCAACCATGAAAACCTCTTCAAATATATTAATAGCCTCTTTTTTAAAAACTTCATGTTCACCAAAACGTGATGGAGCTCCTGGCCTCAAAATTATGCAAAAGTCTTGAAAGGTGATTGCTGGATCTTCTACAAATACACTATCTGGATAATCTTCAAGTGCATCTAAAGAAATAATTTTTATATCAGAGCGTTCTAGTTGCATTTTATAGTCATTATGTTCAGCAAACACTTTTTCAAAATCTGGCTTTTCACCTATTGAGCTTAGTGCTTTTGATATGCTTTTACATGGTGTTCTTACCAATGCATTTTTAAAATTATATGCCATGAGTATCTATTTTTTTATTTTAGGGTCATGAATTATATTCATTTTTTTCATGGGACTTACACCTAATTCTGTTGATGCAAATGCTCCACCATGACATTGATTGCCAACATCACTCATTTCATCACCTAGATCGCTTTTAAAAATTTTCTCTGCATATACTTCGGCGTTGTCCTTTGGAAGAAATCCAATATGAGATGCATCCGTATTATCAACATTTTTTCTGTCATTATTTGAAACTCCATAAAGAGTTGTAAATCCTGTATAAGATGTTTCAATAGATCTGATTACGAGTTGGATAAGATCATTATAGGATAGCCAACTAGATAAACCTCTGAGAGTATTGACTGGTGCACATGACGCTATCCTAAGACAAACAGCTTCAACGCCATTTTTTTCAAAATACATTTTTGCCAAATCCTCGGTAAAACACTTTGCTAATCCATAAAAACTATCTGGCCTGTGAGGAGTATCTGGTTTAAGTGTAACACTTCTTGGGTTCATTCCAACAGCATGAATAGAACTTGCATAAATTACTCTTTTTACTTTATGTTTTTTTGAAGCCTCCCAAACATTATAGGAGCCAATAAAATTTGGGCCCAGTAATTCATTAAATGGTAGCTCATCAACAATAGCACCAAAATGACAAACAATAGTAGCATCCTTGATAATAGGCTCTATTTCATCAAAAATAGAAATGTTTGCTTTTACATACTGCTCATTTTTATAAAGCTTGCCAATATCTTCTTTAATATCAGAAGAGACTAAACTTTCACAAATTTTAGAAATGGGTTCTCTTATGTAAGACCCTAGTCGGCCACCAGCACCAGTTAAAACAATTTTTTTAATCATAAATAACCTTTTAATTAATTGCTTAAGATATATTATATTTTAATACACTGATAAATTATTCATATAAACAATTTCAGATTTAATCGATTTAAAGTATTAACTTATTTAGGCTTAATTAAAATATTAAAGAATTTTAATGATAAAAAAATTTCAAGACAATACCGCCTTACTTCTAGTAGATGTTCAAAAAGGAGTAAATGATACTAACTACTATGGTGGAGCAAATGGTAAGCGTAACAATTTAAATGCTGAGGAAAATATAAAAAAAGTTCTTCAAAAATGGAGAAACAGTGATCGGGTAATAGCATTTACAAAGCATAACTCTAGAGAAAAAGGCTCGCCCCTTAATTTAGAGCTCGAAAGCGGGCAACAAATTGACGGATTAGAACCTAATTCAGGTGATATCGTTGTAGTTAAAGATGTTAACAGTGGCTTTGTAGGAACTTCTCTTGAACTTGATCTAAGGAGAGCCCGTATTCAAAGGCTCATTATTTTGGGGTTTTTTACGAATGTATGTGTAGAAACAACAACTAGAATGTCTGGTAATATGGGTTTTGATACCTACTTAGTTCACGATGCATGTGCATCAATGAATGTAATTGGTCATGATGGAACTTACTACGAACCAGATTTAGTGCATAACTTAGCTATAGGTAACCTACATGGTGAATTTTGCACAGCTATTAGCACAAAAGACGCACTAAATTTATGTGAAACTGATGCATCTCACATCAATAGAGTTCAAGGAAACGAGTGAATTTTGGAGTTTCATCAATGGTTTTGCCTCTTAAGAAAGTGGCTTTATTAAGACCAGGAGCATCATTATTAGAAGCAGATATTAATAAATGGCATTACAGTAATATTTTCAGTCCAGATAAAGTCCAAGGCATTTACAATAATTTTGTAAATCTGCTTACGGATGAAGGTGTTGAAATTTTTTGGATTGAAGAAAATACTAATATAGCAGACGCAATTTTTACTTATGATGCTTCAATGATGACGAAATCAGGAGCTATTTTAATGTCGCCTGGCAAAGAATTACGAAAAGGTGAACAAAATATACACCGTAATTTTTATAAATATAATAACATACCAATCATTGGGGAAATTACTGGCAAAGCTACTGCAGAAGCTGGTGACACTTTATGGTTAGATGACTATAGCTTAATTGTTGGCAAGGGTTTTAGAACCAATCAAGAGGGCGTCAATCAAATAAAAGAAATAATGAAACCTTTAAAAGTAGATGTTTTTCAATTTGACATTCCTGTATACATGGGGACAGAAGCGTGTTTACACTTAATGTCCCTGATAAGTTTGGTCGATAATCGTAAAGCTCTTGTTTATACACCATTACTACCAGTTAGTTTATTCAAACTTCTTTAGAAGAAAGGCTTTACTCTCATCAATGCTCCAGAAGAGGAATTTTTGTCAAGTAAGACATTAAGCACTAATATTCTAACTATATCTCCTGGAAAATGTATAATGATTGATGGCTTTCCTAAGACAAGAGAAAGCTTAGAAAATTTTGGTATAAGCGTAAAAGTCTTCAATGCAGATGAACTTTGCATTGCATGTGAAGGTGGTCCAACCTGCTTAACTCGTCCTTTGTTAAGATCTTAAAAACAAAATTAATGAAATTTTCATTGCCTCAATATAGTATTTATTTTTCTTTTTTTATTTATTCTTTCTCGTTAGGTGTTTTTTTTCCAAGAATAGCAGATCTACAACAACAAATGAATATAGGGGAAGCCACTCTTGGATTGGCACTTCTAGGCCCACCAATTGGCGTTCAAATATCTTTATTATTTGCAGATTTGATACTTGAGAAAATTGGATTTAGAAAAACTATGTGTTTTGGTATTCCAATACTAGGTTTAGCACTTGTTTTCAGCGCACTGTCTTATTCACCTATTTTCTTTTTTATTTCACTCTTGTTTGGAGGTTTTGCTATAGGAATCCTCGAAGTTGCCGTGAACTTAGAAGCAGACCGTTTAGAAAACAAACTTGATACAAAAATAATGAATAGAAGTCATTCTTTTTGGAGCCTAGGATTTTTTGCCTCCGGTATTACGGGTGCCCTTTTTTCTCAAATACAAATTTCACCTTTTATAAATTTTTCACTTTCTTTGATAATATGTTCCATTTTTACTTTTGTATTTTGCGCAAAATATCAACCTGCTAGTAAAAGAGATAATCCAAGCAAAAGTAAAAGTGTATTTGTTTATCCAACAAAATCAATAATGGGTCTCATACTATTGACATTATCACCTATGCTTCTCGAAAGTGCAAGCATTGATTGGTCAGTCATTTATATGAGAGATATTTTTTCAACTCCTCCGATTATAAATGGTTTGTCAATCGTTGTATTAGCAATAGCTCAATTTATTGTAAGATTTTATGCTGATTTTTATGTTGAAAGATTTGGTCCTATAAAAATATCTCATGTTTCTATTTACATTATGTTTATTGGTGTATTGGCAGTAACATTATCTAGTTCCGTAATTATTTCACTAATTGGTTTTACTTTAATTGGTGGGGGTTCAGCAGTATTATTTCCCTTAGCAATGTCTGCTGCTGCTCAAAAAACTGACAGACCTGCAGCTGTTAATGTTGCCTCATTAGCACAAATATCTTTTCTCATGTTCTTACTAGCACCTCCAATACTTGGTTTTGTAGCTGAAAATCTTGGAATCAGGGTATCATTTGGGATTGGTTTGCCAATGGTTGTGCTGAGTTGGCTCTTTATAAACTCTCTAAAAAACAAGAGGAAAGTTGTAAAGAATAAACATAATAGTTAATATTTAATTTACAAAGAATAAGAAATTAAGATTTAAATGACACACTCAAATACTGTTGGATCTGCAATATATAAAAAAATAAAAGACGATATAATCTATGGCAAATTACAACCTTCAACAAGATTGAAGTTAGATAAATTAAGCAATTCTTATTCTGTGAGCATGTCAACATTATGAGAATGCCTTAACAGACTTTCAAGTGAAGCTTTTGTATCTGCTGAGGAACAAAGAGGTTTCTTTGTAACCTCAATTTCACTTAATGATGTTGAGGAGATTACAAACCTTCGTATCTTACTTAAATGCCCTGCCCTAAAGCTTTCTTCGAAAAATGGAGATACTGATTGGGAGGGAAATCTAGTTGGGGCATATCATAAACTTCATACTAAAGAAAAAGAAATGCAAAATGGTGGCGTCTCAACAAAAAAGTCATTAATTAGGTATGACTGGGGTTTTCATCAATCATTAATACTTGCATGCAACTCAGCCAATTTAATCTCTCTACACTCACTTTTATACTATAAGTTTCTTAGATACCAAATGCTCCTTACTTGTTCTAGGTGTAGTGAAGCAGTCAACGAGCACAAAAAAATTTTTGATTCAGCATTAGAAAGAGATTTTCCAAAAGCTGAGAAAGAACTAAAAAATCATGTCAAAATGGGTCTCAATTTCATTTCAAAAGGATATAAATTTAATTGATCTTTAATTTTCTTATTTTATAATATTTTCAATATGAATTTCTCTTAAAAAAAGAAAGTACATTGTGATAAAAAATAAAGATAATAGTATTGCAAATTTAAAAAAATCTTTAAGCCGACAAACGAAAAAGTCCGAAGTGCCTTTGTCAAAAAGTTTAGTAAAGAATATTCCCATTTACGAAGGTAAAGAGGTTAATGAAAGATCATTAGAAGAAGGTTATAAAATTGCACTTCTTAGAGAATGGTCAAATGTTTTCAAAGAAGGTTCTGGCATTATTGTAATAAAAAAAGGTATAGCCAATTTAAAAGTTATCTCTAAGGCGACTAGTGTTTTTACCAAACTAATAGAAATAGAAAAAGAAAAATTCAATTCTGGAGGTGACCATTTTGCTAAACCAGGAGCAAATGACAGGGTTTGGAATGCGCTTGAAAAACATTGTACTTATGACCCTGATAATTTTTGTCAGTATTATTCTTCTCCAAGCATCCGACTTGCATCTGAAGCATGGTTAGGTCCTTGCTACCAGGTAACTGCACAAATAAATCGTGTTAATCCTGGAGGGGAGGCTCAAACTGCTCATCGAGATTACCATTTAGGTTTCATGACAGTTGAACAAGCTTCAAAATATCCAGAACATGTTCATACATTCTCACCTTTTCTTACATTACAGGGCGCAGTAGCACATTGTGATATGCCAATAAAGAGCGGGCCAACGAAATTACTTCCTTTTTCACAAAATTTTACATCTGGATATTTGGTTTATGGAAACCCTGAATATCAAGAACACTTCGAAGATAACTATGTTCAGATACCTCTTGAAATTGGTGACCTAATTTTTTTTAATCCAGCTATTTTACATGCTGCCGGGAATAATACCTCAACTGATATATTCAGAATGGCAAACCTTTTACAAATTTCATCACCATTTGGAAGAGCTATGGAAACTGTAAATAGACTTAAAATGTCAATAACATTATATCCAATACTATTAGATGCAAAATTGCATAATAAGATTTCAGAAATAGAAATTGATAATGTAATTGCAGCTTGCTCTGAAGGGTATTCCTTCCCAACAAATCTGGACTTGGATCCTCCTGTAAATGGTCTTGCACCTTTAACGCAAGCACAAATTATGAGAAAAGCACTTAATAAAAATAACCCTATTGAAAGCCTTAGAGAAGAACTTTTTGAGCAATCAGAAAATCAAAAAAGTTAAATTAATTTTGCAATAACTTTTCTTTATTTTTACTTCTTCTGCACCTTTCACTGCAGTAAAGTACACTTGCCCAGTCTTTTTTCCATTTTTTTCTCCAAGTAAATGGCTTTCTGCAAGTTTTACAAATTTTTTCGTCTTTCATTGTGTATTATTACATATAAATTCTTCAGCTTTTTCAAAAATATGAGACTTCCTATCTTTAGACATTTTATCCAAAGTACGATGCAAAAAAGATAATCGCGGATTAGACTTGTAAAAATCTATGTTTTTTTCTGTAAATCTCCAATATAAACCATCAACAATGTCACACCATTCACCCTTAGGATAATTACTCATTTTTAAAATATAATTCGAGCCACAAGTATAGGGCTTAGTAGACATTAGCCCCCCATCAGAGTAAGTTGCCATTCCAAAAACATTAGGAACCATTACCCATTCAGAAGAGTCGATATACATTTCCATAAACCATTTATATATATGTTTTGGATCAATTTCACATAAATTCATTATATTGCTAATTACCATAAGCCTTGGAATATGATGATTATAACCATGTCTTAAAGCACATTTAATTGAATCATCTAAAGGCAGGATACCAGTTGTGCCATTATACCAGCTGCTTCTTAATTTATTTTTATGACCCCAATAATTATGACTACTTTGAAACTCACTTTTTTCTTGGTAAATACCCCTAATAAATTCCCTCCATCCAAGAATTTGTCTTATAAATCCTTCAAGAGAATTTAGAGGTATTTCGTTAGTTTTTGAAAAATCAATTAGTTTTTTAATAATGTATCCAGGGGAAAGTAGCCCAATATTAAGGGAAGAACTTAAGCAACTGTGAAAAAGGAAATTTTTTCCCTCCAACATTGCATCTTCATAAATACCAAAATTTTGAAATCTATCTTCAAGAAATGCATTTAAATATGTTTCTGCATCATTTCTAGTGACAGGAAACCAAATATCGTCTAATTGACCTGGGTGATCATGAAAATGCTTTTCAATTAACTCAACAACCTCATGGTGATATTTAGATTTTTGAAATTTTGGATTATTTGGGATAATCGTACCTGCAGGTATTTTTTTTCTATTCTCAGCATCAAAAGACCACTTACCACCTACAGGTTTACTATCTTCATCCATAAGAATGTTAAACTTTTTTCTTCCATATTGGTAAAATGAGCTTAGTCTGTATACTTTATTATTTTTATTAAAGTCTCTAAATTCATCTTTTTCAAACATAAACATTGGAGATGAATGTATTTTATAATTTGTAGAATTACTTTTAAAACCATTAATAATGTATTTTTCAAAAGGCTTATCTTCTATTTCAAAAAAATTAATTTCTTCAACTTTATGACTTCTTATAAAATTATTAAAGAAAGAAAGATAATTTTGATCCTTTTTTCGATCATTTAAAGTGTAATAATGGACATTTAAGCCATTACTTACCAATTCATCTTTATATTCCCGCATTGCACAGAGAAAAAGATAAATTTTTAATTTGTGATGTTTTTCATATGTACATAATCCAAAATCTTCAGACATAAAAATTTCATTACATCCATGATTTTTAATTATTTCAGGGTTAAATAACTGATTACCTAAGATAAAGAATAATTTGTTCATTTTCCTTAACTAATTAAAAAAAATAAAATTTAAAGTGTTTAATAAGTATAGAAGGTTCTTAATTTAAATTAAAAAATTTTCTAATAGCATTAGTTATTGCTTTTAATGAAGCAAAGCCCAATTTACCATCTACTGAACTTTCATTATTTTTATCCTTAAGAGAATTTAATTCATTTTCTCTTATAAAAAGAATTTCAGATAATGCTGTTATTACTTTAACGTTAGCCTTTAAAACTTTTTCAAATACTTCTTTACTTATTTCAAAAAGGACAACAGGACGAATAGCCTTAACTGTTGCAGAACGTTTTGAGCCTGTTAAAAGTGTCATTTCACCAAAGACTTCACCAATTGTTAAATTGTCAATAATGATTTCTTTTCCTTTAGTATCTTCAATTATAACTTGAACAACTCCTTCAGTAACAAGAAACATCGAGTCACCCTTGTCACCTTGTTTAATAATAGTTTCTCCTACTTTAAATTGACGCTTTGTGACAGATGATGACAATTGATTAAAGTCTTCAGCACTCAATGGCTCAAATACTTTTACTCTTCTAAACCAAAACTCTGGTTTTTGAGAGTCTAAGTAGATGTTGTTTAAAGGAGAATATAATTTCTCAAATGTTTCAATATTTTGACTGAAATCTTGAATTGCAGAAAGGCTTGCATCAGGTTCTAAATCTTGAGTTACCCTTCCAGTTACCATAGTTATTCCAGCACGAGTTAATACGTAATTTATAGAAAGCATAACAGATGATCTTTGACTAAAAAGTAGGGCCCTATCAAGACAATCATATCCAATCCAAAATTTCAAACCATTATCATTGGCACCTGAAAACCAAACATCAGTAAAGCCAAAAAATTCTCTTTTATCAACTGGTTTTGCTTTTGCTAATCCATCTTTCATTAAGTCTAATATATATAATGGATTGTGTCTTGGATGTACTGATATAGAATCATATGTTATAAATCCACCTTTACTAAAATTGGTATTATTTCTTGAATAATTTATAACTGTTGCTTTTGCTAATTTATCATTTGGTATAGCAATATGCATATTCTCAATAGAAGTAAGGCTAGTTGTTCTCCATGAAATAGATTTTATTTGACCTAGTTGACCATCAACTGAGACCCAATCCTCAGACTCAAAGGGTTTTTCAAGATTCAAGAAAATTCCAGATACAACATTACTGAGATTTCCTTGCAAAGCTAATCCGATTATTGCAGTAATTAAACCAGATGTTGCAAGCGCCGCAGTAAGAGATATATCGAACCCATATGATAAAAATAATAGAGTTGGTGAAACCAACAAAATTATCATCAATAAGAACCTTAAAATACCAGGGTATAATCTCTCTTCTTCAGTTTTAGAAGATTTTCTATCAATGTTTTCAAAAAGTAAAATTACTAATATAAAAGGAAAGTAAATTTTGTATGCAAGGCTAGGGAGCAGTTTATTATCTAAAAAACTATAAAAGTAAATTTCATTTTCTTTTAATACTGAATGCTCAAATGAAAAAAAAACAAGGTAATAAAGATACCCTAAAAATAAGATAATTAAAAAGAAATTATTTTGGGGTTTTGTTTTTCTATTATTAATGTTTAAAAGTAAAAGAATTAAAAAAAGCGCAACGAAGAAATTTGTATAAAAGATATACGTGCTGTTCGAACCAATATTTAAGTATGGCAAAACTGAAATTGTAAGTATCACTAAAAAGCATTGTGAAAAAAATCTTAAATTTAAATGAAAATATTTATCCATTATTTAGAGTATTCCTATTAACAATTTTGTAAAAGTAAACTGTTGAAATATAAGATTAAGAAAACCAACTATGTTTACCGAACTGATTTGATTGAACTTTATTTCCCGTCTCTATAAAAAATTTAAACCCTTTAACTACATGGTTGATATATTTTTGTATACTAAGTTTAATATATAAATTCCATACTAACCATTTGATAAATCTATTTTTAAATGGTAAATCAGGATTTATTCTTACAAGTAATGATGAAACATTATTATTCTCTTTAATAATCCAATTTACAATCGCCTTTCTTTTTGGACCACCTATTTCAAGGTCATAACCATTTTCAGTCCAATTAAAAAATTTTCTCCTATACCTTACTCCATTAAGATATATTAATTCATCTTCAGAGTTTTTGCCCGGCCATGAAAATGCTTTATTGGAGTAACAAAAAGGGTGAAAATCCTCTAAACAACCTGGCTTTTTAATTGCATCTTCAATTACCTTTTTTGGTTTATTAAAGTTTGCAGAAGCTTCTACATAATACATGACATAAAAATAACAGTTTTTAGTATAAATATTTAAATATGATCTTATTAATAGATGATCAACATAGCACAGCTATTATGAAAAATGATATTTATATTAAATATCTAAAAACTATAGCTTCTTCTTCTTGCTTCAATGTAAGTAATATGTGCTAAAGGAATACAAAAATTAGGATTTGGTTGCGGGGGTAGGATTTGAACCTACGACCTTCAGGTTATGAGCCTGACGAGCTACCGGGCTGCTCCACCCCGCGTCAAAAAAAATGCTGTAGCTGAAAGGCTTGGCAGCGACTTACTCTCCCACACCTTAAGATGCAGTACCATCAGCGCTGAGGGTTTTAACGGCCGAGTTCGGAATGGGATCGGGTGTTGGCCCCTCGCCATAACCACCAAGCCATTCAGCTACA
>MDTB01165818.1_pt1 | contig 11044 bp, 11 predicted proteins | sample 811161 | NCBI WGS metagenome assembly MDTB01 (sample SAMN05326650, study PRJNA326480) | marine metagenome | isolation source: seawater | place: Mediterranean Sea | collected 2009
CTAGCTGTCTCAATCCATGAGGTTCAATAGATGCAGCTTGGTCTGACCCATACATAGTTCTATCCAGTGTAATATGTCTTTCTATAGATGTTGCTCCTAAAGCGACAGCAGCGTAGCTTATAGCTAATCCTGTTTCATGACCACTATACCCTACATCACATTTAAACTCATTAGCCAACGTATGGATACACTTTAAATTTGCATCTGTGTCAGGCATTGGATAAGTTGAAACTGTATGCATTAATTCAAATGGACAATCCATATTTTTAAAAATATCCACAGCTAATTTTATTTGATCCATAGAAGACATACCTGTAGAAATAAAAGTATGTTTTCTTTCTGACGCTACTTCTTTTAGGAATTCTTGAGAGATAATCATAGCTGATGCAACTTTATTATATAAACAGTCAAATTGCCTGAGATTTTTTTGACTCTCTATGTCCCAGGCAGACGCAAACCATTTGATATTTAGAGACTTACAGTATTTATCTATTTCTTTATAATCTTCTAGAGAAAGCTCTAACCCGTTTTTTTGATCTCTTTGTGTTATGCCCCACGGACTTTCTCTAGGTGAATCTAATATTTCTTTAGAATATACCTTATCTATAGTTCTTTTCTGAAATTTAACGGCATTACAACCAGCATCTTTCGCTACATCAATAAGCTTTTTAACTGTTGTCATATTACCATTATGGTTTATGCCAATTTCTGCTATTATTTTAACACTCATTTTATTACCCTGAAATATTTTTTAATTAAAAGTAAATTAAGTTCGGTTGATAAATTGATTTTCTAAAAGTTTTTCTTCTAGATATTCCATGAGAGAATGTCCTAGAATTATGTGACATTCTTGTATTCTAGCTGTATTAGAACTTGGAATAATAAAAGAATGATCACAATGCTCTTTTAGCTTACCCCCATTATTTCCTAAAAAACCAATGGTAGTTATTTCCTTAGATTTCGCTGCAATAGCTGCATATTCTAAGTTTTTGGACATACCAGATGTACTTATACAAATTAGTACGTCACCTTTTTTACCTAACGCTCTAACATTCCTTTCAAATAAATATTCATATCCGTAATCATTACCACAAGCTGTGATAGTTGAAGTGTCCATACTTAGGGCCACAGCTGCAATAGGATCCCTGTTAACTTTAGGTCTTAACCTAACCAAGAGTTCTGCTGCTAAATGTTGTGCATCTGCTGCAGAACCTCCATTACCGCAAAATAATAATTTATTATTGTTTTTGATGCTATTGTAAATCACATTCCCAAGTACTTCGAACTTATTAGTATATTCGGGTTTTTGAAGCTCTGTTTTTACATTTATGCCAGAAATTAACGCATTTTTAAATAATTCTCTCATTTAACTATCTCTTATTGAAAAGTTTCTTAGATTAAAATTTTTTTCAAGACTTAATGCCTCACTATCTTTTTTTGATAAAATAGGATTGTTTACTGACCAGTCAATCATTAAATCTGGATCATTCCAAATTATTGAACATTCTGATTTTTTATTATACGACTTATCTACCTTATAAGATACCTTCGTATTGTCTTCTAGAGCAAGAAAACCGTGAGCAAAACCATGAGGAATGATGATATTTTCGTTTTTATTATCATCTAATATGTAACTTATCCATTTACCATAAGTATTTGACTCAGTTCTAATATCCACAACTACATCAAAAATACTTCCTTTTTCTACATGAATAATTTTAGTTTGTGCATGATTCCCTTTTTGAAAATGAAGTCCTCTAAGTACGTTTTTCTTTGAAATTGATACATTTTCTTGAACGCATTGAAAAGAAATACCTAAGTCATTTTTAAAATTAACAAAGTTTAAATTTTCAAAAAAAACTCCTCTATTGTCGTTATGCTTTAAAGGAGTAAAAATAATTATATCTTGAAATTCTAATCTTTTGTATTGGCTTCTTGTCAATTTAGCAGACCTGATTTAATAAAATTAAGGTTTTAATCCTAAGTATTTGTTTATCACAAATTTCTATGACAATATACAAATATAAATTTTTGACAAAGGATAAGATTTGATAAAAAGCAAAACAATATTAGTAACTGGGGGGGGGGATTTATCGGATCTGCATTTTGCAATTATATAGTAGGTAATTTACAAAATAAAATAATTATTTTAGATAAGATGACTTATGCAAGTAATTCAAATTCATTAAAAAATATAATAAAAAACAAAAATGCTTTTTTCATAAAAGGTTCTATTGGCAACAAAAACCTAGTAAAAAATTTGCTTCGAAAATATTCCCCTCAATATATAGTTAACTTTGCAGCAGAAACACATGTTGACAACTCCATATCTAACCCAAAAGATTTTGTCAAAACTAATATAGTTGACACTCATCAATTCTTAGAAACTGTATTACAATATTACCAAAAACTTAAAAAAGATAAATGTTCGGGTTTTAAATTTCTTCAAATTTCGACTGATGAAGTTTATGGTGATATAGATATTGATGAAAAGCCAGTAGATGAAAACTCTCCTTACAAACCAAGTTCTCCCTATTCTGCGTCTAAAGCAGCTGGAGATCATTTAGTAAAAGCCTACTTTAGAACTTTTAACTTTCCAGGTTTAATATCAAACTGTTCCAATAATTTTGGTCCTTTTCAACATCATGAAAAATTTGTTCCAAAAGTCATTAACAATATACTTAATGGAAAGAAAATTCCTATTTATGGTGACGGTTCACAAATAAGGGAATGGATTTTTGTAGATGATCATTGTGAAGCCATTAAAAATCTTTTAAAATATGGCAAAATTGGTGAAAATTATAATGTTGGTAGTGGTAACGAAATTACCAATTTAGAACTTGTAAAAAATATTTTAATTGTTCTAAAAACCTTTTCACTTGTTGAAACAACTAATGTTAACAATTACGTCGAATTTATAGACGATAGATTAGGTCATGATAAAAGGTACTCTATAAACAGTTCTAAAATAAAAAAATTATGTAATTGGAATATTAAAACTAGATTTGAAGAGGGTTTAAACTTAACTATTTCGTCAATTATAAACTCTAGAAAAGAAATTGCATGAGGTAAACATATGCAAAAAGGTATTATATTAGCTGGAGGTTCTGGCTCACGCTTATACCCATTAACTTTTTCCGTAACTAAACAACTGTTACCTATTTATGATAAACCAATGATATATTATCCACTCTCTATTTTATTAGAATTAGAGATTAAAGAAATTCTTTTAATAAGTACCAAACAGGATCAAAACCAGTTTAAAAAACTATTAGGTGATGGAAGTAACTTTGGTATTAAATTATTTTATGAAATTCAAGAAAAACCAAATGGAATTGCAGAGGGGTTGATAATTGGAGAAAAATTTTTATCTGGCAGTTCATGCGTATTCATTCTAGGAGATAACCTATTTATAGGTACAGGTGCCAAAAAAATTTTTAAAGAAGAGCTCTATAAAAATGATGGATCAACAATTTTTACTTATCGAGTTAAAGACCCTGAGAGATATGGGATTGTTTCTCTAGACCATAATGGTAATCCACTTACAATAACAGAAAAACCTTCAGAATTAATATCAAATCTTGCTATTACTGGTATTTATTTTTACGATAAAAATGCACCTCAAGTAGCAAAATCATTAAAACCTTCTGAAAGAGGTGAATTAGAAATTACAGATATAAATAAGTATTATTTATTAAATAATTCTCTTAAAGTTGTTTCATTAAATGGAGATATAACTTGGCTTGATGCAGGTACTGTGAGTTCTTTGTACGAGGCCTCAAATTTTGTTGAAACTTTAGAAAAAAGAACTGGAAAAAAGGTTGCTTGCCTTGAAGAAATTGCTTTAAAAACAAAAAAGATTAATGAAAAAACATTTATTAATGGTAGAAAAAAATATGGTAACAGTGAATATGGTCTCTATTTAGAAAATATAATTAATAAATTTTAATCAAACCTCAATTACTAGTTTAGACCATTTTTTTATTCTTGCTATTGTAACTTTGATTTTTTCTATAATCACCTCATTATGAGCTCCACTAGCATGTATTAATCTATTATTATCTAAAATAATAGCAACGTGTCCGTCCCAAAAAATAATATTGCCTCTATTTAAATTTAAACTTAATGAAAATTCAAAAACATTATAGTTTTTTGATCTTGAAAAAAATTTAATCTGGTCTTTTGTATCTCTTGGTATTATTTCTCCTTTAAATGCTATAGATAGTTGTAAAAGTGCTGAACAATCCAATCCAATACTATTCCTACCTCCCCATCTGTATGGAACTCCTACAAAACACTCCGCATATTTTATCCAATCAAATTGAAAATTGTTTTTTTTTAAAATGTGAGATTTAAAAATATAACCATATTTTATTTTACTTTTATGAAGTAGTGAGATTTTTGCCCAGTTATCAATTATTTCAACCACATTAATTTTAGATCTCATGTGGAGAAAAAAAATTAATTGAGATTTGACAGTTGGTTTTGATAAAACGATTGTCCTTGTACGAGCAACAACATAATTCGTTGTAATTGAAAAGTCTAAAGAATTAGATTTGACCCAACCTTCATATCTGTCTACATCTGAAACCCCATAAGAAAAACTTCCTTTTGAATATAATACATTAAAAGTTTCACCAAAAAGACACTCAGTATCTATCAATTTATTTATTTTATTTGTTTTTAGAGAAGCAGATGGGGTTATAATTTGGTATTTATTTGATTTCACGGAATACCTATTATCTTAAGCCCTTTTGTTCACACCATTTTTTTACATCAAAATTTGGACATGTTTTTGTGGTTTTAATAGCGTCACTATGACCAATAATTTCAGCATTAGGATAATCTTTTTTCCATTTTAGTAAAATTTTTTCTAGTGTGTTAAATTGTGATTTTGTAAAAAAATCCCGGCCAATTAAACAAACTCCTAAAGACACTTCATTCTGAGCATAAACATGTGCACCTATCCAATATTCTGGCCTACCGTTTTCAACCTTACCTTCCCTTGTAATAACCTTGTGATATCCAATTCCATCCCAACCAAAATCCAAGTGCATTTTATGAATATCGAATGCTGTTATTTTTAAGTGATTTGGTGTGTCTGAACAGTGAACTATTAATTTTTTGATTTTTTCTTTGTATAACATTTTAAATCCTATTATAGGGATCATCAAGTCTTATTATGTCATCTTCACCAAAATAGTCACCAATCTGAATTTCAATAATAACTAAATCTTTTTTTTGTTGATTTTTAACATAATGCTTACTTCCCTTCTTAATATCAATTGATTTTCCTTCATTTAGATTAAAAATAAGACCATCAAGATAAATTTTAGCTCTTCCTGAAACTACAAACCAATGTTCACTTCTCCTCATATGATACTGCAATGATATTCGTCGATTAGGGTGAACTGTAATTTTTTTAACCTTACAGAATTGACTATCAAATAAAATTTCGAAACTTCCCCAAGGTCTCTCTTCATAAAAAATATTTTCGACATATCTTGATTTGCTTTTAATTAGAGTTTCAACTAACTTTTTTAATCCTTGTGAGTTATTTTTTTTTGTAATTAAGGTTGTATCCTGAGTATCTACAATTAATAAATCTTCTACGCCAACTGTTGCTATCATTCTATGAGGAGAAGTTAAAACTTCATTTTGGCTATTTAATGTTGAAAGATTTTTTTGATCACGATTGTCATTGTTCACAATGTTAAAAAAACTGTCCCAAGAACCAACATCGTTCCAATGCGTGTTAAAAAGAGAACATAAAATTTCACTCTCTTTTTCTAGCACTGCATAATCTATAGATATTGAAGGTATATTATTAAAATGTTCACAAGATAAGTTTAGAGTATTTTGGGTAAAGTTTAAATCTATTGTTTTAATCACTTCATTACATGAAGTGTATAGATCAAAAGCTCTTTGGCGTATTGAACTTAGAACCTTTTCTCTATTAACTAAAAAAATCCCAGAATTAAATAAATAATTTTTTGTTTCGAAATAACCTGTAGCAAGATCTATATTCGGTTTCTCAATAAATTTAAGCACTTTAAAAATTTTATTTTTATTTTTTTGATAGATAATATTTTGATTATCAAATTTAATATGTCCATATGAATCTGAAGGTTTAGATGGAGGAACTCCAAAAACAATCCATTTATTATTTTGGATCTGACACAAAGTAAAATTAATTATTTTTACAAATTCGCTAGTGTTTTCAATAAAATGATCAGAAGGTAATATTAGTAAATCGTCATTTTTTTTTGCAAAATATGAACTAAAAAAAATTGCTGCGCCAGTATTCTTAGAAAAAGGCTCTAATATTAATTTGGCTTTAATTTTTTTTCCCAATAATATCCCCTCAATTTTATGTCTATATTTTTCAGAAGTAATAATAATTGGATCTCTGGAGTTTTTTAAATGTTTTAATCTATCAAGAGTAAGCTCAAATAACGATTTATCCTTAAAAATTTTAATAAATTGTTTAGGCAAACTTTTTTTGCTTAGTGGCCATAATCTAGCACCAAAGCCACCACATAGAATAATTGGTTGTAAATACTTAATATTTGTCATTAATTAAACGCCAAAATTTCATTAATAAAAAAATAATTGTAATAAAAATTATAATAATATATCTAAGTAACATGAAATATCCATTAATCAAAAATAATATACTTAAATCTGATCTCGATATGGTGATAAAGCTATTATCAGATGAAAACCCCAAACTTACAAATGGGCCAAAGGTTTTAGAATTTGAAAAGAAATGGTCTAAGTGGCTAGGTGTTGAATATTCTGTGTTCGTTAACTCAGGTGCGTCTGCTAACCTATTATCTATATCTTTATTAACATTAAAAGATGATCCTCGAGATGAGATAATTGTGCCACCCTTGACATGGATTTCTGATATAAGTTCCGTTCTACAAAATAACTTCAAACCTGTTTTTGTTGATATAGACATTAATACTTTAGGCATGAATACAGACAAAATATTGGAAAAAATTACATCTAACACAAGAGCGGTTTTTTTATCTCATATACAAGGTTTTAATGCTATTACTGATAAACTTCTGGAGACTCTTAAGAATAAAAATATAGATCTAATTGAAGATGTATGTGAATCCCATGGGGCTTTACATAATAATAAGAAAGTTGGAACCTTTGGGTGGGTTTCGAACTTTTCATTTTACTATGCTCACCATATGAGTACGATTGAGGGTGGAATGGTATCTACAAATGACTTTGAAACGTATGAAAAACTAAGAATGCTCAGGTCTCACGGCATGGTAAGAGAGGCTTTTTCCGACGAAACAAAATCTTATTGGAAAAAAAACTACCCTTCTTTAAATCCAGATTTTATTTTTGCAGTGCCTGCTTATAATGTTAGAAATACTGAAATTGGTGCTGTTATTGGTTTAGCTCAATTACCACGACTTTCAGACATGATATTAAAAAGAAATAAAAATCATGAGTATTTTTTAAAGAAATTAAATCCAAATATTTTTTTCACAGACTTTTTATTAGAAGGATCTAGTAATTATGCATTTAATCTTGTTCTGAGAAATAAAGATCAAGAACTTTTTGCAAGAATTTGTAATAATTTAAAGAAATTCGGTATCGAATTTAGAGTTGGAAGTGCTGGTGGAGGAAATCAGTTAAGACAACCATATTTACAAAAATACATTGCTAAAGATTATTACAAAAAATTCCCAAACACAGAGCATATACATTTTTTTGGAATGTATATTGGTAATTATCCTGATCTAAAGGTTTCAGACATTGATTATATTGTTGACAAAATAAACATATGAAAAAAGCAGTCTTAATTAAAAATGGAGATATTAGAACTAAAAATTTTACTATGCCGAAGCTTTTAGATAGTCAATGTAGAATTAAAGTTCACACAGCAGGTATATGTTCATCAGATATATATAGAAGTTTTGGATATGGTGCATATTTTTATCCTCTAGTACTGGGACACGAAATATCGGGTCATGTGGTTGAATGCGGTAAAAAAGTTAAAAAATTTTTTGTAAATGATGCTGTATCTATATTTCCCCTTATTCCATGCAAAAAATGTATTTTTTGCATGAATAAAGAATATATGAGATGCAATGACTATAAATATTATGGATCTAGGTGTGAAGGAGGTTTTGCACAATTCATTGATATTAATGAATGGAATTTAGTAAAAATTCCAAATAACATAAAATTAACAGATGCTGCTCTTTTAGAACCAATGGCTGTTTGTGTACATGCTCTAGAAAGACTTCAATTAATAAAAAAAAATTTAGATTATAGCAACAAAAAAGTTGCCGTATTAGGATCAGGTTTTCTTGGTCTAATTATATGTGATATTTTAAGGCATCATTCCCCTGAATTAGAAATAATTGCGATAGATAGAAATCAGGCCAAACTTAATATAGCCAAAAAAAATAATGTTCAAACATATCTTTTGAATAATAATGATGAAAATTTTAAGACCAAATTTAGAGACTACTTTACTGAGGTGATTGAAGCTTCTGGGACGTCTGAAGGCTTTAAAGCTTCACTCGAAATTACAAAACCGGGTTGTAGAACTTTGTGGATGGGGAATATAACAACCAATTTAAATTTAGAAAAAGATTTGGTAAGCAAAATCTTAAGAAAAGAATTACAAATTATGGGAACATGGAATTCAATTTACCGCGGTAAAAATCAGTGCGATTGGGATAAATCAATAGACATAATGAAATCTGGTTATAAGCCTGGCAATTTGATTTCACATGTGATAAACTTAGAACAAATTGGTGAAACTATCGAAAAGATGTTTTTACACAAAGAAAGAATTAAAAATTTTAGTAGCTTAAAAATAGTAGTTAAACCTAATTAGGTGAATATGAATAAGTATTCATTAATAATTCCTTGTTATAACGAAGAAAAAAATTTGCCTAAACTTTTTTCTAAATTTTCAAATTCATTTGAAAATTATAAGATTGAAATTATTTTTGTGGATAATGGTTCAACTGATAATACAAATTACTTACTCAATGAATTTTCGAAGAAAAAGAAAAGTGTCAAAATTATAAGCGTTAAAAAAAATGTTGGGTATGGCCATGGGATACTTCAAGGACTAAATAAAAGCTCTGGTAACTTTGTTGGTTGGACTCACGCAGATCTTCAAACAAATCCTGAAGATTTCATAAAAGCCGTCGAACTTATAGAAAAAAATAAGGGTGAAAATATGTTTGTAAAAGGTGTTAGACATGGAAGAAATTATTTCGATATGATTTTCACCCTTGGTATGACTTTATTCGAATGCATTTTGTTAAGAAAATGGTTATCAGATATTAATGGTCAGCCAACAGTTTTCAATAAGCAATTATTTCTAAATTGGAAAAATCCTCCCCATGATTTCTCATTAGATTTATACACTTTCTATAATGCCAAAATAAAAAAATATGATATAATTAGAGTTCCTGTATTTTTTGGTAAAAGGTATTCAGGCGTAGGTAGTAATGACGGGTTAAAAGCTAAAATTAAATATAGTTTTAAAACAATAAATTATTCTTTTAAAATAGTTTTTAATAATTTAAGAAAAAGAGATGTTAAAAATTCTTCATCGTATAAATGACCCATCAATATTAGCTCAAACACCGAAAAATTTTGGTGTTGAGATGGATATTCATGGTTGGGAAAACACTTTAACAGTTCATCATGATGCACATGTGAAAGGATTTGATATTGATTTATGGTTACGTAATTTTAATCATGCTATTTCTATATTTAACATAAAAGAAGAAGGTGTTGAAAAAATGGTTATGGAAAAAATTTTATTTAACAATATTGAAAATTTTTTTTTCTTGGATTTGTCCTTTCCATCATTAGTTAAATTGGTAAATCTTGGTGAAAAAAGGATTGCCTATAGGGTATCTAAGTACGAACCATACAATGGAGCCTTGCATTTTAAAAATAAATTAGACTGGATATGGCTTGATGTTTTTGACGGTATACCTATTAATAAATTAGAATTTAATATATTAAAAGAGTGTAACTTTAAAATCTGTCTTGTATCTCCCGAACTTCACGGAAGAGAAAAAGCAGAAATAATGGATTTCAAAAATTTTATTAATAAAAATGATATTCTTGTTGATGCCGTATGTACTAAGTACCCAGAAATGTGGTAATAATTGTTATGGTTTCATCTTTAAAGCATCTAATACAAAAGAAAATTTTAGAAAATCCAATTTATTTTTTGTCCTTATTATGGATGATAATTTTATTTTCATTACACAGTTATGTATGGTTTATAAATTATGGTATTTTTGAAATACCAATACTAGAGAGCACTATGGGCTTTAGCGATGCCAGTTCTTGGTTAGCAGTTGCAACTGACATTTCTCGTGGAATATTTTTTCCAAACACTCCTTCGCTAGGAAATGGAGGTGAAGGACTTATGTTTTTTCCATATTTTTCATTATGGATTTATGGATTATTTATTTACATTTTTGGTACAACTATCTCCTTATTAATACTTCAAATCATACTGCCGATAATAGTATTTTTTTTGATGATACAAATATACCGTATTTATTTACCATTTATGTGGTCTTTAGCTTTGACCAGCCTCTCTCTAATTTCATATTCAAATATGGATTTTAGAGCTTTTTTACTAAAAATTATTTACGGTGACGGATGGAGTGATTTCTTATCGGGCGAACAATTGGGTATCGCTTCAACTCCATTTCCAAGTTTAAATATGTTATTTTTTTTATTAGCTTTTTTTTTAACTTTCAATAATAAAAAATTTCTATCAAATTTAAGAATTACTTTGCTAACAGTTTTATGGTCGGTGCAAATTTACTTTCATGTTATCAATGCATTAGTTGGATTACCATTATGGTTTATAACGTTATTTATTTGGCTTAAAAGAGATAAGCAAAATTATAATTACATAACGATTCTAAAAAAATTTTTTATTCAGATTGCAATTACCTTCATAATATTAGTACCCTCTATAATAAGCATAATAGAATTTAGTAATTTTCAAAATTTAGATTCC
>MDTB01214170.1_pt1 | contig 11044 bp, 13 predicted proteins | sample 811161 | NCBI WGS metagenome assembly MDTB01 (sample SAMN05326650, study PRJNA326480) | marine metagenome | isolation source: seawater | place: Mediterranean Sea | collected 2009
CATTACCAAGAATTGCTAAACCTGCTTTATCAATCATTGGAATTTTTTCAAGTTCTAGATGAGTTAAAAAAGAATTTACTGGCAGAACAGCAGGTTCGACAACGGTAGTAAAGCCCATTTCTGCATATCTATATCCAGTTCCCTCAGATGTCCATCTGGAATTAAACCCTGGTAAACTTTTCTTTCTGCCAAGGTTTTTTTCAGTAAATTTTGAATGTATCTCAGGACTTAAAAGTCTTGCATTGTTTACATTCCCTCCAGCAATGTGCGAGTGTATATCAATAGCTCCGGCCATTACAATCATGCCATCAACATCATAGGTAGTTTTATATTTATAAAAATCAGATTTATTAGGTTCAACAATTAGACCATTGTTTACGTAAATATCTTTTTTAACATTATTTATTTTTTGTGTAGGGTCGAAGACTTTTCCATTAACAATTTTAAATTTCATATTGTACTTCCAACTTTTAAATATTAAGTATATAACTTTAGTGTTGATTATTTTATAATAATTCTAACTTAATATACAAATGACTTCTCTTATATCAAAAAAAAGCTTCCGAGACGCTCTTCAAAAAAAAATATCACGTGAGGAAGCGGAAAAAGCAGTAGAAACCCTAATCATGTGGGCTGGAGACAACCCTCAGAGAGAGGGTCTCAAAGAAACACCCAGAAGGGTAACTAAAGCCTTTGAAGAATTTTTTTCTGGTTATAATGAATCTGCAGAAGATATACTGTCTAAAACATTTGAAGATGTTCATGGGTATGAAGATATTGTGATGTTAAAAGATATATCTTTTGACTCTCATTGCGAACATCATATGGTACCAATTAATGGTATTGTTCATTTAGCTTATATACCAATTAAAAAGGTTGTTGGGATTTCAAAACTAGCAAGAACAGTTGATATATTTTCAAAAAGATTACAAACTCAGGAAACAATGACTCAACAAATAGCCAATTGTATAAACAATTCCTTAAAACCGAGGGGCGTTGCTGTATATATTGAAGCCTTTCATCAATGTATGACAACTAGAGGCGTTCAAAAACCAAATGTAGCGACAATAACAACATGTTTTCTAGGTGACTTTAAATCCGATAAAAGTCTTGAAAGTAGATTCATAAGTTTTCTAGGAAAATAAATGTCGATAATCTTTTCCAAAAGAGCCTCAGTTTTTGAAGTTGAAGAAGGAAAAAAATTACAACCAAAATTTGATGAAAAAGGTCTAATACCTGTTATAACTATTGATACTCAAGACAAACAAGTTCTCATGCACGGATACATGAATGAAGAAGCTCTCAAGCTTTCAATGAAAACAAAACTTGCGCACTACTGGTCTAGAAGTAGAAAAATGATTTGGAAAAAGGGTGAAACTAGTGGTTTTCATCAAGAAATAAAAAAAATTAAAATTGATGATGATCAAGACTGCATTATTTTATTCGTTGAGTTAACTGGTGTTAAAGCAAGTTGTCATGTTGGTTACAAGTCATGTTTTTATAGAGAACTAAAAAATGACAGTGGCAACTTTACTACAAGCTTAGTTTTTACTGAAAATAAAAAAATCTTTGACCCTGAAAAGGTATACAGGGGAATTGAAAACCCCACAAAACTCTAGAATTATATTAAATTCTTTTAAATTATTAAAATTTTTGTACAATGAATTAAAGTAAATAACCATTTTTATTAGGAGGAAACTAATGGATGCTTCAGTACTAAGTTACACTGTCAATGATAATGTTGGTCAGTTTTTAAGTGAAAATAAAAAAATCTATATCGGTGGTAGTTGGGTTGATACTAACTCTGATAAAACCTTTGAAGTAGAAGACCCTGCAACTGGAAAAAAAATAGCTACTTGCTCCGCTGGAAACAGTAAAGATATTGACGCTGCTGTTAGAGCTGCAAGAAAAGCTTTTGATTCTGGAATTTGGACAGATATGCCTAATAATGAGAGGGGAAAAATAATTTGGAAGATTGGTGAATTAATTGATAAGCATGCTGAAGAACTAGCTCAGCTTGAATCATTGGATAATGGGAAACCTGTTGCAGTTGCAGGAGCTGCAGACGTTCCTTTATCTTCGGATATTTTTAGATATATGGCTGGATGGGCTACTAAAATTGAAGGTAATACAATCCCATACTCCTGTTTATACACCCCCGGAACTAAATATCACAGTTACACACTCAGAGAACCAGTTGGTGTATGTGGTCAAATAATTCCATGGAACTTTCCATTACTGATGGCTGCATGGAAAATTGCACCTGCCCTAACTGCTGGTTGTACAGTAGTTTTAAAACCAGCTGAACAAACGCCATTATCTGCTTTAAGATTAACAGAAATCATTCATGATGCAGGTATTTTACCAAAAGGAGTTCTTAACGTTGTAACTGGATTTGGCGAAGATGCCGGTGCACCTCTAGCAGAACATCCAATGGTTGATAAAGTTGCATTTACGGGTTCAACTGAAGTTGGAAAGATTATCACTAAAGCAGCTGCTGGGAATTTAAAAAAAGTTTCTTTAGAATTAGGTGGAAAATCTCCAACAATTATTTTTCCAGATGCAGACATTGATGCTGCAATTGCAGGCGCAGCTTCTGCAATATTCTTTAATCACGGGCAATGTTGTTGCGCTGGATCTAGATTATTTGCTCACGAGAAAGTATTTGACCAAGTATCCGAAGGAATTGCAAAAATTGCTGAGGGTATAAAAGTTGGTCCTGGTATGGATTCCTCAACTGAAATGGGACCATTAGTGTCTGACGAACAATATAAAAAAGTTTCAGGATACATCGAATCTGGAAAATCAGAAGGTGGAGAAATTATAGCAGGAGGAAAATATGATAATTCTTCTGGAGGTCATTTTGTACATCCAACAGTGTTTGCAAAAACAAATCCTGATATGACTCTTGTAAAAGAAGAAATTTTTGGTCCAGTAGTCTGTGCTCAGCCTTTTTCAGACGAAAGTTTAGAAAAAATTGCAGATGAAGCAAACAATACTTCTTTTGGTCTTGCTGCAAGTGTTTGGACAAAAGATATTAGTGTTGCTCATAAGCTTGCTGCTAAAATAAGAGCAGGAACTGTTTGGGTTAATTGTCATAATATTTTTGACGCCTCACTACCATTTGGTGGATTCAAAGAATCTGGTTGGGGTAGAGAAATGGGACATGAAGTATTAAACAACTATACACAAGTAAAAGCAGTTACTGTTAGCCTTTAATTTATTTTTCAAGTCAGGTTGTTCATTATACAACCTGACTTAAAAATTATGCAAAATAACAAAGATGTAAAATTAGACAAGCTTATCTTTTTCTCTAATTTGATTAGCTACACTCTATCGTTCATTGTTCTTGTAATATACCTTTCATTTATTATTATCTTAGGATTTAAACCAGAAATATTTGAAAAATTTATCTTAAATACTAAAATTACCTATGGCATATTTGCAGGTCTGTCAATAATAGTCATATCGATTCTCCTAACTTTGGTTTATGTGATTATTTCTAATTTTTTTTTAGATAAATTCAAAAAATAATATGATTAAAATATTCTTAAGCTTCTTTCTTATTTTTGCTTTACCTAGTATTACACTGGCCACTGATTTAGATGGAAGAAAAATTGCTGGATTTACTTTTGGAATTTTTGTTTTTATTACTCTTTTAATAACTTATTTTGCATCGAAAAAAAATCAAAGTAAAAGCAACTATTATGCTGCTGGTGAGAAGATTTCAGGCTTTCAAAATGGTCTTGCTATTGCAGGAGATTATATGTCAGCTGCCTCATTTTTGGGTATTTCTGGGCTTGTTTTTGTATCAGGTTTTGATGGATTAATATATTCAATCGGTTTCTTAGTTGGGTGGCCAATAATCCTTTTCTTAATTGCAGAGAAACTGAAAAATTTAGGAAAATTTACTTTTGCTGATGTTACTTCTTTAAGATTAAAACAATCAAGAATTAGAGTGTTATCAGCAAGTGGAACTTTAGTTACTGTAATTTTTTATTTAATTGCTCAAATGGTTGGAGCTGGCTCACTTGTACAAATATTATTCGGTCTTCCCTACTATACAGCTATATGGCTAGTAGGAGTTTTGATGATTATATATGTCAGTTTTGGAGGAATGATAGCCACTACTTGGGTACAAATAATTAAAGCTATATTATTAATTTTTGGTGCAACTGTACTGGCTTTTTTAGTTTTAGATGATTTCTCATTTAATATATCTGCACTTCTAAGTGAAGCAACAAAAATACACCCAGATGAAAATTCTATTTTATTTCCTGGAAAATTAATATCAGATCCTATTTCAGCTATTTCTTTGGGAGTAGCGTTAATTTTTGGTACCGCGGGACTCCCTCACATACTTATGAGATTTTTTACAGTCCCAGATGCTAAGAGTGCAAGAGTGTCTGCATTTTATGCTACATCTTTTATTGGATACTTTTATATTTTAACCTTTGTTATTGGGTTTGGAGCAATCGTTTATTTAAAAAATAATAATCTTTACCTAGATTCTGGTGGTAATCTATTAGGTTCTAACAATATGGCTGCTATTCATTTGTCTCATGCTCTAGGTGGAAATATTTTTTTAGGATTTATATCAGCTGTTGCATTTGCAACTATTCTTGCAGTAGTCTCTGGACTTACATTAGCTGGCGCATCAGCTATTGGTAGAGACTTATATGTTTATGTAATGAAAAATTCTTCAGTAAATGAAAAAAAAGAAATTTTTGTATCAAAAATCTCTTCATTAATTATTGGAATTATCGCGATTTTTTTAGGTATAATATTTCAAGGACAAAATGTTGCTTTTATGGTTGGTTTAGCATTTGCTGTTGCTGCAAGTACAAATTTTCCTATTTTATTTTTAACTATTTCATGGAAAGGGTTAACAACTAATGGAGCACTGTATGGAGGTTTTATTGGCTTAATAAGTTCTATTATTCTTGTTGTTGTGGGTCCAACAGTTTGGGTGGAAACTTTTGGTTTTGATAAAGCAATCTTCCCTTACAAATATCCAGGTTTATTTTCTATGTCATTGGCGTTTTTTTCAATAATATTAATTTCTTTACTTGATAAAAAAAATAAAAATGAAAATGATTTTAAAAAATTAATTAAACAATCTTACTTAGGTAAGTGATTTGTTTTTTTTTGATTTAGATAACCCAAAACCCCAAGAAATCAAGGATTGGATGAAAAGCAATGAACTTACAATTGAAACAGCATCAAGAAGTTTAGGTGTTAGTAAAAGACAGTTTTCACGATTTTTATCTGGTGAAACTAATGCTAAAAAGGTTCATACATTAGCAATGCAGATGGTATGGTTAATAAATGAAAACAAAAAGATAGATGAGGAGAGCAAAAATAATCACAAAAAAAAAAACGTCAAGAGAATTTCTATTCCTATAAAATAATGAATCAGTCCTTAAAAAGAAGATAATTTATCTTTTTATTTTCGTATCTCATCTTTTTTATTACATCCAGTATCAACCCACAAAAAAAACATAAAAAAGAAATAACTGATAATAAACCTGCTAAAATTGCTGATGGTAGTTTATCGACAAGTCTTGTTGAATAAAATTCTTTAATTATTGGTAAACCTATAAAAAGAGACAATAGCATGAAAATAATGCTTACTAATGAAAAAAACAAAAGTGGTTTTTCATCTTTAATAAGGATGAAAATTAGTTTTAAAATCTTCAATCCATCCTTAAAAGTATTTAATTTACTTGATGAACCTAGTGGTCTTGCCTTATAAATGCAATCAAATTCCCCTACTTTATAACCCTGCTCTAATGCATGAATAGTTAACTCTGCCTCAATTTCAAAACCATTAGAAGTTTGAGGAAAAGTTTTAACAAATCTTTTTGTAAATATTCTATAGCCAGAGAAAATATCAGTAACATCTTTGCCAAAAATTAAATTTACAAATTTTGAAAAAAATTTATTTCCAACAATATGTCCCCTTCTATAAGCTAATGGATCAGAATGAATTCTTTTTGCAACCAACATATCATAATTACCATTTTTCATAATTTTCATTAATTTAGATATATTATGAACATCATAGGTGTTATCACCATCAATCATAATGAAAAAATTAGCATCTAAATCATCGGAAAACATTCTTTTTACAACATTTCCCTTTCCTCTTTTCATAACAGTTACAACCTTAACTCCATGTTTTTTTGAAATTTCAACTGATTTATCTTTTGAATCATTGTCATAAACTATAATTTCAGTATTACGAATTTTGTTTTTAAATTGGGTAATAACATCCCCAATGGTCGATTCTTCATTTAAACATGGAATCTGGACTACGATTTTATCCTTCATGGAACTATAAATAAAAATTTGTTTGAAGATTCATCAAATGAGTGAAATTTAAAGTTTAAATCATTGAATTTTTTTATATCATCAAGTTTTGAAATATTTTTTTTAATGATAAACCTTGCCATCGCACCTCTACATTTTTTTATCATCATTCCAATATTAGAAACTTCATTATTCTTAATTTTCTTAAAATCAAAGTTAATCAATTTTGCATTAATTCTATTTTTGTCGATAGATTCAAAGTATTCAACAGATGATAAATTAAATAGAAATTTTGAATTATCTCTTTTTATATCATCATTTAACAATTGTGTTATTTTTTCTTTCCAAAAATCAGTCAATGATTTTCCTAATAATGAACTAATATTCGTTCCCATTTCTAATCTATAAGGTTGAATAATGTCAAAAGGCCTAAGAATTCCATATAAACCAGATAAAATTCTTAGTTTCTTTTGAGCAATTTCTAATATATTTTTATCTAATGATCTAATCGACAAACCATTAAACGTATCCCCAGAAAACAAAAATACAGCAGGTTTTTCAATATTGTCGTTTGTATCAAAATCATTTATTCTTTGAAAATTAACTTTTGCCAAAGAATCACTTACTTTTAAAAAAGACTTTACATCTTTGAGATTCATTTTTTTTAAAAGCAAAATTATTTTCTTTGTTTGTTTATCTAAAATTGGTCGTGTCAAATCAACACTATAGTTTTCAGGTAAAATATTGAGGTTCTTTGCAGGTGAAATAATAATCATAATAAATATGATATAATAAATTTTTACAAAAAAAAAAACTAAATTATTTTACCATGGCCCACTGGCCACTTTCTTTCCTACAAACGGTATTAAATGAGTTTCTAGGATTATCACTTCCCACCACAAAAATGTGTTCAACTAAACGACACTCAGGATCACCATAATATCCTTTAATCTTAATTAATCCCTCATTTCCACTTTTAGGATTTTTCCAATATCCAGTTTTGATAAACTTATTGTTATCATTAATTTCTAAGGTTTTAAGAGTTTCTTGAGAAAAATAATAATAATCATCCTGTGCAATAAATTTAGATAAATATTGTCCAATTATTAGTCCTACAGTTGATCCAACGGAGGTTGTTAGAAGATCACCATCAGCTAAATTATATCCTATATAACCACCAGCTGCAGTGGAAGTTGTTTGTACAATATTGTCTTTATTTAAACCAGATAAAGCACATCCATTTAAAATAAATAGAAAAATAACTATAAAAAATTTATTCATTTAAATACCTATCAACGAGGTTTTCTCTTTGATTTTTATAAGTTTCTGATTTAAAAAAATTACTATTATTTCTTAATTCAATTGATTTAAACGAAAATTTATTATTTTCTAAACTTCTTTTATAATCATTAATAATATTCATCTGATCAACTTTTGCACTTACAGACACTACTTTTGAATCATGAAGACTAAAGTTAAAATTATTTTTATACGCCAGTGGAGAAAGATTATTAATGGAATCAGGAACAAGACCGATTGGAGAAAAGTATCCTGACTCAAAAAGTTGTTTAGTTAAATATCCCACTGACCCTATTAGAGTAAAGTATTGAAATGTGTAACTTAGACTTCGTATTTTTGAATTATTAATTCCTGCAGCTCCTTCTGAACCAAAAACTTCAGAAAAAGCATTAGCATTTACATTTGTATGTAATAAAAAGTAAATGACGATAAATTTAGTTAGTAATCTCATAATAACTGCTCTTATATAAATATAACGACCAAAAAATTTAAAAATTTAGAAAATTATTTATTAAAAAAGTTTATATCTTCAATAATTAATAATTTTTCTTGAATTGGAAGGCTATTAAATTTTTCAGAAGAAATTTTTGCTCTCATAGAATGATAATAGTCATTCATAATATTAACTTTTTTTACAGTTTCACTATCATGAGTAAGTGATTTATCAAAATATTGATCATAGACTATTCCTGTTCCAATACCTATAAGTGAAAAATCAAATACATTTAGTGACTTTGCAGTAAATGGCATTATGGCAAATAAAAAAAGTAAAATTTTAATTTTTTTCATATAACATCAAAAGTTTAATACAATCAATAATTTATGATATATTATTAAATAAAAAAAACAAGTTAATAAATTAACGACAAATTAACCTGTTTAGAAAATTTAATAATTTCTTTAATTTTTTTTAATTACATTTATGTAATTTTACTTTATTATCCAATTTTCTTAAATCAATGGAACATTTGTTAGAAAATTATCTTAATAATGCACCTGCAAATATGAGAGGGTTTGTATTTGGGTTCGTTCATGTTGGAATTATGATTTTAGGTTATTATTCAGGGTGGAGTATAAATAGATTTCTCAAAATTGTCTCAAAAGGTTATATTGCAGGTATTTTTGGAGCTGTTTTTTCGCATATTTTAGCTGATTTAATTGCAAGTTATCTTGACCCCTATATCAGAAGTATGATTTTTGGAATAGTATTAGGAGGTATTATACCCTTAGCATTCATCCCATTTCTCGAGTTACTAATAAAAAAGAAAAGTAAGCATCATATTGTAACAGGTGATCATGAGGACGTAAAAAAAGATTTAGACTCTCACTAATTTGAAATACAAATAGAACAATTTTGGCATATAAAATGCTATAGTTTTATAAAATGTTAACTGTTATTATACCTAGTTATAATGATGCTAATAACATACCTCTAGCTATAGCATCAGCTTCAAAGATCAAACATGTCACCGAAATAATAGTGATTGATGATTGCTCCAAAGATAATACGGAAAAACTTTTAAGAAAGCTTGAATTTAATAATCCAAAGATTTCTTACTTTAAAAATCAAATTAATATTGGATCAGGGCTATCATTTATAAAGGGAATTCAAAAATCCTTAAACCCTTACATTATTTTATTAAATTCTGACGATTTTTTTATACCCAATGGAATAGAAAATTTATTTAATTATGTTTTAAAAAACAACCTTGATGTAGGTTATGGGAAAATGGCAATTAAAAAAGAAACAGGCATTCATAAATATTCACATCCAGGATACAAAAATTATAGTTATATTAATCAAAGAAATGAGCTAAAAGATTTGTTAATTTTTGATATGTATATGCCGTCATTTGGAACAATAATTAAAACAGAAGGCTTAAAAGAATTCTATAACGTTAAGTATTATAAAAAATTAATGCATGATTATGGAGGAGAATTTAAAGCACATGATTATGATCTATTTATTAATTTAGCAAAAAAAAGAAAAAAATTTGGCTTTCTTAATGAAGTCGTCTGTATTTGGTGTCCAAAAAAAGAATCTCAATCAGGGGAAAATTATTTTAATAGTGGTGAATCTTGTTATGAAAGCTCTTTTTTATTTAATAAATATTCAAAAAATGAAAGTTTTAGTAAGGATACAATTAATCTAATTTATAAAAGAATTAGAGGTAAATATAATAACAAAGAGAAATACCAAATTAAGAGTGATAAATTTTCATTTCATTATAAAAATTTTCTAAATAAAATTAATTTACTCTTAAATCACAATTTTCAAAAAAAAATATAAATTTGTATTTAGACTACAATATCTTTTGAACATAAAATTTTTAATTTTAATGGCATTAATTTTGCTCTACCTCAGTATAGAAAATTAAAAAAATACTAAAGTTTATGAAAAAAAAAATATCAGTTATCCACCCTACTTGCAGGTCAAAGAAAGCTAGAGAAATTCGAAAAAAGTGGTTTCTAAATGCCAAGCACCCCGATAATATTGAATATCTTACTTGCTTTGATACCAAGGATAAATCTTTGTTTTTCAGAAAAAAAGAGATAAATAATAATTCAACGGAATTTTTTCACCCTACATCAATAGGTATTGTTAAAAAAATCAACTATTTAGGTAAAAAAGCTAATGCAAATTGTATAGTAATGTCTACAGATGACACAATTCCAGAGAGAAATTGGGATGAAAAACTAATTACAACTATCAACTGGGAAGAAGAAATTGTTGTTAACACCAGAGATGGTTCGGAAAATAAAGAAAAAAGAGATTACATTATCAAAGGAGTAGTTGTCTCAAAAAAAAGATATGAAAAACTTGGATATATTTTTCATCCTGAACTTGAACACCTGTTTGCAGATGATTTTCATTCATGGATTTCTTACAGAGATGATGTAGTGATAGAAAGAAAAGATATCTTTTTGGAGCATTTACATCCATTAGTGAACAATGATTTTAAAGAAGAATGGGATAAATTTTATGAAAGAGTAAATACTAAAGAGAAATATGAAATTGGTGGCGCAATATTCATGAAATTAGTTCAGGATAATATTAATACAAATATAATTGGAAACCTTCTTGATGAATATATTGTTTTAAATAATGGAAAGAAAAAAAATAATTTAAGATTTGTTCTTGAATCTGCAGGAGTAGATTTTGAAAAAGTTGAAGCTATGGAAAAAGAGGGTGTTATTTAAATAAATTGAATCTATTTGGCATGAATATTGAGTACTAATTATCAATGTCATACAAATACACAAATAATTGGCACCAGACTGTTCAAGGGTTTTGGGATGAAATATTAGGGAATTTTGATATTACTAAGGTTTTAGAAATAGGTTCATATGAAGGTCAAAGCGCTTGCTATCTTGCTAATAGGATGTCTTATGGAGACATTTATTGTGTTGATAACTGGTTAGATTGTGAACC
>MDTB01218646.1_pt1 | contig 11044 bp, 7 predicted proteins | sample 811161 | NCBI WGS metagenome assembly MDTB01 (sample SAMN05326650, study PRJNA326480) | marine metagenome | isolation source: seawater | place: Mediterranean Sea | collected 2009
CGGTCCAAATAAGGACTATGTTAAAAGATAAACCACCTTTTAAAATTATTGCACCAGGAAGAACTTATAGGTCGGATAGTGACCAAACACATGCTCCGATGTTTCATCAAGTTGAAGGTTTGCATATTGATAAAAATATAAATATGGGTCATTTGAAAGGATGTTTGAATTATTTTATTAAAGAATTTTTTGAAGTTAAAAAAATTAAAATGAGATTTAGACCGAGCCATTTTCCCTTTACTGAACCCTCTGCAGAAGTTGATATAGGATATCAATTAAAAGACGGAAAAATAATAATTGGAGAAGGCGATCAATGGCTTGAGATTTTGGGCTGTGGAATGGTTCACCCGAATGTTTTAAGAAATGTAAAAGTAGATCCATCAAAGTTTCAGGGGTACGCTTTTGGCATAGGAATTGATAGATTGGCCATGTTAAAATATGGTATTAACGACTTAAGGGCTTTCTTTGATTGTGATTATAGATGGTTAAATCATTTTGGATTTGATCCTTTAGATGTACCCACAAATTATAGAGGCTTGAGCAGATGAAGATTACGTTTGATTGGCTGAGAGATCATTTAAAAACTAATTTAAAAGAAAAAAATGTTTTAGAGCAGCTCACTAATATTGGTCTAGAGGTAGAAAGTGTTGTTAACTTATCTGCGAGCAGTGAATTGTTTAAAGTAGCAAAAATTACCAAAATAGAAAAACATCCAAATGCAGATCGACTTAAAATTTGTGATGTTGATATAGGACAAAAAGAATTAAAAAAAGTTGTGTGTGGTGCAGACAACGCAAAAAAAGGATTAATTACAATATATGCTCCTCCAGGAGCTATTATACCTAAAAGTAAAACTAAACTAGTAATAGCTAAAATAAGAGGTGTAACTTCTTATGGGATGCTTTGTTCAGAATCAGAATTAAATCTATCTAATGATTCTGATGGAATAATAGAATTATTAACATCCAAATATGAAAAAAGTCTTGGTAAAAGTTATTTCTTAAAGTCAAATTCAAATCTTATTGATTTATCGATTACCCCTAACAGACCTGATTGTCTTGGAGTTAGAGGAATAGCTAGAGATTTAGCAGCTTCTGGTTTTGGAAAATTAAAAGATCTGAGAGAGACAAAGATTAGACAAAAAACAAAACAAACCTTAAAAATAAAAATAACTAAAGAAAAAGGTCAAGGATGTTATGCTTTTGGTAGTTGTTTAATTACTAATGTTAAAAATACTGAAAGTCCTCAATGGTTAAAAGATAAGCTTACCTCTATTGGCCAAAAACCAATTTCAGCAATTGTTGATATTACTAATTATATAATGCTTGATATAAATCGTCCTTTACATGCTTATGACGCAGATAAAATTGAAAAAGGTATAATAATTCGAAACTCAAAATCTGGAGAAGAATTTACAGCTTTAGATAACAAAACTTATAAACTAGAGAATGGTATGTGTGTGATAAGTGACAACAAGGGCGTTTTAGGATTGGGGGGAATTATTGGTGGCACAAGATCAGGTACAGAATTTGATACCAAAAATATATTGTTAGAATCAGCATTTTTTGAACCTAAGTCTATAAGAAACACAGCAAAAAAATTAAATATTGATACAGATGCAAAATTTAGATTCGAAAGAGGAATAGATCCATTATCTATAGAACAAGGCCTTAATAAAGCTGCATCATTAATTAAAGAAATATGTGGTGGTGAAATAAGCAAAGTAGATATTCAAAAAATTGAAAATTATAAAAACAAGACTCTTATTTTTGATCCAGGTATGTTTGAAAAAATATCAGGTTACAAAATTTCTACTAAAGAAATGCTTAAAATTTTGGAGCATCTTGGATTTAAATTTAAAAAAGAAAAAAAATACTTAAAATTAATTATTCCATCATGGAGACCTGATATTTTACAAGAAGTAGATGTTGTTGAAGAGTTGGTAAGAATAAGTGGTTATGATAAAATAAAGATTATAGATCCAATTAAAGAAAGAACAAAATCTACTCTAACCCAATCTCAGAAATTGTTTCACTTTTTACAAAGAGCAATTGCTTCAAAGGGTTATCTAGAGGCCATCACATGGTCGTTTACAGACGCAAATTTTAATAATCATTTTAAAGGAACCTATAAAGATATTAAGATTGTAAACCCTATAAGTTCTGAGTTGGGAGTTTTAAGAAATTCTATATTCTCAAATCTAATTATGTATATGAGTAAAAATTTGGATAGGGGTTTTAAAGATTTATCTTTATTTGAAATAGGTCCTGTTTTTACTGGATCCAACCCGGGTGAACAAAATATTGTAGTAAGCGGTTTATCAGCAGGTAAAAAATCAAGATTATCTTGGATAGAAAAAGGGAGAAATGTTGATTTATTTGACGTTAAAAGAGATGTAGTTCAAACTTTAGTTGAAGTAGGTTTTAGCTCTGATAAATTTTTAATAGATAGTGTTACACCTAATTATTACCACCCTGGTAAGTCTGGTAGATTGTTTTTAAACGAGGAAAAAGATCAAGTAGCGGCATATTTTGGTGAAATTCATCCTAATATAATTAAAAAAATTGATATGAAAACAGAGTCGCTTGTAGGCTTTGAAATTTTTCTAGATAATTTAAAATTGCCAAAAAAATCATTAAAAGATCAAAAAACAAAATTTATATTTTCAGATTTCCAAAAATCAGAGAGAGATTTTGCATTTACAGTAAACAAAGATATAAACGCACAAGATTTGATAAATGCTATTTCAAGCGTAGATCAAAACTTGATTGGTAATATAAAAGTTTTTGATGTTTATGAAGGGGATAATATTCCTGATAATCAAAAATCGATAGCAATAAGCGTAACAATACAATCTTCAGAAAAAACATTAAACGATAGTGATTTAGAAAAGATTAATGATTTAATAATAAAGACAGTTGAAAATAAAACTGGTGCTAAAATTCGATCTTAAATATTAAATGAGCACTATCGATCATATTAGAAATTTTGCAATTATTGCTCATATTGATCATGGTAAATCAACCATAGCTGATAGAATCATTCATAAATGTGGTGGATTAACAGAAAGAGAAATGAAAGCACAAGTACTTGACTCCATGGATATTGAAAGAGAAAGAGGAATTACTATTAAAGCACAAACAGTAAAACTTAATTATAAATCAAAGGATGGCAAAGATTATATTTTAAATATTATTGATACTCCTGGTCATGTAGATTTTAGCTACGAAGTTAGCAGATCACTTTACGCTTGTGAGGGCTCAATTTTAATTGTTGATAGCACACAAGGAGTTGAAGCACAAACATTAGCAAATGTCTATCAAGCATTAGATATAAATCACGAAATTGTGCCTGTATTGAATAAAGTAGATTTACCAGCATCTAATTTAGAAAAAACTAAAAAACAAATAGAAGAGGTGATAGGTATAGATACACATAAAGCTATACCTTGTTCTGGAAAAACTGGAGAGGGTATTGATGACATTTTAGAGAAAATTATTACTGAATTGCCTGGACCAAAAGGAATAATTTCTGCAGACCTTAAATGTTTACTAGTCGATAGTTGGTATGATACTTACCTGGGGGTGGTAATTCTAGTAAGAGTTATAGATGGAAAAATTTCTAAAAATATGAAAATAAAGATGATGTCTACTAATCAAGAATATATAGTAGAAAAAGTTGGTGTTTTTATACCCAAAGCTACAGATATTAGCGAGCTAAACTCTGGTGAAATTGGTTTTATAACTACTGGAATAAAAGTTTTATCTGAAACAAAAGTTGGAGACACAATTTGTGATGCAACAAAGCCTTTAAAAGTAGCATTACCTGGATTTAAACCAAGTAAGCCAGTTGTATTTTGTGGATTATTTCCCGTAGATAGCTCTGAATATCAAAAATTGAAAGACGGATTGGCTAAACTTCAATTAAATGATGCTAGTTTTTCATTTGAAGCAGAATCATCATCAGCATTAGGCCTGGGTTTTAGATGTGGATTTTTAGGATTACTTCATCTTGAAATAATTACAGAAAGATTAGAAAGAGAATTTGATGTTAATTTATTAACTACTACCCCAGGGGTTGTATATAAAGTTCACTTAAATAACGATGACATCGTGGATTTACATAATCCTTCAAGTTTACCAGACCCAACATTAATTAAACTGATAGAGGAGCCATGGATTAAAGCTACTGTCATTACTCCAGATGAATATCTTGGATCAATAATAAAATTATGCCAAGATAAAAGAGGTATTCAAACTAATTTATCATATTCAGGGAATAGAGCAGTAATAAATTATGAACTACCACTAAATGAAGTTGTTTTTGATTTCAATGATAGAATAAAATCAATGACAAGTGGTTATGCGAGCTTTGATTATGAAATTATTGAACACAGAGAAGGGCACTTAGTTAAACTGGGAATTTTAGTAAATAGTGAACCAGTTGATGCACTAGCAATGATGATACACAAAGATTTTGCTCAACGAACAGGAAGAGAAGTTTGTGAGAAATTAAAGGATTTAATTCCTAGACATAATTTTATGATACCAGTTCAAGCGGCCATAGGAGGAAAAATTATTGCTAGAGAAACTATTAAGGGATTTAAAAAGGATGTTTTAACAAAAATTCATGGCGGTGGTGCTACTGATAGAAAGAGAAAACTTCTTGAAAAACAAAAAAAAGGTAAAGCAAGATCTAAACAATTTGGAAGGGTTGAAATACCACAAGAAGCATTTATAGGCGTACTTAAGATTAATAAAGAAAAGTAATTAACCTACTTTGAGAAGTAATTTTTTAATTATTTTTTCAGATTTTAATTTTTTTGAATTAAAATAAATAATTTTCTTATTAATAATTTTACTTGAGAGATTTGGTGTATGTTTTGGATCATATATGCTGTAAACTTTTTTACCCATTGCAGCACCCAAACATGCTGGTCCAGATTCGTTACCAATTATAAATTTACATTTATTAATTATATTTAAGATAGTATTAAATCTACTTTTAAAGGTAAAAATTACTTTTTTATTTTTACTAAATTTTTTGAAAATTTTTTTGAAAAAATTTATTTTAGTTGGTGCAAAATTTATATAAATTTTTTTAATTTTTTTAACTTTTAAAAGTTCTTCAGCTAAATTAACAAAATTATGTTCTTTCCAATTGTTCTGATCGTGATGAGAGTCAATACTTAAAAAAACTTCATTATAAGAATTTTTGTTTAAATTTGTTAGATTGTATCTTTTTTTAAGGTTTAATCCTGGAAGTACATTTCTAGATTGGTTAATAATAAACTTGGATAAATCTTTAATTTTATTCTTTTTAAAAAAGATTTTTTTTTTTATATTTGATATTAGGAGTGGGATTATTAATCTTTTTGAAGGTGCTGTTAGTATGCAAATATCAGCTTTAAAACTATTGATTTTTTTTAAAAATAAAAAAGCATTTTTAATTTGTGCTTCTCTTTCAAAATTAATGTAGTCTATTTTTTTCACTGAAACTTCTTTTTTAAGCAAAAATTTGGCTTTATTTGCAGAATTAGTAACAATTATAATTTTTGATTTATATTTATTATAAAGTCCTCTTAAAAGTGGAAGGTGAAAAATTAGATCGCCTATACCTCTATAAGGAATTACTAAAATTATTTTTTTATTATCCATTCATTAAATTTATATAAATTATTTTTTACGTAATCAGGAAGTTTTTCAATATCATAATTAACAGTTAAAATATCATTTTTATCCAAAAAATTAATTTGGTTATCTATACTTTCTTTTATAAAGTTAATATCATTATTAAGACGAGTATTGTGTTCGGTATGAGAATAAGAATTAATTTTCTCTACAATTTTTTCTGGTCTCATAAGCCAACCAAAATGCCAACCAGAGTTTTCTAAAATTTTAAATTTTGGATAGTAAGTTCTTGAGAATAATTTATCTAATCTTAAAACACTATATTTTTTATGGACTTTAAGTGATCTTAACCATTGTGGTGACTTAAAATTTTTACTTTTACATAATTTTGTTCCAATCCACCTTACTTGTCTCATTAAGTTGAGTTTATACATTGAATGGGATAGCGAGAAAGCGTACACCCAATCACCAACATTGTTAAAATTAAATTTTTTTAAATTTGGTATTTCATCAACATCTGAAATCATAATTATATCATCCCTTCTTGCCTCAGAAATACCCTCTGCTAATTGATCTCTTTGAAAACCCTCTCTTTTCCAAGGATTAATTTCTGATAATTTTGAATTTATGAAATTGTACCTTATTTTATGACTAAATTTTTTAACCAAATCATGATCGATGGCTTGTTTTTTTTTTATTCCTGTAAAAGTTTCCCCAAATTCTACAATTACAAAATAGTCAACAAATTTATTTAATTCATTTAATCTTATTTCTAGTATACGATTTTCACCATTGAAAATAATACAGTCATAAATTTTCATAATTAAGAGGCATAAGCTATATAAGTTGATTGAAATATCAATAAAGAAAGTTTATTAAATTATTTATAAATTTAATATTAATATTTAGATATATTTAATGAAAAAAGTTTTAATTACAGGAGGAGCTGGATTTATTTCACATCATATTATTGCTCATATTATTAAAAATACTGATTGGGAAATTGTAACCATAGATAGATTAGATATTTCTGGAAACTTAAATAGGTTACATGAGATTCTTGATCAATTCCATTTGAAGGATAAAAAACGTTTAAAAGTAGTCTTTCACGATTTAAAAGCTGAGATAAATTCACAGATAAGTTCTGAAATAGGAAAACCTGACATAATCTTACATCTTGCTGCGGCGAGTCATGTTGATAGATCAATTCTTTACCCAATGGAATTTGTTCAAGATAATGTTGTGGGAACTGTTAACCTTTTAGATTATGCAAGAAGTCTTAGCCATTTAGAAAGATTTGTTTATTTTTCAACAGATGAAATTTTTGGGAATGCACCCAAAGATGTTTCGTACAAAGAATACGATAGATATAATTCAACTAATCCTTATAGTGCAAGTAAAGCTGCTGCAGAGGAATTTTGTGTTGCATATGAAAATACATATAAATTACCAATTTATATTTCGCATACTATGAATGTATTTGGTGAAAGACAACATCCTGAAAAATTTATTCCAATGGTTATTCAAAGAGTGAGAGACAGACAAAAAGTATTTGTGCATTCCAATAAAGAAAAAACTCAAGCAGGAAGTAGGCATTATATTCATGCCCAAGATGTTGCAGATGGTTTGATGTTTATACTTAATTTAAAAAATTATAAACACATGGGTGATTTTGGTGGTGCGACTTGTCCCAAATTTAATTTAGTAGGACCTGAAGAGATTGATAATTTAACACTAGCTCGGTCAATATCAAAAATCCAAAATAAAGAGTTAATATATGAATTAATAGATAACCATTCGTCAAGACCCGGACATGATTTGCGTTACTCATTAGACCCAAGTCTATTGAAATCTTTAGGTTGGGAGCCTAAGATAAAGCTAAGCAAAAGGATAGAAGAGGTTGTAAATTGGAGTCTAAAGAACAAACATTGGCTTTCTCAAAATTAAAAAATTGCCTAGCTTGTAATTCAAAAAAATTGAGAAAAGTTCTTGATTTGAGCTCACAGCCATTAGCAAATTCGTATTTAAAAAATTCAGGAGATAAAGAAAAAAAATATGAATTAAAAGTCAATGGTTGTCTAAATTGTACACACTTACAACTATCAATAGCTGTAAACCCAAAAAAAATTTATAGAAAATATTTTTACGTAAGTGGTACAACCCATACTTATAAAAATTTTATGAAAAAATTTTATAAATTTTGTTTAAAAAATACTGAAAAGTTAGTTTATAAAAATATTTTGGATATTGGTTGTAATGATGGTTCTCAACTTAACGTTTTTAAATCAAATAACTTTAAAACTTATGGAGTTGATCCAGCAAGAAATATTTTTAAAATTTCTTCAAAAAAACATAAGGTAATATGTGATTTTTTTGACGAGAAGATAGTAAAAAAAATTAATCAAAAATTTGATTTAATTATATCACAGAATTCATTTGCCCATAATCCTAATCCAATTTTTTTTTTAGAAAACGCAAAAAAACTTATGCATGATAAAAGTTCACTAATTATCCAAACAAGTCAGGCAGATATGTGTAAGAACTATGAGTTTGATACAATTTATCATGAACACATAAATTTTTTTAATATTCAAAGTATGCAAGAAATTTTAAAAAGAACTAATCTTAAATTACATAATGTAACTAAAGATCCAATTCATGGTTCTAGTTATATATTTGTAATAAAAAAGCATTCTAATCAAAAAAAAATTAAATCTATGATTAGAAAAGAAAAATTTTTAAATTTTAAGTTCTATAAAAGCTGGGGAAAAAGATGCAAGTTTTTGGTAACTAAAATTAAAGTTAAGCTAAATGAAATATCAAAGAATAAAATTGTAATTGGTTATGGTGCAGCAGCTAAAGCAAATACATTTTTAAATTTTTCAAAAATTAAATTTGATTGTATTATTGATGATAATAAACTCAAACAAAATAAATTCTGTCCTGGAAGCAAGATACCAATTAAATCAATAGATTTTATAAAAAAATATAAAGAAAATATTTATATAGTCCCACTTGCTTGGAACTTTTATAAAGAAATTAGACGAAGAGTAATTAAGGTTCGAAAAAAAAATAAAGATAAGTTTATTTTATGTTATCCTAAATTTAGGATTTACTAATTTTAATCGATTCTAAAGAAAGATTTTTTACTAAGATAACTATTTAAAAGCCCCAAAAATCTGTGTTTATAAATTAAATGTTTATTTTTGTTTAAAAAAAAATAAATGATAAGCTTAAAAAAAGCAGATATAAATTTTCTTAAAGTGATTTTATAGGCATATAATTCACCTTGATGTTTTTTTGAAAAATAAAACAAAGACCACAGATAATGCCAATTACGCTGAATTTCCATCTTTTCCTGATAATCTGGATCGTGCGATTTACCACCTAAATGTTTAACTAATATATTTTTTGCTAAATAAATTTTTATATCTTTTTTTTTTAATCTTTTGCATAAATCAATCTCCTCTAAATATAAAAAAAAATTTTCGTCAAAATAGTTAGACTCTTTACAGACATGGTGGTTTATAAACATCACAAATCCTTTAATATTATCAACCTCTTTCAGTTCATTTTCTTTAGAGAATTCTACTTTGGTGTTTTTATCAGATTCTACAGCTGAAATAATTCCAAAATGATTTTTTTTCGATAATCTATAAAAACTATTAATGACATCGTCATTTATAACAGCATCTGGATTGAAATGAAAAATATATTTACTATTAATCGTTTTTGCTCCTAGATTAAACGCTTTACCAAATCCTAAATTTTCACCACTAAGAATACACTTAACATTCTTTCTATTTTCCATTTTTTTTTGAAAATTAACATCATTAGAATTCTCAATTATTGTTATTTTAAACTTTTCGTTAATTCCCAAAATACTTTGGTCAATGATATGTGATGATTTGTAAGTAATTGTTAATAGCTCTACTTCTTCAAAAATGTCAGACATAAAGACATTAGTATTATAATCGACTAAACAGTACAATTAATTATAATCTATAAATATTATAATTAGGAGAGGTGGCCGAGTGGTTGAAGGCGCACGCTTGGAAAGCGTGTATAGGGGAAACTCTATCATGGGTTCGAATCCCATTCTCTCCGCCATTAAATTCAACATGTTTTTTGCGATTAAATTCAACAGTTAAATAGATAATTTGAAATTTAAAATAAGTAATTTTTAGTAAAAAGTGTTATAAGTATTTTTTCCAAAAAATGAAAAACAAGAATTTATATCAAGCAGACTCTATTAAGGTTCTCAAAGGATTAGAGGCGGTTAGAAAAAGACCTGGGATGTACATTGGTGACACTGATGATGGAACTGGTTTACATCATATGGTTTATGAGGTCGTAGATAATTCTATTGATGAAGCACTAGCAGGTTATTGTAAAAATATAAATGTTAAGATTAATTCTGACGGCACTGTAACTGTAAGTGATGATGGAAGAGGTATACCAGTTGATCTTCATAAGGGTGAAAAAAAATCTGCTGCAGAGGTAATAATGACTCAATTACATGCGGGTGGAAAATTTGATCATGATTCGTATAAAGTTTCGGGTGGTTTGCATGGGGTTGGAGTTTCTGTTGTAAATGCTTTGTCAGAAAAATTACAATTAGAAATAAATAGAGAAGGAAAAAAATATTTTATAGAATTTAAAAATGGAGAGGCAAAGGCAGCTTTAAAATCCATTGGAAAAGTAAAAGACACTGGAACAAAAATAACATTTTTACCTTCTAAAGAAATTTTTTCTTCTATAAAATTTAGTGGAAATATCCTCATTAAAAGAATGAGAGAGCTAGCATTTTTAAATAAAGGTATAAAGATTACTTTTGTTGATTGTAGCCAAAAAAAAGAAAAAACTGACGAATTTAAGTATGAGGGTGGAGTTTTAGAGTTTGTTGAGTTTTTAGATGAAAAAAGAGAAAAGTTACAAAATAAAAATGGAAATGATTTATTTAAAAAACCAATTTACATTGAGGGGAAAAAAGAAAATATCGAAATTGAATGTTCTTTAAAATGGAATGGAAGTTACTCAGAGGAAGTATATCCTTATACTAACAATATTCATCAAAAAGACGGAGGAACTCATTTACTAGGTTTTAGAAGTGCATTAACGAGAGTGATAAATAAATATGCAAATGAACACAATCTATTAAAAAAAAACAAACTAACAATATCAGGTGATGATATTAAAGAGGGGTTAACATGTGTTCTTTCAGCTAAAATACCAGATCCCAAATTTTCATCTCAAACAAAAGATAAATTAGTTTCCTCAGAAGTAAGAATGATTGTTGAAACTATTCTAAATGAAAAACTATCTATATGGTTTGACCAAAACCCAAGTATAGCAAAAATTATTTTAGCAAAAATTATTCAAGCAGCATTAGCAAGAGATGTAGCAAGAAAAGC
>MDTB01099716.1_pt1 | contig 11043 bp, 13 predicted proteins | sample 811161 | NCBI WGS metagenome assembly MDTB01 (sample SAMN05326650, study PRJNA326480) | marine metagenome | isolation source: seawater | place: Mediterranean Sea | collected 2009
AGTCCGGAAGGAAGGCTCATGGGTTGAATTGAAACGAGCTCGTTAGCAACGAGTCCGCCGAAAACGCGACGAACGATTGGGAAGGCAACGTTACTGAATCCTCGGATATCACCCGAAGTTGTAAGGTTAGCACCACCAGTTGAGAGACTAGTTGTCTCCTTAAGAACCTGTGCAGCCTGGTTTTCGAGCAGGCGACTCATGTTCTCTCGTCCTTGGGCACCGAGCCCTCGTAGTAAACCGGTACGTGACCACTTCTCTACAAGGCGCTTGTTCTGTGCACCCAAGTGACGCTGGCGAATTCCTTCTGTCAATTGTTCTAAACTAAAAGTCTTAGACATTGTTTTCTCCTTAATTGCGTCTATTTGGACTATTTGTCCTGGTTAATACCTGCTAGAGTCGCCCAACGGTCCAACTGTCCAGCGCTTTTTGCCGGCTGTGCCGACTGTGCTGATTTTGAAGCTGATCCAAGCGACCTTGTCGACCGTCCCTCAGCAAGACTCTTCTTAGAAGATCTCTTATTGAGTGAGGAAGTCAGGCTCTTGTAAAGAAGCTTTGCTTCACGTAGCGTCTTGGCGTTATCTAGTGCCTCAACAATTGCACGCTGCTGCTTAGCTGTCAAATCTCTATTTTGCATTAACTTGTTAGCGTAAAGAAGCTTAGCATTGAAGAGGTTCATCTCAACAAGCTGTGTCTTTAGCTGACCTGCAACTTTCTTATAATCTCTTGCCTGTCGGACTGCGCGACGCTCAGCAAGGTTTCCACCTCTACGCTGGGCTGATCTACGACGTCTCGATCTGCGTCGACGATTTTCAGCCATTGCATCTCCACCATCAGGGGAAGCTGCTCCAGCATCTGGCATAGGTGCATCACCTAATTCGTCGGCGAGTGCATTAAGAAGATCATCTTCATCTACATCAACGAACATTTCGTCTTCTGCAGTTCCGTCTCCGAATGAAGAGTCTCCTGATCCATCAGTAGGATCATTCTCATTAAGCTTGCGAAGTCTTGAAAGCTCACGACGAAGCGATGCCTCATCGATTTCATATACTTCTTCCATTTCATGGGAGGATTCTTCCATTTCGCCGAGATCCAATGGCTCATCATCGCCACCTTCTTCTGCTTCTTCGCCTTCTTCTTCTCCGCCCTCTTCTTCATCGGCCATGAGTAGATCCACCTCAAGGTCGGCAACGTCAACCTCTCCGGGTTCCTCTACACCGAGTGCCTCAAGGTCATCATCACTGAGCACGACTTCCATTTCACTCAAAGTCGCTTGATCTTCCTCAGCCTCAAACAGGAAGTCGAAGATGTTTTGGTTGTTTTTCCTTGACATTAGTTTCATCTCCTTAATAATTGAATTGACAAGTTTTCTCTCTAAGATACGACCACCCGTATCCTTTTCTGTAAGTATTACCTGGCGACGCAAAGTAACCGCTTCACGTGCCAGAGATTCAAATATTTCAGCTACCTTCTTTCTTTGTTTTCCGGTACCCTGTGTTCTCGCGGCGTTTAACGCCTTACCCAGAACATTAATCTTCTTTTCTAACACTGTTAAACGTTCGCGTAAACGACGTCTTCCAGAACTAGACTTAGAAATCATAGTTGCCAACGCTTCGGCCATGGGCTCGTCAAGAAGAATCTCTTCTTCTTCGTCCGCGGCGCCCCCCGCGTCAACCTCGATGCTTACATCACCTACTTCGATTCCAAGTCCTCCATCAGATCCAACTCGAAGCACTGCAGAATCGTCTGATTCCGGTGCAGCAGGAGGAGGTGTGGATTCTGGACTAATAGCAGATGCCTCTAAGCTATCTAAATCAACAACCATGGGACCATCGTCTACAGCAGCTTCTTCTGATTCTTCAGAATCACTGTCTTCAGGTTCACCCATCAGTTCTTGTTCTATTAATTGTCTAATTTGAGGTGTTACCACATCAATAATTTTGTTTTTCGCATTCTCTTCGGCCATCTCTCGGAGACGTCGAGCTTCGGCGATTGCTTCTTCATAAAGATTTTGACTCATTGCATTCTCTCACCAGTGAATTCTTCGGTCGTTGATTAAATATGTTTTACCAGAGCATTTATTCTCAACGAATAACTATTCAAGTTTTTACTTTTTTTCTTTTATCTCTTTCATGTCGGGCTTTTCCTTCCCTTTTTTTCCTACGCTTTTTCTGGCTTTTAGTTTCATATATCAACGTTTCTCTATACTCTTGTACAATTTTTTCTTTTTTGCACTTACGAATAAATATTTTAATAAGTTGCTCTGAAGAACGTATTCTGCCCCCAATTTCAACTTTTACATTTACAGGCTTACTCAATTATTATTCCTCTTTAACCAATAAATCAATTAAATCTTGTAGAGTATTAGGGTGTGGCTCAGTAATATCATCTTCTATTGGGGCCGGGGCTTGACTCCATCCTTTTAAACTGCCTGTTCTTTTAGCAGTCCGATCTTTAATATACATTGCAGGACCGTCTTGTGTACCAAATAAAACATCTTTGCCCTTGTACATGCCAGGAACGGGTGCCATGGATCTACTGGCAACTTCAACTTCGCTTAAAACTAAATCGATTCTATTAAAGCAGTCAGATAACTTTGTGTTTCCTGCTGCAAAATAAAAATGATCTGTGCCTTGATCATCGTTTGGATCACTAGCTACATAGTCTTTATTAGGAAGCTTAGATTTTATTGCATTAGAGGATGCTAGCGTAGGCTCTGTTGCATCTTCCATGTCATCTAATTGGTCAGGATTAGTGTATGGGAAGTGTGTACCACGCATACGTTTTTTATGATTCTTGTCGCTACTTCTTCCGTAGCCTGAATTTTGTCGGGTGTCTAGATTTCCATTCGTTATTGGAATCATGCTAAACTTTTTCCTTGTACAAATTAGCCCTTATCTTGGATTCATATTTACCCGACATGTTCCAAGATAAGGGCTTCATTTGCTTAAACTCATTTACACCTTATTCAGATGTAGCGGATCCCATAATATAATCACCTAAAGTTTGACCACTAATAGCTTCTGAAGAAGCTTTTGGTGATAATTGTGATCCTACGCCACTTCCCCACGTATCTGCAGGGGTCTGGCCAAATCCATCGGGAGGTGCAGGCTTGTCGGCTTCGTTAATTGAGCCAGGGCCAGGAGATGTTGGGTTAGGAACAAATCCACTTGGAAGGTTATGAGCACTGGTATCAACTTCATTTGCGATATCAGGTGCATTAGTATACGATGTGTCGTATTCTCCAAATGTGTGACCGCCGTCATTTATTACCCCATTAAGCACTTCATCTTGATACTGTGCTTTAACGGAATCTGCGTCTATTTCACCACTGTGAATTGGACTGGCAGGAAAACAAGTAGCCAGAGTTTCAGAATCTGACGTGCTAAACGTACTTGGTGGATTACCGAGTCCGCGGGTTGTGGAGTCAATATTGACTGTTCTTTGTGGTGCTGATGGCATACTATTCTCCTTTTAAATTTTTATTAGATTATCCAAGCTTACGAACAACTCTGTTTCTAATTCGCTTCTTAGCCTCTTGAATTTGCTTGAGCTTGAGCTTAAGCTTTCTTTCATGGACTTTAAGCGCCTTCATATGATCGATGTCTTTTTCAAGTGTGTCTGCTTGATCGGCAGCATCAACTTCTTCTGCATCAACCTTTTCTGGATCTTCAATTCCAGCAGCAACTGGATCGGAAGTCTCCCTCATCATTCTTCTTTTTTCTTGTAAAACAATTCTACGTAGAACTGTCGGGGTTAGCTTTCTTGCTTTTCTACTTCTTCTAGACATTATTTAACTCCTTAAGTTCAAGCTTGTCTATTCATACATATTTCGTAGCACGAGAATCTTCTCAATCATTTTCCATTTGTGTCATCGCCGGCGAATGCCAATGTAGCCCAATTTTTTGAACTGTCAGCGAATATATCAACCTCAGACACATCTTGGCCTGGGGCAAATGATTCTACTTGGGAAACAGATCCTGGTGCACCATCGTGACCGGTCTGTTCTTGCAATGTTGTTCTAGCTGTGTCAGCAAAAATGGCGGCCATCATGGGGTCAGATGTGAGTGTGCCTACTGTTTCATCAACAGCATCGTCAAATCTATCATGAGGCACCTTCTCGTGATGAGGTGCGTATGACACCTTTTCTAATGCAGGGCTAGATGCTCTTGTAGGCATCCTTTTTTTGCTGCTTCTTTTACTAGTTCTTGCCCTTGATTCCTGCATGGGCTCTAAGAGATGTGAGGAACTATTGCTGGAAAGTCCTTCTGCAAGGATTTCAACTAAACACTCTTTCACAATCTCTTTAAGTTGTGATTTTGATAACTTTGCCATTTACTCTACCCTACTCCTTGCCACCCATCGCTTCCTGTTAGATTGAGAAATTGTGAAGGTTCAACATTTGTTATTCCGGCAAGAACGGAAAAGCCAGTACTGGCTCCGGAACCTTTGAGAAATATTCCGGTGCACTTAATTTCTAAGCGCTCTGTCACTTGACCGGCCGCTAAAGTAAAGTAATTGTCATTCGTACCTGTTTTTGAGTATGGACCTTTTGCTCCACTGGTACCGTTTTCTGTAAATCCAAAGCTTAAAGTCTGCGATCCGTGACGATTGCTTACAACAATAAATCTTGTTACTCTTGGAAACCCTACCTTAATAACGTCTGTTCCGACATCTGAGGACGTTACAAACGGGATACATGATCCTTGGTACTCTACAGCAGAATTGTGATTCGGCTTTGGATGGTTTGCAACCAATTGGCCTCTATTATAACCCATTATTCATTCTCCCAGTCGATTATATCGTTTAGAATTCTATCTACTCTATCACTTTTAGTAAAGTGACGCTGTAAATCTTTATTACTAATGTCTCGACCCTCTCTCATCATAAAAGCGCCTGGTGTTGAAGGCTCGGAAACAAAGTCCCAACAAATAAGCTGGAAATCATCTTGAACGATATCATAGTCACCTTCAGCTTTTGTCGATCCGACACCTCTACTTGAAATACCAAGAGTTACGCCTGATTCGACAAGGCTTTGCAATATTTTTCCGCTGGGTGTGTCTAGTAATTCTACTGTACCCATACAAATATCGTCTTCCATGTAAGCCTCTCTAATAATATGAGAAGCATTTTTTAATTCGACTACAGAGCTGTCGGGGTGATCGCACTCGCCGAGAGCTCTTTTTTCTGAAATAAACTTTTGATAGTTTCTAATTTCTCTTTCTAGAATTGCGCGTGGGTACACTCTTCCATTTTGATTTAAAGTGTCTGCTTTTTGCAAAACACCTTTAAGTAAAATTTTACCATCATTCTGCTCTCGCGACTCTTTTATCATATCTTTCGAATACTCAAAAGGGCGCCATTCTGTCAAGAGTTTTAAGCTATTACTCATTTCCATTCTCCATTAGTTCATCACAAAGTCTAGTAACTGAGAGGCATCTTATAATATTGTCATCAGAAGTATTTGTTGCATCTAGTCCTTCTAAAAGATTTAATACTTTTGGAATTTTGCTCTTAACATGCTCACTTTCACATTGTGTTTTGTATTCTTTTAAAAGATTAATTGCATCATTTTTCTGTGATGTCATCATTTCTGTAATTTCGGAACGTGATTGTTCATCTAAGTCCCCGTCAAAAACTAACGCCTTAATTAATTCTTTTTGATTTTCATTAAGGCTCCCACCGAACTTTTTATTAAATGACTCTCTCATTATTTTTACTGTCAAATCATTAATATTAGGAGTTTTCATTTCAGAAATTTCTGTAATTGTCTTTTCTGTTGTCAGCCACCCATGAATCTTTGTTTCATACATTACTCTTCTAGAAACATCAAACGAAGGTGTTCTCCAGTCATTTAAAAGAGACTGGATTGTTGCTAATATTTTATATTCTTTGACCTGTGTCTTATAAAAATTGTCTTTTCCTAAGACGTAGTTTATTTCTTTAATTAGCTTTGATTTTTCTCTGTCTAATGCTTTGCTATCATGATTAATGGCAGCTGCCTTAGACTCACTAATAATTCTAGATGCCAATGCATCAGACTTTACATACGTTTTCATCAAAGCATTAAACAGTCTAAATTCTTTATAAAGTTCTGTCCCAGGAGAAAAATGATTTCTAATAATTGACAAAGCTTTGTTGGCTCTATCTTGATTTTCCTCAACTAGGGCTCTTGATACTGTAGTTAATAATTGTTCGTAAATTATACCTACGTTTCTTTTTTTGTTGTGTGACCTACTCATCTGTTATGGTTCCCTCAAGATTATCTAAATCGACCTCAAATGTTTCTTCAGTTGACAACTCATTGTCACCCGCTTCTTTAAGTATTGAAGTGCGGGTGATTCCTATCGTAGATTGATAATTATCAATTGCACTTTGAACTTCTTTTGTCATTCTTGATCTTTGATTCATTTTGTTGTCAATAAAATCTTCCATCTCAGAGGTTCGTGGCAACATTGCCTCTCCGAATGGATTTTTTATCCAGTCATTATCAAATGGTTTTCTAAGTGAGTCTTGGGCTCGTCCTGACTTTCCTACTGAAGTCATTTTAACGAAGTCTGGCATATGTGTTGACCCAGGGCCAGCTGTGACTTTTCTAGACTTTTTAATAGGTTCATTAAAGATATTTCTAATTTGCTTTTGGACTTTGGTTGGTGCGTCCGGGTCTGTGATTGACAAAACAGGAGGCTCATCGTCTTCGTCGGTGTCTTCCAAAGATTCTTCATCATCAGAAGGCTTGCCAGTCAGGAGAGGACCGTCAGGTGTGTCGGCACTAAATAAACCGCCGCCTCCTTCATCTCCGCCGCCGCCTTCTTCTCCACCACCTTCTTCTCCGCCGCCGGCTTCCTCGCCTCCGGCTTCGACTTCCTTATCTTCTTTTGTATCTTCAATTCTTTCTTGAACTAGATTTTCAATGTCAATATCAGTTAATTCTAGAATATTCTTTCGTATCCACTTTCTACTAACAACGCCTTCCGGGGCTGTTCCAGCAATTTCGAATTTTGATCTTATTAGCTCAAGTTTTTGCTGTTGGGCAATTGAAGATGGATTAGAGAGCTTAAGAGTAAAGTCTAGAAGATCTTCTCCTTCATACCCATGAGAGTATAAATGAATCATTGCCATTTTATTTAGCTCAGCGATAATAGTTTTTTGAATTCGCTGGATTGATCTGCTAAATCTTATGTCTTCCTGTGCTAGTGTTGCTTTAGCGCCTGTGTCTTCATCATATCCAAGATATGCTTTTGGAATTTTAAGTGCTGCAAAAAGTTTTTTCTGGATATACTCAACATCCTCGATAGCTGCAGTATTTTGTCCGCCGGCAAGTGTATCGATCTTAGTACCGGACTCTCCGCCTCGTACTGGCAAGAAGTAATCTTCATCTACAGATAATGGATTATATCTAAGGTCTACCTTTCCGCTGTCTTTGTCAATTACTTGACTTCGCTTAAGAGACGTCTGAGCCTGCTCTAAATAGTTAGAAACTTCTTCCGGTGGTACATTACCAACATCAATGTAAAAGACTCTTCGTTCTGGAGCTCTAATAACTCTATAAACTAGCATCGCGTCTTCAATTAGAATTAGCTGTCGCCAAATTCTTCTTGCTGCCTCCAAAACAGATGACCCGTATGGAAGAAATGCATCATTCCCTAGAAGCCTAAAATGTGACACTTGCCAATTTTCTAGTATTTGATTTCCTTGAGTTATCCAGCGATATCTTACAGCCATTGGATCGTCCGGATCAAATCCCTCTTCTCGTTCTATTTCTGAGATGGCTATTGGAATTACGTTCATTATACCATAATCAGGCGAGACATCATTAAAGAGAAAGAAATCCCCGTACTTGCAAAGATTTCTAACCCACATAACAAGATTAAACTCAACGTTTAATGTTTCATAAAATAGACCTTCTAATATTTCCTGAATTTTTCTATTTTCTGAGTAGATGTGTAGTGACTCACCGTCTGCATCTGGTGAAACGCATTCTTCTGCGTAGATATCCAAAGCAGACGCTATTTCTGGTGTGGCTTCCATTTCGCTAAAGTCGCTATAGCGAGACATTCGATCAAATGCACCGTACGATGACAATGTACTATTGTACACATCACTATGGGCACGTCGAAAAAGCTCTATTGCTGTGGAGACTCTTCCAGGACTAGCACTGGTACCCTTAACTCTTCTTCGAATTACTGGTCCGGACCTAAAAAGCTTTGTTAGTCTTCCAAATAAATTTTTGTTATAGCCGTCAGCCATAGTTCACTTCCCAACCTTAATTATTATTCTATACAAAAGAGATACATTTTAAACTTTATCATATTAATCTCTTCCATTTAAAACCCAAGACATATCACCGTAGGGTGTTTGACTTCCTGATACTGGTAAGCTTCCCATAGAGATTGGTTTGAATGGGTTGTGATTTTTGTCACTCCACGGGCTTGTAACAGTTTCAGAAGATCTTGAATTTACGCCAAATCCGGCAAGCATTGCCTTATTTAAGTCATGTGTGTATTTATTATTCTTTGGAGAAGCATCGTAAAGCCAACACCCAATTGCAAGTGACATAATAAGATCATCATTTTTGCCTTTCATTGCTTGTGCTTTTTTACCAGACCATACAAAGGTTTTCATTTCATCATAGAATCTGGAGGAATAGATACCAATCTTTCCATTTCTAATTACTTCTTCAATTTTTGTTAAAATTTGCCCTCTAGACTGGCCGGATGTAGTAAAGCCTATTTTTGCTATATCAACCTCGCCCAGACCATACATTGAATTAAACTTATCACGCTCATTCTTAAAATACATGTTTTGATAACCGAGATCTCTTAGCTTCATTATAACAGCATATCCGTATGTATTGTTTTCTGGGCATAGAAGCGCTGTATTATATCTTTTTCCGGCCTCAGCTAATAATATTGCAAATTGATCAGGAGGTACTTTTCCTCTAAATTCAGCAACTACTTCTGATTCAGTTGTATCGATTACATGAAATGTTGAATAGTCAGCAGAGTCACCTCGAGCTACATCAGCCGATATTACATAGGTGTTTTCAGACAGGCCATATTTCCAGACCCATACACCCATTTCAGGGCCCCATCTTTCAATAGGCGTACGAATAGACATTCCTACTTTTTCTATTTCTGAATTATTAAAGAACGTGTCTCCAGAAGCTTGAAAGTCGCAAAGAAGCTCTTGGGCAATTTGCTTTTTTGTAAAGTTCTTACACTCGTTTTCAAACCATTCTTGATCATGTTCTGGATGTACATCCCATGGCAGCTTTATTGGATTAAACTCGTTTTCTCCGCCTTCTGCCTTAAGCCATAAGTCATAATATTGGCCTCCAACTCCGTTAGGCGTTGATAAAACAACAGCTCGACCACCAGTAGACAGCGTAGGATACAGACCTGTCCATAATGTATCAAAATTTCTTACAAAGGCAGCCTCATCAACTATCAATAGGGACAATGCTTCAGAACGACCAGCATCATCAGAAGTTGGAACAGCTTTTATTTGTGATCCGTTGCTAAACTCAACAGTCTGCTTATTATTTCCTGTAATCTCTGGCAAAAGAAGCCATGGAGGCATACTTCTTATTGCAACTTTAACCTTTTTAATAAAGTTCATAGCAACAGATAACTTTGTTGCGATTACTAAGACATTTTTATCTTTATAAAAAGCGGCTAGCCACACAGCGTAAGCTGCTGTCAATGTAGAAATACCTAACTGTCTAGATTTAAGAATAATATTAAATCTATTGTCTATGAATGCATTAAGACAATCATCTTGGAAGGGATATGTATCAAAACTAACAAGCCCTCTAGTGGGATGCTGAACTTTTAAGTACTTATTGGCAAAGTAAACAGGATCCTTTCCACACTTGATGATTTCCTTGACTTGCCTCTGTTTAGAGGTTACACTCATTTTTACACTGATATCTCAACAACGTGGTTTCTTCTATAGTACGCTACTTTTCTTTGTGACATTGCAGAAATTAATTCAACATCATCCGAAGATTTCACATCCTTGGCTTTTAAAGTTTCCCCAGTTGCTTCTTTAAATTCTTCTTTTAGCTTTTTTAATGCTTGCGCTAAAAGTTCAACAGATTCTTCTGCTAATCTTTCAACTTGCATCTGTAAGCTTCGATCTTCAGCAAAGTGAACAATTGAAGTAAACTTTAAAACTACGTTTTCTCCAAGAAATTCTGCCTTGATTGATCTAGTTCCACCAGCAGAGCTTCCTTTGCCAAAGCTGGTATTTAATAATGTGCTTAAAACATTGTAGTGAGTCATGTTCATTTTAGTTCTCCGACTAGCTATGATAATAAATATGAAGGACGATTCCTGAGATTCATTCTAAAATCATCTATTTCTTTTTGGGTTGGTCTTTTACCGGCTTTCCAGCCCTCTTTATCCTTAAAAACAAATGCATCTTTACAGTCAGTACAGCACTTGTAATTTTCATACGATATTGTATCGCTTAGGTCTCTTAAGCTTAAATTACAAATAGGACAATCAAGAGGCATAGGCTCGTCTCCTTCACCTTTAATTATATACGTCTTTTCATAATATGTGTTACTCATAAACGACCTTAGCATTCTTTTCAACTTGTGTGATGTCCAGGACATTATCTACAGCATCTTTGACTGCATCCACATGAGAGATGACAATAATATTCTTGAACCATCTTTTAAGTGACTCTAGAAGACGTGTACACGACTCGACATTCATTTCATCTAATGCGCCAAAGCCTTCATCAATGATAAGCATATCAGACTTAGGTAGCGATGTAATATTAATTAATGCAACTCTAATAGCCAGGGATGCCATCATCTTCTCCATGCCGGAACCACATTCAATAATCCGCTTAGAATCGCCGTAGTTAATATAAATGTCCATGTCATTACTATTTTCTTCAGACTCAAGCTCGACAGTAAAACCAACAACGCCTTGAAGAATTTTAGAAATCTCCTCATTGATGAGTGGGAGCTGGCATGACATTATTTTTAGCGGGATTCCTTTTTTTGAAACTGCATTCATAAAAAGTTCGTAT
>MDTB01005925.1_pt1 | contig 11041 bp, 15 predicted proteins | sample 811161 | NCBI WGS metagenome assembly MDTB01 (sample SAMN05326650, study PRJNA326480) | marine metagenome | isolation source: seawater | place: Mediterranean Sea | collected 2009
CACGAGACATACCGCACATGACACGTGGTAGTGCTGGTTCGTCATTGGTCTGTTACCTACTGGGCATAACAGATGTGGACCCAGTGGAGTGGGACATACCCGTGGCAAGATTCCTCAACCCTAACAGGGACGACCTTCCTGATGTGGATATAGATTTCCCTCATCACAAACAGAACGAGGTCATGCAGAGGATATTCAAGAAGTGGCCAGGACGCAGTGCTAGGATATCTAATTACGTGCTCTATAAAGATAAATCAGCAAGACGTGAAGCGGCCAAACGCTTGGGAGTCAAGGGTAACCTACCCCGCAGGTTCACATACGATTCATTAGGCCTCGATGTCAATGAAGCCAAAAGAATCGAGAACAAATTGAAAGGCAAGAAGAGATGCATATCAAAACACTGCGGAGGAATAATAATGTTTCAAAGACAACTACCAAAAAGCCTGTTCACGGCAGAAAATCAAATACTACTAGACAAAAACGAAGTGGAGGACCTAGAACACCTGAAGGTGGATATTTTAGCCAATCGTGGTTTGTCACAACTCATAGAAATAGATCCCACAATGAAGCTCACAGACTATCCGCAAGAGGACTCCGCCACTTCGGAACTTTTGTGCAGAGGAGACGTGCTGGGTGTGACACAGGCAGAGAGTCCGGCAATGAGAAGACTGTTCAGAGCGATAAAGCCAAAAAACAGTAAGGATTGTGTGTTCGGCACAGCATTGATAAGGCCAGTGGCAGTGTCCGGACGTAAGAAAGCAACCATGTTCCATGACTGGAGCAAGGAACGTATGAGTGATACTATCGTGTACGAGGATGACGCCATTGACAGAATATCAGAAGTGCTAGGAATCGACAAGTACGAAGCGGACATGTACAGAAGAGCATTCGCAAAGAAGAACGAAGAGAAGATAATGCAGTTCATCACCAAGCTAGGTGATCATCCACGCAAGGACGAGATAATAACAATGTTGCAATCCTTATCCGGATTCGGACTGTGCAGAGCACATGCTGTTAATCTAGGTAGATTGATATGGGCACTGGCTTACCAGAAAGCACACAACCCTGAAAAGTTTTGGAGAGCATGTCTTAAGCACTGCCATGGATCATACAAGCGTTGGGTGTACAGGACTGAAGCAAAGAGAGTGGGCATAGATGTAGTCACCCCAAGCAAATCTGACAGGTGGGACACACCACAGTTCCAATACAGGAAGTATGGTTGGTGGAGCCAGAACGACTTCATGCCTGGCATGTATGTAAAAGAACTATATCTAGACAAGGTAGAGTTCGCTGGAATGATCGCTAATGGTAGAGTGTTCAGAGGAGACAAGGGTAGATACATCACATTCCTCACACTGGGAGTTGGCAACGGGCAATACATCGATGTCACTATAAAGAAAGCATTCGCTTACAGCGACCATGACGTGGTATGGGGACAAGGAACCATCAGGCACTCAAACAACTCAGACTACATAGAGTGTTTCGATTCAAAAGGATTTAGGCTAGAAAGATTCTCGGAGGCGTAAGCGTAAATTACCAAAAATGCGTTTTTTAGAAATAACGCGAAGCGTTAAAAAGCGTAAAGCCGGCCTGCCCTTTTGAGCTGACCGACTCCACAGTGTCCTAAAAATTAGAACTTGAATTTAAGACCAGCTGACATTCCAGTAGTATCTACTGAAGCACCAGTCTTGTCTTGGAACTCGTATCCAGCGTAAACTGAGAACGACTCTGTAACGCTGTGCGTAACACCTGCAGTCGTATACTTCGTACCGTCCTTGACTTCACCGTAACCAACAGCAAACGTGGTTGCGTCGATTGTGTGATCCACTGTGATCTCGTTTGCAGTTACGTCTGTGCTAGCCGCCGCTGTAAAGTCCTTCTTAGTGTGTACAACGTTAACGTTAGTAGAGTCTGATAGTGGAACTGTTACACCCGCACCATAGTACTTCACTTCGTTCACTTTGTCGTCTGTCATGGCAACACCAACGTTGGCCCCACCTATTGGCATACTTGCCGCTGTTTCAAATACATCAACACCGTCTTTGCCTGTGTCGCCGTCAACTTTGATCTGTGAATCAAAAGTGATGCCGCCCAGGCTAGTCGAGTATTGTACCAAGTGGCTGTCCCTGCTGAAAAGCTTCTGTGATGCACCTGCGCCGTATTCTGGGAACACGTCAGTCTTGCTAGTCACGTTGCTTTTGAACACAGAGTCCATTCTACCTGCTTGTACTTTACCTACAGATCCTTCAACACCGGCGTATGCCAGTTTTGAATCGAACGGGTTTGATCCCGAGTCGTCAGTGTCAACGCCCACTTCCACGTGTGCGAATCCCCTGATTCCATCGGTAAGGTCGTCAGTGATCGAAACACCGATCGAACTACCGTTGTCTTCTGCTTTCAGGATCTCTTTTCCTGATGCGTTTTCATCGTTACCGATCCTGTAGTTCACACTACCGTTCATGGTAATTTCAGCCGCTTCTGCCGGTGCTGGTTTCAGCACAGACCAAAGGATCCCAAGTGCGATGATAATCGCCACACCTAGGCCCATTTTTTTCTTAGTCATTTTCATATGTGGTTTTTCTCCTTTTGATATGAATTGATTTCGCGACCCAAGGCCTTGGATCGCTCCGGATTGTAGCACTATTTATCTGGTAAATGCAACCTTTAAGTTAACTTATGTGCGTAGTTAATTTACCATATTATTTTAGGAGCATGTCCGCTGTGCAATAATTACGTGTAATGATAAATCAAAGACTATTTGATCAATACAACATTGACACCAAGAAAGATTTGAAAATTAAAAATCTGTGTCCTCGTCCGCGGGATACCATCTTGATCGATAAGATGGGTTCCTGTTATGCTTGTGAATGTCAATCGTGGTTGCCACAAAGCATAGGCAATCTACAAATAAAATCATTACAGGAAATTATTGGCAGTGACATGCATCAGCATCTGCAAAGTTCTATCTCGGATGGCACATATCGTTACTGCAACGAGCATCAATGTTCTTATCTTAAGGCCGAAGTATTGCATGGCCAGCCGGATCGCATACAACACCTAAGACTTGCCATTGACGACTCGTGTAATTTGAGATGCCCTAGCTGTAGGAAGGGCATGATATTCCACAAGGAGGGATCTGCCTACAACCTCGGAATCAAACTCGCTGACAAAATAAACGAATGGTTGTACAACTACACACACCCAATACAGGTACATCTTGGATCAGACGGTGATCCGTTTGCTTCGCACGTGTACAGATACTTCATGGATCAGACCCCGGAAAGAGACAATATAAAATACTCCATACTAACCAACGGATTGATGTTCAAGGAGTTCCATCATCGGGTGCCCTACGTAATAAAAAATTTAAATGAGTTGGGTGTAAGCATAGACGGAGCATCAAAAGAAACATACGAAAAACTTAGGCTGGGTGGTAGATGGGATAAAATCCTAGAAGGATTAGAATTCATGGCCGAACAGAAGCAGAAGCATGGATTTAGATTTGTATTATACTTTGTTGTACAGAAAGACAACTATCATGAGATGGAAGACATAATGATGCTGGGCAACAAATACAATGCGGATAGAGTCCTGTTGAGTAGGATACAGGACTGGACTACATTTAATGACTTTGGTGAATACAATATATTTGACCATGCACATCCACAGCACCCACAGTTTCAACAACAACTTACCAAACTAAAAGAGTTTTGTAAATCCAAAGACGGAAGTATAGCCAATTGGAATAATTTAAGACAATTATTTTAACTTGAATCTAAAACGTTCTAAGAACAGTTCAGCAAAACGTTGGTGGTGTTCAACGCCAAAGTGTTTACCATCGCCGGCAAGGCTGGGCTTTGTGTGGAGGTCCCTCGCGGTGTGCATGTTCCAATGTGGCCAGCAATTTTTAATTGTGTATTCCTCCAACACGTTGAGTCCTTTTATATGTTCGTGGTATGAGTCCTGTGCGAAACAATGTAAGACCGTGCATTCGTTCTGCTCTGCATATTTCTCCACGAAGAAAACATTCTTGAGGAAATTGTTTTTATCTGTGTCGGAGTCTTCAATAGCCAACTGTTCTGCGTCACTTGTGAGACTCTCTGCATACTTGCCCAGTCGTTCTCTGCGGCTCCATTCGGGCCAACAAACGATCACAAATCGTGGATCAATTAATTTTTCACAACCATAGAGTATCCTCACAATCTTGTCAGCACTGCATCCGGGTTGACCTAGATTCCAATACCTGAGGCGTTTAGTGTTGTGTTGCGATACGAAGTGTACCCAATGCTCAGTGTCTGCACTGCCTTCACCATAGGTGTGCGAACAACCCAGTATCACTACATTCTTCTTGCCGCTGGGCATTGGATCCCATGACGGACATCGGTATCCGTGGGACGATTCTGGTAATCCTCTATCGCTGTAGTATCCGTATTTCACACAAGTAATTATTGCCAATCAATCTTGCCTGTCATCAAATCCTGTGAGAACGTTATCTCTATGTTGGGATTGCAAATTACAATTGGCTCGTAGCATGGTCCCCAATGCCCTTCATCTATGTACATGTGATGTCCAAATCCTTTTAGTATAAATCTAGGAAACAGTAGAACGTTCTTGCCCTGCCACGGTGATAGATCAATGTCTATGCTGACTCTTGGCTGTTCGGGCCTTTGGTCATACTCATAACTTGCAACACTGTTTCCTTCTGACCTGACAAAGTCCCAAGCAGATCTAAAACCCCAGTACGTAGGCATGTGTGGATCAAATTCGTGTATGCCTTCTCTCCATAAAGCTTCTTGTGTTGTGTTACCAATACCAGCATACTCACTTATGACATCTATAAACTCCTGTCCCATATCAACTCCGGGTGCAAAATGTTTTTGGTCAAAGTAATCATACATGCCACTGGGCTGAACCACCCCACGTGCAAAGTTATTGGATACTTCGGCCGCCCACACTTCTCCACGATACGAACAAGGCAACATCAATGCTTCTGATTTTTGTTTTGGCATAATGGTAAGAAGTTTGTCTCCCCACATCGGAACATCAATGATTTCGTGCAAAACAATTTCTGTCTCCCTCATGTCATCATTGTAATATGCATTCCTTAATTCAATCTTGCCTTCCAGCCCTAATTTCTTTATTACCTGTTGTCCCAATGCAAAACGCTCTGCATCGCCCTCATATGCTATAATGTTTTTGGCTCCGTGTTTGAGTGCAAGTATTGATAAAAAACCTGTACCAAACCCAACATCGGTACAACTCTTGCCATTCACTGCCTTCGCAATAATCTTTTCGTAGAACTGATTCCTAATTGCATCGTTGATCATTGGCAGGTAGATGCCGTCGTTGTTGTTCCAGTCTAGTGCCATGTGGAAAATACTTATAGAGTGTTTTGGTGTGCCCGGCATGATTCGAACATGCGACCTTCGGTTTAGGAAACCAACATTCTATCCAACTGAACTACGGGCACTCGTTGGTGGCGCTTACGTTTGGTGGAGGATACAGGGATCGAACCTGCTACCTCCTGAATGCAAATCAGGCGCTCTCCCAGATGAGCTAATCCCCCAAACATACCAAACTTACCAAAACAACCACTAATACCAAAAAAGTCAACACAGCGTTTGTTTTGAAAGTTGTGTTAGTGGTGCCCCTTGTCCGAGTCGAACAGACCACCTACTGATTACAAATCAGTTGCTCTACCAGATGAGCTAAAGGGGCCTCAGTAACAATACAATATTACACTACAAACTTCTGTATGTCTACCTATTAAACGCACACAGACGCACACACACGCATGGTAAAGGGAATAGCGGACAACTTGTATATGATGTATAATATACGCACTTAAAGGTGTTTAAAAACATGTATGTTCTATACGCATATCTGGTATGTTCACATCACATAAATAAAATTATGCGAGATAAAAAACTGTTGACATCATATGCAAACAAGCTGATGCGTAAAGCTAGGGAAAAACTATTGTTCAGAGACTTACGTAGGGAAGTGGATCACGGTGCAAATGGCACGCAAAAATACATGATAAAAAACGGAACCAATGCCGGTAAGGTTGTTGGTGGCAAATTTCAATAACACCACATTACCATCGACCACCCCAATGTAAATAATCGTATGAATAGAGAATTCGAACGATACTTGATAATGTTCCTGGTCCTTATATTGATAGGTCTGGGCGGTTGTGTGCAAAAGTCAAGTATTCCACAAACAGAACCTGCCATGCCAGAAGAAACTAAAAAATCACACACTGTGACTGATTCTATTGGTAAAATGCAAGGGGTAGCAAATGCCTTAGGTTGTATGTTTGCACCTCAAACTTGTGACTCCCTAAAGCAGAACAAGGAGGAATGAAAATGATAGAATTTATATGCGAGACATGTGGTTGTGAGCAACACTGCAAACGTTCATGCATGGAATGTCAGGACTGTCCTGACTGCGGATGTAAAAAGTGTATAGATAAAACGGATAAATACAGTTCAAGGAGAAACAAATGAAAAAAATTATAAACGAAGTAAAGAAAAATAAAAAAGCAGTAATAGGAGTTGCTATCGTAGTCGTAATATTCGCATGGATGTTATTGTCAGGATCGCCTGCTCCAGTTGAAGCTCAGTAATAAAGGAGACTATCTATGAATCCAATCAAATGGGTAAAAGATAGAGTAGACGAGAGAACATCATGGGATGGCGCAGTGCTTATCGCTGTAGGCGTTGTCGTGTTGATTGCAGGACCAGTGGCAAAATTAGCGGCCTGGGGAGCAATCGGATATGGTGCTTGGACTCTATATAAAAGGGAAGAGTAATATGGAGGGTTGTCGCATGGACATAAGATTTACTATCTTGTTATTAGCCATGTTAGCAATCATGGCGTTGTTCATGAAGCCAAGCTATGGCTGTGAACAACACGCAGGATACAGCCAACCAGAAGAGAGGAAACAACATGTGGACATGGTTAGAAAAAATTATAGGAACTAAAACTGAAACAGCAGTTGAACCTAAACGTGCAAGAGAGAAAGGCAGATACAAAGCCGACGACAAGTCCACACCGGACGTTAACGAAGCATGGGAAGGTGGAGTTGCACCTAAGAAAAAAATAAAAATAAGGAAAGGCGCGAACGGCCAGCCCCTGCAGAAGTAAATGAAAATTAGCGATAGCACATCGATCTCGATGCCCATGAGGAATTTACTTTCCATCGTGGCCGCAGTTGCGATTGGAGTGTGGGCGTACTTTGGTGTAATAGAAAGACTAAACGTATTAGAAACAAAATCTGTGTTGATCGAGAAAGACATGACTGCCGAAGATGAAAGATTGCACAGCGAAGTAACCAAAAACACAGAATTCAGGATCAAGTATCCTCGAGGCGAGTTAGGTCAAAGTTCACAGGACATAGAACAATTCATGCTTATCGAGGACCTTTACAAATCTGTGGACAGAATGCAGAAGCATCTCGACGATATGTCAAATAACAAAATCAATATTGAGTTCCTAGAAAAACAAATGGAGAAGGCACAGAGGCATATTGAACAATTGAAAGATGCTGACAGAGAGATTGTTTACAAAAATGGGAATGGAAACTAATGATCGAAACAGTTGTAGCCTTGTTGATGTTTGTGAATGGCGAGATCAAGGAACACAGGATACAAGATAACATGGCCAAATGCCTAAGAGGTAAACGTACCGCCGAAAGACAATACAGTGCAAATGTTAAGTACCAATGCATCAAGGCTAAGGCCGAGACAGAGATCTACATGGGCGAGAAGTCCATCAAAGCAATCATCCTAGAATAAAAAAGTAAATTATTTCTTATTTCTTTCCAACCAATTAAACTGGTGTATGGCGTAAATTGATTCGGGGCATACCTTGTTCCAGGCTTTAAGTATATCCATGGTGCCTTTCCAATATACCTGTTTCCTTAGTTTGCCTGACCATCTTTCCGTGACTGAATAACCAGAAAGTATTTTTTTACATTGAGACAAAATGTATTCTTTGTTTGATTCATCTGGTTGGTAATAATTTTCAGCACAAGAAACACTCTTAGACATGTAGGCAATGGAATCTCCTTTTTGACCTCCTATCCAGTTGGCCACTGTTGACCTGAGCCAACCGACTGACATCATGTCTTTAAGTTGCTCCTGATTACAACTGCTTTCGTCTATAGCATGCCATTTATTCCACCAGTCCTGTGACGTTGCAGGCGAACTCATGAAACCGCCGTACATCTGCACCCAAAGGTCATCGTCCCAACGATGTATCATTTGTTTTTCAGAATGTTGGTCTATCTTTTCTCCCCATACCGGTGCAAATCCACCTGCCTTGTATCCGTAGTTAGCGATCAGCTCCACAGGGTATTGAAACCTCTTCATGGTCTCCAACAGAGGTTTTGGAACGAATCTTATCCAACTGGTAATCCTGTGCAAGAAGAAATCGTCCACGCCTATAGGTGCGATCAGATGACCGTCGAACGGAATCTCTCCTCCTGAATATCTCATACTGGATGGTGGTTGTGTTGCATAAGTGATGCAAGGGAATTCGTATTGATCAGCAACCATGTAGTGTTTCAAAAGTCTGTGCGTAGTATATTTGGTTTTGTCAAAGTTGAACACATGATTCCGCACACCAAGTGTCTTTGCCATCTCCACGGCCTGGTTTTCCATTACATCATTCATGTAACCTCTCCAGCTGTCGCCTTTGACCACAAAGGTGTCGAAATCCGCCTTGTTCTTGTACAACCAAGCCAGCACCATGGTGCTGTCGATCCCGCCACTCAAACCAATGGCCACCTTCTTATGTTTGTTTAATAATTTTTCCATCTGCTCATCAAATTTTTCTACTGCATATGTCTTATAGTCACGCACTGAAATTTTTTCTGAGACGTCTGGTTCTACTGTGTTGCAGATAATATTGTCTGTGATGGCTCTATTTTTCTTGTGACCATCATCGTTGCACATGAGATGCATGGTCGCGTTATATGTTTGATCAGTGTATGGATCTAAAGTTTTGAATGCTTTGATGTGTTCGTCCATGGTGTTGAGAGCTTTGCCATCGTGGGTCCAATGCCATGGCCAAAAATTTTCTTCGGGATCTGTTAGATACATATCCCAATTATACATGGCAAGTGTTTCGATAGCAACCTTTTAATTGATTTATTTTATCTGTGACTCAAACCACATCTGTATGGTCCTTCTCGGAGGTGCAGATGAGTTCACTGTGGACACGCAATGGTGGATGCCGCCTGTGGTCAGTACAGCACGGTTGGGTTTGGGCTTGACCGCTTTGATGCCTTTACCGTCATCGTACATGTAATAACCGCCGTCGTCCATGCCATGCTCCGAAAGATATATGGTGAGGCTGAATTCTTTATCTGCTGTGCTGACCACGTCGTTGTGCCACGGAATGTAACTGCCTGGTGTCCAGATCTGATACAGTGCGGTCTTGTTGTTGGCATTGTTGTCCACTGAGAAATTTTGCAAGCCTACGTCTCCCACTATCTTGTTGATTTCCTTTCTGAGGCCTGCGTTGATCAGATCATTCTGCACGTTGGTGACCAACACCGTGGTGCTGTGCTGTATCAGGTGGGAGGGCCATGATTGGTTGGTCCAGAAGCCTTTGCCATGCTTGTGCAGTTCTTTGGATTCTTTGCGTGCCACCTCGAACAATGCTTCCGGCAGGAAATTGTCTATGACGCTCACCTGTGTTTCTCCGGGATAGTCTAGTCGTTCGCCTGGTGTGAAATCCAATGCCGGCATACTGTTAATTGTCGAAATCTGATCTTACTATGTGTTTTCTCAATGCCCTTACAAGCTCTTCGATCTTGTCTATGCAATTGATAAGATCCTTGTCGGTGATGTACTTCTGTTTCTCACGCAATCTATCATATTCTTTGAGTGTGATTGTGACTTGGCTTCTCATAGCACCTTCGTTTTCAAAACTGTTGTCTAATGCTCTTTGGTTGTCATCTGTGTCTGTCATTTGAACTCCTTCTTACACATTATAGCACAACCCATTCCATAGGTCAACGTCTGATTGGTAAATGCTTTTGACTTTGTCTACTTGTTCTTTTGTCAGTGTTGGCCTCGGATAATCGCTTTGATTGATGCGTTCGCCTGTGACTGTACCACCCAGTGCTTCAACACAATCCGATACATCGATCCAACATCGCACATGCGGGTTGATGTAATCTATTTGGGGTCTGGTGTGCCATTCGAATCCTGTGGACACGCCGTTGATAAATTCATCAAACGTGCCTTTGTGTTTAGTCATCTCTGCTCCGCCCTGGCTGTGTCTGTATATGCTGATCACTCTTTCCACCGGATCTCGCACTAGTGTGTGCCATTCATAGTCTACAAGATTTTCTGGTATATGTGTGTGATGAGGTCTTATGCTTTCGAATCCTTCGACTAACCTGCATTGTGATTCAATGAACCTGCCTGCTGTGCGTGGTATGTGTATGAATCCTTTTCTTTTAGGATGGATTACGAACACGACTTACTCCTCGTCGTCTTCCGCTCTGCTCGTGATTACCTTGTCCACCAGTCCGTATGCTACGGCCTCTTCGGCGTTCATGAATTTGTCTCGCTCCATGTCCGCTTTCAGTTTCTCTAGTGGTTGGCCTGTTGTCTTCTCATATATTTCTGTCAATTCTTTTTTCCAACGTAGCAGTTCGTTCGCTCTTATCTCCACGTCTGTGGCCTGTCCTGATGCTCCGCCCAACGGTTGGTGTATCATGTGCCGTGCGTGTGGCAACATCAATCTCTTGCCCTTCGTGCCTGCACTTGCTAGGAGTGAGCCCATGGAACATGCTTGGCCCACCACTATTGTCTGTATGTCTGATCTAACATACTGCATGGTATCATAGATGGCCATGCCTGCCGTTACCAGTCCGCCTGGTGAGTTGATATACATTGTTATATCCTTAGAGGCATCTTGTGATTCCAAGAATAACAGTTGAGCACACAGCACTGAAGCAGTGTGTTCCTCTATCGGTCCTTCCAACATGATTATCCTGTCCTTGAGCAGTCTACTGAAAATA
>MDTB01061915.1_pt1 | contig 11041 bp, 12 predicted proteins | sample 811161 | NCBI WGS metagenome assembly MDTB01 (sample SAMN05326650, study PRJNA326480) | marine metagenome | isolation source: seawater | place: Mediterranean Sea | collected 2009
AATCATAATCATATACAATATATATATAAAAAAATCAGAGGAATTATCATGGATATCGTATTTATAAAGGAATTATGCATAGAGACTGTCATTGGTATATATGACTGGGAAAGGAAAATTAAGCAGGTTGTATGTGTTGATTTAGAGCTCGGAACAGATATTTCTAAAGCATCTGGTTCAGAGGATATCAAGGACACTATTGATTATAAAGCTGTGGCAAAAAGAACTAAGTCTCTTATTCAAGAAAGTAAATTCTTGCTTGTTGAAACTTTAGCTGAAGAGACAATAAAAATGATTTTTAAAGAATTTAATATAACTTATGTCAAAGGAAGATTTAGTAAACCTGGAGCTGTTACAGGATCAAAAGAAGTAGGCGTCCTTATAGAAAGGCATAAAGATGTTGCATAAGATATTTGTTGGTATTGGCAGTAATATCGATAGAGAAAAAAACATTAAATCATGCATGACAATTCTTAAAGATATGTATGGCGATATAATAATTTCACCAGTATATGAAACAGAGTCTATGGGTTTTGATGGCCCTAGCTTCTATAATTTAGTATCTTGCTTTGAAACAGACGAGAGTATTTATGAACTAAAGAATACTCTAAACAAAATAGAGAACAATCATGGACGTCATTTCAATGAAACTAAATTTAGCTCAAGAACCCTTGATATTGATATTTTGTATTATGATGATCTAATTTTATCAGATGACAAAGTGCAAGTACCTAGAAAAGAGATTTGTGAATATGATTTTGTATTGAAGCCATTAATTGATCTCGTACCTGATTTTATACACCCTGTTCATAATATTTCACACAAAGAAATTCTAGATAGTATTAAAATTAAGCAACAGATCATATCAATTGTTAATATGGATTTTTGAATTTATGAATAGAATTCTCCAATTTACTATTTCATACCTCGGTTTATTACCATATACATATCTGTTATCTGATCTATATTTATTTAAATTAATTGATCCAAATATAATTATAAATATGATTATTTTTAACACTATAATTATATATACATTTATTGGCGCAATACATTGGCAGTGGCTTCAAAAAGATGGAAATACCATATATACAATTCATGGGTTTATACCGAGCCTAGTCTCTTTTTTTATAATGATAATGACTTTGTTGGAATTCGAAAAAGGATATCTATTAAGTAGTTTGGTAATATTTTTACTGATCCAATTGATGCTTGATTTCTTATGTTACTTAAATGATAAATTGGATCATAAAGTCATATACTTTTTAAGGATACCAATAACTACCTCTTTATGCGTTATTTTATTAATTCCAGTCTTGTTTACTGATTATTAAAATACAACTACATATTTAACTTTCTACCACCATCCACATTGATATTTTGACCTGTTACATAATCAGAGTTTTCTATCAAAAATAATACTGCTTTTGCTATATCATTTGGGACCCCAGATCTTTTTAGAGGTATTCTAGATAAAATTTCGTTCTGTTTCTTTTTATTTGATAAATCCTGTTTCGGCCACATTATTGCCCCAGGTGATACACCATTAACTCTAACATGAGGAGCTAAATCTTTAGCTAGAGTCTTAGTTAATGCTAGTAGTCCTGCCTTACTGATATTATAGATAATATGATCTTTCAATGGTGGATCAGCATGTATATCTATAATATTTATTATTGATCCTTTTCTTTTTTTTAATTCATCTTTAAATACTTTTGACAAAAATAACGGTGTTTTAAGGTTTGTGTCGATCAAATCATTCCAATTTTTTTCATTAACCATTGACATTTTCGTTGGATAAAATTTTGATGCATTATTTATAAGGACATCAACTCTTCCAAAGGATTGTATTATTTTCTTATGGAATTGTGAGAAATTAGTAGACCCAGTAAAGTTCATCTTGATAATATCGCATGAACTAGCCCTAGATTTATTTAGCTGTTTCTTAAGATCTTTAGCCTCTTTACTAGACTTATTATAAGTGACTATTAGGTTATATCCTCGATCATGTAGATAGTGACAGATTGCTAATCCTATACGTTTCGCGCCGCCAGTGATTAGAATAGTTTTATTTTTAGCCATAGATATATATTAAGGGTAAATGAAAAAATGTACACTATAATAAGTATATAAGTTATGAAAAATCAGATAGAAGAATATTTACTAAAAAAAATTAAGTTAAATAAAAAGATATTATTCTCTGAATTTATGAATCTGTCTCTTTATCATTCTGATTATGGATATTATACCAACAAATCTAACATATTTGGTGATCAAGGTGATTTTATAACATCACCTATCACATCATCAATATTTGGAGAATGCATATCCAATGAATTTATTAATATCATGGGATCTCAAAAAATGACTTCAATTCTTGAACTTGGTGGAGGTGATGGTAGCTTGGCTATTTCAATGTTGAAAAATTTAAAAGATAAAAGATCACTACCAACTGAATATGTCATTCTTGAGATTTCAGAAAATCTTATTAATTATCAACAGGAGAGAATTAGAAAAGAGTTTCCTAACGATTATAATATCTTCAGGTGGGTTTCAAGTCTTGAAGGGATTAAAATAAATGGACTTGTAATAGCAAATGAGTTCTTTGATGCATTACCAACTGAGAGATTTAGGGTTAAAGATTCTAAACTTGAAACACTATATATAGAATCAAATAACCAATCTTTGGATTATAGATGGGATGAAGCATCAAATGATTTTGCAAATGAACTACTAAAAGCAAAAAATAATCATAATATTGATTTTCCTGATGGATATATAAGTGAATTAAATTTTAATAATGCTGAGTGGATTAACTCTATAGATCAATGTTTACAGTCAGGAATTTTATTTATAGTTGATTATGGATATCCTGCACAAGAATATTTTATACAAGATCGATCTGGTGGAACACTTGTATGTATACATCAACATAAATCTAATTTTGACCCTCTTTCAAATATAGGCGATCAAGATATATCATCGTTTGTTAATTTTTCTCATCTAAAAAATCTATCCCTCAATACAGGGTTAACTGTTTCAGGATATATGTCGCAATCTGCTTTCTTGATCAATCTAAATATATTAGATATATATCAATCGAAAGACTATATTGGCGATGAGGCCTTAATAGAATCAAATAAATTGAAAAATATTCTATTGCCCAATACAATGGGTGAGTTGTTTAAGGTTCTTGTGATGCAAAAGAATATTGATATAGAGTTAAAGTCGACAAAAGAATTTAATCAAATGAATAAGCTATAAATGGACCTCATACATATATTCATATTGTCAATTATTCAAGGAGTAACAGAATTTCTTCCTATATCCAGTCAATCTCATTTGATCCTCACTTCTTATTTTTTAGGACTTAGTGATCAGGGTTTAGGGTTTGATATAGCACTCCACTCTGGATCTTTAATTGCAATCTTGATCTATTATAGAAAAGAGGTTAGAAGTCTATTCTCTTTGAGTGATGAGGGACTAAATTACCTTAAATTAATAATTATTGGGTCTATCCCATTGCCAATCATAGGTTTGTTATTTATTGATATTGTCTCTCAGAATATGCGCTCTGTTTTCTCAATCGCTTTAATGACAATATTGTTCGCAGTTATTTTATATTTGGCTGATTTAAAAAAGAAGGAAGTTGTAACTAAGTTTGCAAATATTAGCATCTATACCATTGTCTTTATTGGATTTATGCAGACATTAGCTATAATGCCAGGTGTCTCTAGATCAGGTATCGTTATTACTGCTGCATTATTAGCAAACTTTAGCAGAGAGGACTCTATTAAGATTGCCTTTCTATTATCAATACCTGCAATTTTTATGGCGACAGTCTATCAATCAATGCAATTATATGATGTAGGGAATATAGAAATCTTAAATGAACATATGTTAGGAATGTTTTTATCCTTTATATTCTCATACATTACTATTCATTTATTTATATCTACTATAAATAAAATATCATTCACTCCCTATATTGTTTATAGGTTAATGTTAGGTATAGCACTAATTGGATTTATTTAAGTATTTTCTTATTGCATCTTGTGCAATTTCTCTATGCGCATTTTCAATAATCTTTTTAATTTCAAGACCCGACTTTTTTTGATCTTCATCGCTTAGTTTAAAATTATTTATATTTTCAATCAGCTCCTCAAAAAAAACATTGTGATCCGGTACATCAGATGGATAATGAGGATATATTTGCTTCGTAAATGAGCAAAATCTCATAAATGAACGTAATCTATCTTTTTTACGAATATCTATCTTTTTTATAAGGGATAAAAGTTTATCATAATTCTCAACACTATTTGGAACATAGGTAAGATACTCAAAAAAACACTTAGAAAATAGTAGCGCTAAACTCTTATATTCATTTGGAACTTTCAGCCTTTGACAAAAAGATTCAATGTCTTCATCATTAAATATCCATTCATATAAACGAAGCGAAATAATTTCAACTTTTGTTGCATCACTTGGATAAGATAGAAAATTCCTTTCTACGGCCCACTTTTTAATTTCAGGGAATAATATATCTCTAGCATTATGAGTAATCAAAAACCTAAAAAATGAACTTAAATTTTCACCTGTCTTATATATCTCAAGCCACTTTCTTTCAGGCGTTAGATGTTCCAGTTCTCCACTTTCAACAATCTCTTTTATTTTATCAACTGTTTCTGGTACAACCACAAACCCGTCAAATTTTGCATGAAATCTTGCGATTCTTAAAACTCTCAAAGGGTCTTCAGAGAATGCATCAGAGACATGCCTTAGTTTTTTATTTTCAATATCATCCTGACCATTAAATGGATCAATAAGAGTTCCATCTTCATCCTGAGCAATCGCATTGATAGTTAAATCTCTTCTCGCTAAGTCTTCCTCAAGGGTTACGTTAGGATTAGTATCAAATTCAAATCCTGTATATCCATGACCCGATTTCCTTTCCGTTCTTGCAAGCGCATATTCTTCACCTGTTTTCGGGTGAATAAAGACTGGAAAATCTTTGCCAACTTGTTTGAATTTTTTGGCAAGCATTTCGTCTGGTGTAGCGCCAACTACTACCCAGTCTTTATCCTTAACTGGTAAACCTAGTAATTGATCTCTGATAGCTCCACCTACTAGATAAATTTTCATTATCTTCTTCCAGATCTTTTTCTTAGCTTTTCAAATCTTCTTTGTTTAGTTTTAATGTTTAGATACTGAGGTATGATATCTTCTAGAGAAGAAGACCCCTTGAATCCATCATCGCTACAGCTATCAACCTGCAATGACTGATAATTATCCATTGTAAATAATTTTCCAGGTAAATTCTGGAAGACACGAGCCTGTATCTTTGATAGAAAATTATTCAAAGGTATAATTACTCTTTTTATCTTTAATGCTTGGAGAGTATGCTCGATCAACTCTCTAAATGTATATTCATTTGGACCAGTAACATCAATTTTCGTATTATAAGTCTTGATATTACTAATGTTGTCTATCATATGGTCTGTTAAATCTTCTACATATACTGGCATAAACTTTGAATGTGGACATGCCAGAGGAAATATTGGGAAGATCTTTAATAAAGTAGCAAATTTATTAAAAAATGAATCACTCTCACCAAAGACAATAGATGGCCTAAAGATTGTTACATTACAAAAAGAAGATGTTTCTGATAGTAGATATTCCTCGGCTTTACCTTTGGACTTTAGGTACTTACCTATGGATCTTGGGTCGGCATTTAAGGAGCTTATATGTAAATATCTTTTAACTTTATTTTCATTAAGAGCTGATGAGATTCTTTTAGTTAATTGGTAATGAATGATATCAAAACTATTATCATCATCAAGCTCATTGAGAATACCTATTGTATTAATAACTAAATCAGCATTATCAAATAACATATTAATTGTTCTTTCATCTTTAACATCTTGCTGGACGATCTCTAGGTTTGGTATCATCTTAAGATCAGAATTAGACTCTATATCCCTTGTTGGGATAATAATCTTTTCAGATACTGGTGACAATTTAGTTGCTAATTGTGCTCCAATAAAACCACTTCCACCCAATATAACTATTTTTCCAATTTTGTTCATTAAAAAATCAATCCAGTAAACTATTGTTAATTCTATTATACAATACTAATATAGTACAAACTAATTAAGGATGCTCATGAGTCAAAATATAATTAAAAATAGTATGTTTGTTGTACTAACATATGAGATATATGAAAAATCTGAAATACTCGAACAGGTTGAAAATCCAGTTACGCTAATACATGGTCAAGGAAAAAAGTTACTCCCTAAGATTGAACAAGGGTTGTTAGGCAAGAAAACAGGTGACACTATAGAAATCACATTAAATCCTGATGAAGGTTTTGGCAAATATGATGAGACTTTAATTATAAAAGATAAAGTTTCTAATGTACCTGAACAGTTTAGGAAATTAGATGAGACAATCGCGTTTGTTAGCAAATCAGGAGATAAAAAAGATTTTAAAGTTATAGCTATTGAAAATGACGAAATAACTTTGGATGGTAATCATTACCTGTCAGGGAAAACTCTCACGTACAAGATTAAAATCTTAGACGTTAGAGAATCTACAGAATATGATCGAGAGCAGGATAAACTAAATTTGATGAATTCTTAGATTTGAATTATCAAATCAAGCTCATATTAAGCACACCTTCCATTTTCTCAGCCATTTCAGATTTTCCAGTTCTGCTGTCGCCTATAGTCGCCACTGTAACATCTACCTCTTTTAGGTTCTTTTTCCCTAAAGCTTTGCGCTTTTCTATTGCAGTATTTTTAATTAATTCAATCATATCATGAGCAGCACGTTCTGGCCCTTCATGTTCGACCATTTCTCTATCCTGAAATCCACATTTTTTAAGTAATTTGTCACTACTCTCTTTATAAACCCCAGCCATCAACATACTATGAGCTACCCCGATTTTCATTTTTCCTTTCTTAGCTCGAGTTTTAAAATTATCCCAGAATTTTTTTTCTATCTCTTCAAACTTTTGACATACATCTGCATGCTGAGGTAAAACTTTCCATTCTTTGTCCTTGAGTAATGGGAAAGGATTAGCCCAATAACTAATTTCAACATCTCCACGATGCGTTTGAGTACTTCCAGCCGCAACTCTTGCCCCACTTCTAAAATATTCCAAAACTTTATCAGGCGTCATGTCAGTTTTCATACAAGAAACCCCGGGTTCAATAAGCTCATAATTGTTTAGATATAATAAAATATCTAATTCTGACCCTGTCGAAATCTCTGAGTAGTCTGTAACAGGTACGATTTGTCTAGCATTAGTTCCAGAATGTTTATTATATCCAATTTCACGACCTTCCATTTGCATTTTTGCATGTTCACTAAAACCATCTAGACATGCAAATGCTCCTGTTTCGGTACCATAAAACATTGGAGTGTCACCTTCTAATGTTGCTCTACCCATATCATCAGCTTTAATGAATGAATCAAAGATATAAGGTTGATCAGTTTTTTCATCAAACTTAACTACATATCTTGTAGCACCACAATGAAGAGGAAGCTCACCATTAAGAATACAAAGAACATTATGAAGAGTTAGCATGGGTTTCTTGCCATAACCAAAATACTGACATTCATCTAATCCAGGAATTAAACCAACAAGGATATTATTATCTTTATCATGATAATATCCTAGGTCATCCATAGTAGAATTTGGGCATCCTAAAATAAAGATTCCATCAGGTTGTTTTTTTGTGATGTTATCAACTTTAGAAAAAGGAAACAAATTCAATAAACCTGGCTCTAATTCTATATACCCTCTAGACTTATGGATGTAACATAAAATATTCCATGCACCAATCTCAAAAGGAATGGCAACATATTCTTCCGGTTTAAATTTATCATTCTTTATTGGGTTATGATCGAGTGCAAAAAACGGGAACGCCCTTTTGTTTGCATGAGTTGTATAATAAACCCCGGTTCTCATATCTGCAGAAGTTGTCATAGGCACCTGTCCCAGATTCGAATAATCCGACGGCAGATTTACAAAATGTCCCGATATTTCACCTACAGAAACATTAGGATGACATTCTAATCCTTGAGACCTTCTAACACCTTGACCCAAACCTACTCTTATTAACAATATTCTTCGAGTTTCCAATATTAGTTCAGATAGTTTGTCTGCTTTTAAAGAAACTTTATCCTTAACTACTTCTGGATCAAGTTTTCCATCAGTAACTTCATTATGAAGGCGAACTAATCTAGTGTAAGACTTAGTTCTGTAATGATGAAATGCACCATCAATAAACTTAACTGAATCTCTGTTGTCTCTGAGTTCATCGCCCGAAAAAGGAGTTTCGCCCTCTATAATTGAAACAAAGGAAGCCGGAGAGATACTTTCAATATATTTTATTTTATGCAAGACATCGTCTTTAAGATCAGTGTTTTCTCTATCTTTTAGTTCTCTAATAAATTGTTTTTTATAAATATTTAAAAACTTAGAAAAAGCTTTACTTTTTAATAATTGACTAGGTGTTGTACAACCATCCCTTATCTCTAGAATTTCTTCCATATCTTCCTTCCTTCCTTTATATCTTGTAAATCTATCTTTTAGACCATTTTTCGATATAAAAAGTTCTTTAATTTTTGTGCAACGTTGATTATAGTATTAGTCTTCTCGATCATCAATGGGAATATAACTTAAAACTTATGGATATTTTATGAAAAATTTGATAGCACCTCATGGCTCTAACACATTAAAACCACTATATATAGAGGATTCTTTAGAGAGAAACTCACTCACCGAAGCATCCAAAGAGATGCCAAAATTGCTTTTAAATTCTGCAGCAGCAGCAAATGCAGTTATGTTAGGTGCTGGTTACTTTACACCATTAAATGGTTTTATGGACAAAAAAAATTCGATAAATGTTGCTGAAAACATGGTAACTGAAGATGGATTATTTTGGCCTGTACCGATTATCAATTTATCTAAAAATGTTGATGGAATTAGTGTAGGGGATGATGTTGCTCTTCTAGATCCTAATGTAGATGGAACGCCAGTCTTGGCAATACAAAAAATATCAGCCGTTGAGAAACTTACAGATGATGAAATTAAACATATTGCTAGTAAAATATTTGGAACCACAGATATGGAACACCCAGGTGTTGCAAACTTTTTAAGCCTCGGCAACTACATGATATCTGGCAGTATCAAGGTTTTAAATTATAGCTACTTCCCTTCTGACTTTCCTGGTACTTTTGCAACTGCTCCAGAAATTAGAACAATACTGTCTAATGCTGGTTGGACCACTACAGTTGCATTTCAAACAAGAAATCCTATGCATAGAGCGCACGAAGAGTTATGTAAAATGGCGCTTGATAGAATCAAAGCAGATGGTGTCTTAATTCATATGACTTTAGGAAAATTAAAAGCTGGCGATATACCTGGCGATATTAGAAACGCGGCAATAGCAAAAATGGTTGAATTATATTTTCCTGAGAATACTGTTATTATATCTGGTTTTGGGTTTGATATGTTGTATGCAGGACCGAGAGAAGCTCTCCTACATGCAGTATTTCGTCAAAACGCGGGTTGTACTCACCTAATAGTTGGTCGAGACCATGCTGGAGTAGGAGATTATTATGGGCCATTTGAGGCACAGGAAATTTTTGAATCAGATGTAGTTAAAAATTCACTTAAACTCAAGATATTCTCGGCTGATCATACGGCATATTCTAAAAAACTAAACCAAGTCGTGATGATGAGAGATGTAAAGGATCATGATAAGGATGATTTCGTATTGTTATCAGGCACAAAGGTTAGGGAGATGTTATCAAATGGAGAAGAATTACCTAAGGAATTCGCTAGGAAAGAAGTTGCTGAGATATTGATGAAATACTACCAATCCCTTTAATTTATATGGTTAAAAAGAATATCATTATTTACTAATAATTCATTCCCAATGCCTAAATAATATATTATAATCTTCTCCAAGCAGGTATTTAACAAAGGAGAGATTATGCCAAACACTAATAAAACTTTGACTGGAAGCGCACTTACGTACACTACTAAGACATCATTTATCAGTGATCAATATTCTCTACCTAGACCTCTCAAGATTGCAGATGGGTCAGTGAAATCAGCCAAGAGAAGTAAAATACTTTAAAGTAAAAAATAATCTGGAGAAATTATGATTACAGTTAACCCATTCATTGAAAATGTACTCAACGTACCACCATTAGCTATGCAAGTATTTTTAATCCTCATGGTCGTATTGACTGTAGGTGGTGTGCTATTAGACATGATGCATAAGAAGAATGTTAAGTTCTTTTTTGAAAATGCTAAAAAAGCAAAATTGTCTGCAACTAATTCTGTTCCAACAGGCAAGAAAGTATCAATTGTTGTTAAAACCTTAGCACATGATGTTGCCACTTCTGCTGAATTCTGTGGTGTCACAAGACGAATTACCCATTTATTAGGTATGTATGGGACAATCGGATTTTGGGTTGCCTCTGCAGTGCTTATTTTTAGCAGTTCATCTGCATCAGCTATTTGGCCAGTCGTTTGGCATATTGGTGCAATTATGACTTGTATTGGTGGTTACTGGTTTTGGTTTATTCAAAGAGTCGATGTAAGGGCAGAAGGAAATGCTTGGAGTAGAATTGTATTCGCGGATCTATTTGTAATGTCTCTTGTCCTAACTTCTACTTTTGGCCTATTATGGTCTTACTTTCAATCATCAAATTCAACAGGCTTAGCGGCACTCTTTTTTATATTATTTGTAATATCCAATGTAGTACTTTTTGGAGGGGTATATTGGTCTAAATTTGCTCATATGTTTTACAAACCAGGAGCTGCAATTCAGAAACATTTAGCAGAAGCTGATGGTTCAAGAGATGATTTACCTGAGCCTGCTGATTTACCAAAACAATATGGATTAGGTATTAAAAGATCTGAACCACAGAATTACTAAAGAATTTAAGATTAACGGAGAAATATTATGTCAACTTTTGTATATATGACCAGATGCGATGGATGCGGTCACTGTGTAGATAT
>MDTB01146865.1_pt1 | contig 11041 bp, 7 predicted proteins | sample 811161 | NCBI WGS metagenome assembly MDTB01 (sample SAMN05326650, study PRJNA326480) | marine metagenome | isolation source: seawater | place: Mediterranean Sea | collected 2009
AAACTTATTTAAGTTTTTAACGTTATCATTTTTGATAATGTTTCAATGGAACTTCGCACAAAATAGTGTTAGCGGAACTGTTTCCGACGATGCTGGTGTGCCAATTCCTGGTGCTACTGTTTTAGTAGTAGGAACTAACAATGGTGTTACTACAGATTTTGACGGTAATTATACTATTGAAGCCAACGAAGGAGACGTTCTTTCTATTAGCTACGTAGGATATGCTGCCCAAGAAATCACAGTAGGAACAGCGCAAACTATTAATGTAACACTTTCTTCAGATAACACTTTAGAAGAAGTAGTTGTAACTGCACTTGGTATTACTCGTGAGGCAAAGTCTCTGGGTTATGCTCAACAAAAAGTTACTGGTGATGCATTAACCAAAACAAAAGAAACAGATCTTAAGACAGCTCTTGCTGGTAAAGTAGCAGGTGTTCAAGTTATTACTGGAACAAGTTCTACTTATGAGCCTAGTGCTATCCGATTAAGAGGTGAGCAAGACATATTATATGTAGTTGATGGTGTTAAGGTTGCAAGTACTGATATTAATACTGACAACATTGACAACATCACAGTACTTAAAGGTGCTGCTGCAACTGCTCTTTATGGATCGGAAGCAAGAAGTGGTGTAATTATTGTTACATCTAAAAAAGCAAAAGCTGGAGAATCTTACATCGCTGTTGATCACAATACAACTGTAAGTAATGTAAGTAGACTTCACCCATATCAAAATGAGTATGGTGGAGGTTACTCTCAAGCATGGGATCAATTCTCATATAATGCAAACACTGACCCTGCTTCATGGGCAGCTTTTAATGGACAAAACATTCCTTATTATGCAGCTGACGAATCTTGGGGTCCAAAAATGGATGGAACTCTTGCAAGACATTGGGATTCTTGGATTCCTGGTCACCCTGAGTTTGGTAAAGTTAGACCTTGGTCTCCAAATCCAAATAACGTAAAAGATTTCTTCGAAACTGGTGTTGAAAACACAACTAGTTTATCATTTGGAAAAGGTGGTGAAGATTTCTCTATGAGAGCAACTGCTAGAGTTTCTCAAGGAACAATTCCAGTTCCAAATGCCTCTAGAGATAAGTACGATGTTAACATCAGCACTTCTTTAAATGCATCTGATAAATTAACTATTTATGCTAATTTGAATGCTAGAGTTCAAGACACTGACAACTATGTAAGTAGTGGTTATACTAGTTTAGCTTCAAACTTTAGCCAGTGGTGGCAAAGACAGCTTGATATGGATAGACTAAGAGAAAGTTACTATTATAATGGTGCTTTCTACACTTGGAATAGAAAATCAGCAAGAAATGCAAAACCACAGTATTGGGATGCTCCTCACTATGAGCAGTATCAAAATACTAACAAAAACAAAAATTCAACTTATTCAGGAAACTTTGGTTTTAATTATGACATAACAGATGGTCTTAATGCAAACGTTGAAGTAAATAGAAGAGCTTACAACAGAACTAGCTGGGGAAGATCATATGTTGGTCCGAATACTTTGAACACACAGGCTAGATATTCTGAAGGTTCATATACTTCTGAAATGAATGAATTTAATGCTAAATTAAATTATGATAAAGACATCACAGATGATTTTGATGTTACAGCTATATTAGGTTATGGTGCTCGTCAAAGCAAAGTTATTTCAACTAGCGCATCTACTTCAGGTGGTTTAGCAATACCTGATTTTTACACTATTGCTAATTCAACAGACAAACCATCATACAGTACTAATAGATCTAACTCAAGTGGTGTTTCTGCTTATGCACTTTTATCTCTTGGATATAAAAGTATGTTATATTTAGATGGTTCTTACAGATTTGACTGGAGTTCTACAGCAGACGCTGATAACAACCGAATTGAAACTTACAGTTTAGCTGGTAGTTTCTTATTCGATAGCTTAATAACAGCTGATTGGTTTACTTTTGGAAAAGTAAGAGTTAATTATGCTGAAGCTCCTATATTCCCTGGAACTTATCAAACTAGTCCAACTTATTCCTCTAGTACTGCTTACGGTTCATTAGCTTCGCTTAATGTACCAAACACTCTAGCTAACCCATTATTAACTGGTGGTATGAGAACAGAACTTGAGTATGGAATTGAAGTTAAATTTTTACAAAATAGATTAGGTTTAGACTTTACTTATTTTGACAGAGAAGACTCTAACTTACCTGTAGCAATTACCGCTGCTGGTAGTACAGGTTATACTGGTTTAAATGTAAACTCTAAAATAACATCTTCTACAGGTGTTGAAGTTATGATTTCTGGTACTCCTATTGTAAATGATAATTTAAGATGGGATGTTTCTGTAAATTTTGCTACGTTAGAGAAAACAGTTGATTTCATCTATGAAGGAATTGAAAGAAATATATTAGATTCATGGTTATCATGGTCAAGTATGGACCTACAAGAAATCGTTGGTCAGGAGTGGGGTATGTTGTATGGAAGAAAGAGACTTAAAGATGATAATGGAAACTGGGTTTACTACGCAAGTGGTAATCACAGATATGAAAACAATCAGTTGTTAGGAAATATTATGCCTGATTACACTGGAGGTATAACTTCTACTTTACAATACAAAAACTGGGATTTTGCAGTTGGTATTGATTTCCAAGAAGGAGGTTTATATCACTCTGTAACAGACATGTTCTCAATGGCTGCTGGACTTCACGAATGGACTGCTGGTCTTAATGACAAAGGAAACCCTAAAAGAGATGCTGTTTCAGCTGGAGGTGGTATACATCAAGTTGGTGTTTACGCTGACGGATCAGTTGCAGATTTCTACAGAGCACCTGATTCATGGGCTTGGGGTAACTGGACAAGAGATGATCTTTGGTTAGTTGATGCTTCTTTTGTTAAATTAAGACAAGTAAGAATTGGTTACCAGTTCAGTGGAGATCAATTAAGCAAAACTCCATTTGATGCAATTAATGTTGCATTGATTGGTACGAATCTAGCAATCCTTTCTGAAAGTACAGATTGGGGTGACTACAGAGGAAAGAAAAACCCTGGACTTGATCCATCTGAACTTGGATCTAACTGGTCAGGATCTTACTATGCTTCGGAAGGTGGACAGTTACCATCGGCTAGAACATTTGGTCTTAACGTAAGCTTTAAATTTTAATTATATATATAATGAAAACACAAATTCAAAAAATAATCGGATTATTAACAGTAAGTAGCTTATTGTTTATGTCCTGCGAAACTGTTGATTTTGGTGATGAAAACCTAAATCCAAATGCGGTTTCTAAAGCTAACACTGGTGCACTAATAACTGCATCAATGAGAAGTATTCCTGGTATTGTAACAGATGCCGGTGCTGGAATACTTTATGCTCAACATATTTCTGAAATTACATATAATGAAGACTCATGTTATGAGACAATCCAGTGGAACTTCGATGGTTTTTATACTGGACCTCTTATGAACCTTCAAACAGTAATTGATTTAAATACTACTGATCCAGACTCATATTCTGCTTCTGGTTCTGCTGGTATGCAAAAAGGTGTTGCTCATTTACTTAGAGTTTATATGTTCCAAGTAATGACTGACAGATGGGGAGCTATTCCTTACTCTGAAGCATTACAAGGAATAAATAAACTTAAGCCAAAGTTTGATGATCAAAAAGACATCTATGCAGGATTGCTTGCTGAAATTGATGCTGCTCTTGGAATGTTAGATGGTGGTGGTTTAAGTGGAGATTTCATGTTCAACGGTGATGCTGATAAGTGGAAAAAGTTCGGTAATACTATGAAGATGATAATGGCCGTTAGAATGGCTGACGCTGATGCTGCTACTGCTGCAGCTAAATTTGTTGAAGCTCATAATGGTGGTGTTTTATCAAGTAATGCTGACAATATTCACTATCCGTTTACCACAGCTGATGATAATGACAACCCATGGCAAGACAGATTCCAAACAAGAGATGATTACGCAACAAGTGATACTATGGTAGAAGCTCTTATTGCTAAGAATGATCCAAGATTACACAAATATGCTACTCCTGTAGTAACTGCAGGTGGTGGTGCTGGTGGATCTGCTAAGGTTACTGTAAATTATACCACGGTAGATGGAAAGGTATATGGCGGAATGCCTTATGGTGTTTTATCTCCTGGTATCTTACAAGCATGGGTATCTTATTTACCACATGATATTATTTATAAGAGTGATGCAACCAACGGTGGAATGTTATTTTCTTATGCACAAGTATGTTTCTCATATGCTGAAGCTGCTCATAGAGGATGGATTCCTGCTTCTGCTGGTGATGCACAAACTTGGTATGAACTAGGTATCGCAGCTTCACACGCTCAATGGGGCGTAAGTACAGCTGATGCCACTGCATATCTTGCGACAGTTCCTGCTTTTACTATGGATAATATGGCTTATGAAAAGTGGGTAGCATTATACATGCAAGGATATGAAGCATGGGCTGAGTGGAGAAGACTTGATGCTCCAGCTTTAACTCCTGCTACTGATGCTTTAACTGGAACTGGAATCCCTGTTAGACATGGATATGGTACAGTTACTGCTAGTGCAAACAAAGCTAACCACGATGCTGCAGTTGCAAAGATTTCTGGATATAGCCAAGATTCTAGAGTATGGTGGGATACTAAGTAATTAGTTAACATTATTGTATAAAAAAAGCACCCAAAACGGGTGCTTTTTTTTATTTATATATTTGATAAAGCGATTCTAATATTATTTTAATTTAAAACCTTATGAAAAAAATAGTTTTATTGTTTATTCTTTTCTGCACATCAATTGTAGGCCAAAACTTTAATGTTACCGAAAATGAATTATTTAGATCTGGTAATGTTTTAATTAAAAGACTAATGACCTATGATGGTGATGCAAAAGGTAATCCATATTTAAATGAAAACTTTATTGCTGGTAAAATAATTTTTGATAATGGAAAAGAATATGATGCACTAGTAAGATTAAATATTTCAGAACAAAAATTTGAAATTAGAAAAGATAAAAATTCAAAACCTTCAGCAATTGAAATAGATCAATCGGTTTTAGTTAAAATTGGAGATAATAAATATAAATTACACTCATTTAACCTTGGATCTAGCACTAATACAATTGGAATATTAGAAGAATGTTTAATTGATAAAAATTACTCATTATATTATTTTCCACAAAAGAAATTAGAAATGGAAAAAAAGCCACAAATAATGGCACCCACTACAGGTTACTCCAAGCCACCAAGACCTGAATGGAAAGATAATAGCTCATTCCTTGTTTTTTATAAAAATAAAGTTTACCAACTACCCACATCCCATAAGAAAGTAACAGATCTAAAACTTTTTGATCAAAAATTGTATAAAAAATATAGAAAATCAAATAAATTAAATTTAAAAAAGAAAGAAAGTCTAGTTGGACTAATTAGCTTTATTAATTCCAATCTTTAAATGAGCAATGAAAAAATGATTGTATATGGTCTTAGATCAATTTCTGAGGCAATACAGTCTAAAAAAAATTTAAACAAGGTTTATGTCCAAAGAGGATTAAAAGGTTCATTAGCACATTCTATTATTAAAAGTATAAAGGAATTAAATTTGGAACTTTCTTATGTGCCTGTTGAAAAACTGAATCGGTTAACCCCAAAGAATCATCAAGGAATTATTGCTACAATATCACCAATAAAATATTTATCAATAAATGATTTAAATCATATTATAGAAAAAAATGGTGAAAATTGCCAATTTCTAATTTTAGATCAAATTTCTGATGTTAGAAATTTTGGTGCAATAATAAGAACAGCTGAATGTACGGAAATCGACTGTATCATAATCCAAAGTTCTGGAAGTGCACCTATTAACGGTGATACAATTAAGACCTCTTCAGGCGCGATTTTTAATGTTCCGATATGTAAAGTTTCTCATATAAAAGATGCTATTTTTCTTCTAAAACAATCACAAATTAAAATTTTTGGAGCTACTGAAAAAGCTAAACAAAATATTTATGAAACAGATTTTAAAAAACCAAATGCAATAATTATGGGTTCTGAGAGTAAAGGGTTATCGAAATCTGTTATAGGATTATGTGATGAGTTAGTTAAAATTCCTCTACAAGGAAAGACTTTATCATTAAATGTCTCTGTAGCTTGTGGAACTATTCTATTTGAAACTGTTCGTCAACAAAAATATTAACTACAATACTTTTTTTAAATCTATTAGATCGTTTATAATGAGGCAATGGTCATGAAGGAGCTCATTGTTATTATTAAAATGAATAGCATTAATACCTACATTAATTGCTCCTAATATATCAGCTTCTAAATTATCTCCAATCATCAAACTATTTTGAGTTAAAACATTTGAAGATTTTAAAGCATAATGATAAATTTTTGGATAAGGTTTTTTTACTCCAACTGTTTCAGAATCTATAATATTTGTAAAATACTTATCTAATTTTGAATTTCTAATTTTTTTATTTTGAACTTCCGTAAATCCGTTGGTAATAATGTGCAATTTGTATTTATCATATAAATAATCCAAAATATCGATAGTATTATTAACTAAAAAATTATTCTTAGGAAGAGATATCACATAATCCTCTGAAATGCTATCAATTGTCTTTGAGTCAACTTTTAAATTAAGTTTTTCAAATGCAGTCTTTAACCTATTATGTCTTAAGAATTTTTTGGTAATTTTTTCATCTCTATATAGTTTCCAATATGAAAAGTTAATTGGTATGTAAATTTTTAAAAATTTATTAAGATCAATTTTAATGTTGTATTTATTTAATAAATATTTAAAAGTAAGTGAAGAATTTTTTTCAAAATCCCACAAAGTATGATCTAAATCAAAGAAAATATCCGTTATATTTTTAAATTTTTCCATGTGAGTTAAAAAATCTATTGAACATTTTTTTCCATTTAAAATTATCAGAATAATCGCTAATTATCGAATTATTTAATACTATTATCATTTTTCCATTAATTTGTTTTACATATTTAGTAATTTCCTCGATGATTTGTCGAGCTACTATAGGTTTTTTGTAAATTTTTAAAACTCTATCTGTAATACATACAGGATTTATTAAAAGCTTAGTTTCCATTTCATTTTCTAAATCAAAAAAATAAAAAGGATACGATGTACTAGCTCTAAATCCAGGAAAATTATAATATTGCAAACTATAATCTTCCTTAAAACCAAGGCTAGCGAAATTTCTATATGTAATGGGAATATCCACCTTAATTAAATTTTGTCTAACTTTTATTATATTCATTTTTACAACAGATTCCAATCTTTTTTTCTCATTTTTTATTATTTTCTTGTTTTCAATTGATGAGAAAGATGACAATAAGGAAACTTCACAAAAATCTGAAATATCTTTAATTTTTTCTTTAAAAATTTTTGAATAAAAACTTAGATTTCTATCATACCTAGAAAAATCTGCCATTAAAAAAAACACTATTGTTTCTAATTTATTTTTTTTATTAATATTTATCCATTCGTGATAATTGTCTAGAGGATCTTTTAATAAATTTAATAGAACTAAAACCCTCCTATAAATTCTATAAACATCTAACCTTAATACATCTCTTAGAAACCCTCCCAAAGTTCTAAAAAGACCTTTACCCTTAAAATCATATGAACAAGGAACTTCTAAACATGTAATAAGTTTAAATGAATGTTTTTTAAATTTCATATTTGGATAAAAATCCAACAATTTTAATTTAAATCTTTCAATCCAAAAATCTACAATTGGTTTTTTTAAAAATCTATTTTTATAGGCAAGACTAGACGATGGATCAAAACGACCAAAATCATCTTTTAGATGAAGAAGATATTCCTCGTATCGGCTTATTAAAAAAAAACTAGCTCCGAATATATCAAACTTAAAAAAAGGATTCTTCTGGTCAGTAAAAAAAACAGGAAGACCATCCCAGTTTTCAATATTAATTTCTATTTCTTCAATTCTTGAAGAAAGTAAAATTTGAGAAGGCTTAATATAAAATTCATCATTTATTTGATTATCGTTATAGCTCATCTTAAATGATTCATATTTTATAAAATCTTTTTTACATGAGGTAAAATCAATTTTTAAACCTAGTCTATTACAAAAAATATGATTAAAAATATATTTGATTCTTGGATTAATTAATTTTGTGTAAATAAGAATCATTTACTTGATTTAATTCCATTAATTAACATATCAAAATCGATAGAAGCATAATTTCCCGAACTCATAAAAAGCAAATTAGTATCAATATATTTTTGTTTTAAAAGAAAATCCATGAGCATATTTGATTCAGAAAAAATATAAAGTTCTTGATTGTTGAAAGCTTGTTTTAATTTATTATTATCAATTTCTTGAAATCCTTTTTTTAAAACAACATTAGGGTCATAAAATAAAATTGCTATGTCTGCACTGTTTAAAGTATCAACATATTCTTTAATAAAGTTCTCATTTAGACTACTATAAGTATGTAATTCTAATAGTGCAATAAGTTTTCTTTTTTGAAATTGTTTTTTTAAAGCTTTGGTTGTAGCCATCACTTTACTTGGGGAATGGGCAAAATCCTTAATAATTAGTCTATCTTTCATTTCTAAAAGTGATTCTAATCTTTTCTTAGCTCCCTTAAAGGAAATTATAGATGCAAAAAACTCCTCATCTTGAATTCCAATAAGTTGACATATTAGTTTTGCACCTGAAAGGTTACTTAAATTATGATCGCCAAAAATCATCAAGGGAAGCTTACCCTCATCGGAAATTAAAAAAGTTTGACCTTTTATAATTTCATATTCTGGCATTGAATAGTCTAATTTTCTTATGGATTTCTGGCAATCTTCAGAAAGTTGTCTTACATCTTGATCTAAACTATTATAAACTAGTACTCCGCCATCAATAATTGAATCTAAAAAAATTTTGAACTGTTCTTTATAATTCTCTTTATTAGGAAAAACATTAATATGATCCCAGGAAATGCCACTTATCAGTGCTATGTTTGGTTTATATAAATGAAACTTTGGACGTCTATCAATTGCAGATGACAAATATTCATCTCCCTCTAATATTATAAAATCGTTATCATCTGTCAAATGAACCATGGTATCAAAACCTTCTAATTGTGCTCCAAGCATATAATCAGCTTTAATACCACAACTATTTAAAACATGCATTACCATTGCAGTGATAGTAGTTTTGCCATGGCTTCCTCCTATTACAACTCTTGTTTTTTCTTTTGACATTTCATAAATAAATTCAGGATAAGAAATTACTTTTATATTTTTTTCATAAGCCTCTAGTAATTCTGGATTATTAGATTTGGCATGCATCCCTAAAATAATAAAGTCAATTTCTAACTTTATTTTTGATTTGAACCAGCCATATTTTTTTGGAAGTAAACCATATTTTTCCAGTCTAGACCTCGAGGGCTCAAAAATATTATCATCACTTCCTGACACTTCATAACCTTTTTTATGCAATGCAATTGCTAAATTATGCATTGCACTTCCTCCGATAGCAATAAAATGTACTCTCATTAATCGATAATTTTAGTTAGTTGTCTCGTTTAGAACTTCCCAAATACAATCCTTTAGTTTAATTAAACCTTGGTTTGTAACTGAGGATATAAATACGAGTGGAATTTGCTTAATTTCTTTACTAATTTGATTACTTATTTTTTTTATTACATCATCATTTATCAAATCACTTTTGGATATTACAATTAACTTGTCTTTATCAATTAATTCTGGGTTATATTGACGTAATTCATTCATTAAAATATTGTATTGATTAACGATTTTTTTTGATTCACTTGAAATTAAAAATATAAGAATGGAATTTCTTTCAATATGTCTTAAAAAATAATGCCCTAAGCCTTTTCCTTTGGATGCTCCTTCAATTATGCCTGGAATATCAGCCATGATAAATGATCTAAAATCTCGATAATGAACGATCCCTAAGTTTGGTTTTAAAGTGGTAAACTCATAATTACCTATTTTTGGATTAGCTGAAGTTATTGTTTTTAACAAAGTTGATTTTCCAGAGTTTGGAAAACCAACTAGACCAACATCAGCTAAAACTTTTAATTCAAGGGTAATTTTCATGTCTTGCCCCTTTTTACCAGGCTGAGAATATCTAGGGGCTTGATTGGTTGGGCTTTTAAAATTCCAATTACCTAGCCCCCCCATGCCACCTTTCAGAATAACCTTTTTTTCACCATCATTTAATGTTTCATAAATCAATTCATTTGATTCACTATTTCTTACAATTGTTCCTACAGGAACTTTAATTATAATATCTTCCCCATCAGCCCCAGAACTTCTACTTTTACTACCATCCCCTCCGTTTCCTGATTTGAAATGCTTTTGGTATTTAAAGTGATATAGTGTCCAAAGTGATTTATCAGCCAAAATAATTATATGCCCCCCTCGCCCTCCGTTTCCACCGTCTGGGCCACCTTTTGTTATATATTTTTCTCTTCTGAAATGAGAAGACCCTTTACCACCATTCCCTGATTTAATATTTATTTTAACATAATCTACAAAATTGCCTTCGGTCATTACAAACTATTGTCGATAAGATTAGATATCCTTTCCGTTATTTCATTAATATTTCCTAAACCATCAACGCTATGAAATTTTCCCTGCTTAGAGTAATAATCAATTAGTATTGATGTTTTGTTGTTATACTCAACAAATCTGTTCTGTATTTTAGCTTTGTCTTGATCATCAACTCTGCCACTTTCTTTTCCTCGTTCAATTAATCTTTTTATCAAAACTTCATCATCAACTTCAAGTGCAATTGTCATAGAAATAACCAAATTTTTATTTTTTAGAAATTTATCTAAAATTTGAGCTTGATTTTTAGTTCTTGGAAATCCATCAAAAATAAAACCATTAGAATTTAAATTCTTATTAACCTCATTTTCTAACATCTTGATTGTCAAATGATCAGGAACTAAATCTCCTTTATCCATATATAATTTTGCCATTTTACCAAGATCTGTGTTGTTTGATATATTATATCTAAACACATCACCAGTAGAAATATGAATTAAATTGTA
>MDTB01198166.1_pt1 | contig 11041 bp, 14 predicted proteins | sample 811161 | NCBI WGS metagenome assembly MDTB01 (sample SAMN05326650, study PRJNA326480) | marine metagenome | isolation source: seawater | place: Mediterranean Sea | collected 2009
ACAAGTTTAAGACGATTTAGTAAACATTAAGGGCGCTGATTTAACCATATTGCAAGCGCATAATAAATTTAGCTAAAAAGGGTTTAGCCCAGTTTAGCTGGGCTTTTTTTTTGGATGAACTATAAAACTGAAAATATTAAGACAATTAATGTCTCTCGACCACTTAAATTAGACTGTGGTCAAACTATTAAGGATTTTCCTCTAGCATATGAAACTTATGGAAAACTAAATGAGTCCAAAGATAATGCCATACTAGTTTTTCATGCACTTACAGGCGATCAATTTGTTAGCGGAATAAATCCGGTAACAAAAAAAGAAGGATGGTGGGTAACTGCTGTAGGCCCAAATAAAGCAATTGATACAAATAAATACTTTGTAATTTGTGCAAATGTAATTGGAGGTTGTATGGGTTCGTGGGGTCCTAAAGAAATAGATAAAAAAACAAATGAACCGTACGGATTAAATTTTCCAGTTATAACAATAAAAGATATGGTTAAAGCTCAAGAAGCTCTTTTAGATCATTTAGAAATAAAAAAACTTCTTTGTGCTACTGGAGGATCTATGGGTGGAATGCAGTCACTTGAATTTTGCACAATGTTTCCAAATAAAACATTTTCAGCAATTCCTATTGCTTGCAGCACAAGTCATAGTGCTCAAAATATTGCTCTTAATGAGTTAGCTAGACAAGCTATCATGGCAGATCCTGTATGGGAAAAAGGAAGGTACTTATTAAAAAATGTTCAACCTAAAAATGGACTAGCTGTAGCAAGAATGGTAGGTCATATTAGTTACTTATCAGAAAAAGGCATGCAAGAAAAATTCGGAAGAAAGCTTCAAGAAAAAGCTGATTATGAGTTTAGTTTTGATGCTGATTTTCAAGTAGAAAGTTATTTAAGACACCAAGGCAGTGCTTTTGTAGAAAGATTTGATGCGAACTCTATCTTATATATTACTAGAGCTATGGATTATTTTGATTTATCTAAACGATTTAAAGGCGGCCTTCTTGAAGCTTTCAAAAATCAAAAAACAAAATTTTTGATTATCTCTTTCTCATCTGATTGGCTTTACACTACAAAAGAAAATAAAGATATAGTCATAGCTCTTAATGCCTCTGGGGCCGACGTCTCTTTTTCTGAAATTAAAACTGACAAAGGGCATGACTCTTTTTTGCTAAATGAGTCAGAATTTCTAAAAACTTTAAAAGGATTTATAGACTCAATGTACATAAAGTTTAAAAATGAAAAAAGAATTTAGAGTAATTGCTGATTTATTACCCAAGAACGTAACAGTCCTGGATGTTGGTTGTGGAGATGGTTCTTTAATGAGTCATTTAATTGAAGAAAAAAATATAGTAGCTCGAGGTTTAGAACTAAAAAAAGAAAATGTTACAAAATGTATTTATAAAGGCCTTCCAGTTATTGAAGGAAATGCAGAAACAGAACTTCACCAATTTCCAAATCAATCTTTTGATTTTGTGATCTTAAGTCAAACACTCCAAGCATTTTACAATCCAGAAAAAGTTTTAAAAGATCTATTAAGAATTGGAAAATCAGTAATTATATCAATACCTAATTTTGGATATTGGAAAGTTAGAACTAGTTTGTTATTTTTTGGAAAAATGCCTATTACAAAAACTCTACCAAACTCTTGGTACAATACTCCTAATCTACATATGTGTTCTATAAAAGATTTATTTCACTTTTGTTTAGAAAAAAATATTCAAATCAAAAGAGCTATAGGAATTAATGAAGACAAAACATCTGAGATCAAAAAAAACAACCTTGAAGTTAAAAACTTTTTTTCTAAACTTGGAATATTTTTAATAGGATAATGTTAAATATTAAAATTATTCCATGTTTTGACGATAACTACAGTTATCTTATTTATAATAAAGACACTAATACAGTAGCCATTATTGATCCTTCAGATTTTAGTTCTTGTGATCAAATTATAAAAAAGGAATATAATAAGTTAGATTATATTCTAAATACACACCACCACTTTGATCATGTTGGTGGTAATCAAAAACTTAAAGAAAAATACAAATCAAAAATTTTGGGATGTGAAATTGATAAAAATCGGATTCCTGGTATTGATATAAGTCTAAAAGAAAAAGAAAATTTAACAATTGGAAATTCATCTTTTGAAGTCATCTTTATTCCAGGTCACACAAAAGGTCATATAGCATTTTACTTCAAAGATGAAAAAATAGTTTTTACAGGTGATACCTTATTTTCATTAGGATGTGGAAGAGTTTTTGAAGGCACACACAAACAAATGTTTAACTCTTTAAAAAAATTGAAAGATTTACCCTTAGATACAAAAATATATTGTGGACATGAATATACAAAAAAAAATTTAGAATTTTGCTTAGAATATGATTCTAATAATACTTTTTTAAAAAATAAAAGTAATTGGATTAACTCGAAAATTGAGTCAAAATTACCTACTATTCCAGTCTCTATAGAAGAAGAAATAAGAACCAATATATTTTTAAGATGCAATGAACCGTCTATTAAAAATGCCTTGAATTTAAATAATGCATCTGAGGAAGAAATTTTCTCTAAATTACGTGATTTAAAAGATAGTTTTTAAACTCATTCATCTTGACTTGATAATTCTGCAGGCTATATTGCCATAAATTTAAAGAAAGGTAATTTATGTCATTTGCAATTATAGAAACAGGTGGAAAGCAATACAAAGTTTCTGCAAGTAAAATTTTAGAAATAGAAAAAATAGATGCTGAAGTGGGCAAAACTTTAAAATTTAAAAAAGTTTTACTTTTAAATGATGATAATGATACTCAGGTAGGCAATCCTAATATTGAAGGTGCTTCGGTAGAAGCAAAGCTTTTAAAAAACGTTAAAGATAGAACTATTTTAGTTTTCCACAAAAGAAGAAGAAAAAATTCAAGAAAAAAAAATGGACATAGACAAAGACATTCTAAAATACAAATAACTAAAATTTTATCTAAAGAAGGAAAAATTATAGCTAGTGCGGAAGCAACTACTGCTAAAGCTCAATCTAAGGTTAAATCAGTGGAAACTAAAAAAAAAGATAAAGATAGCGGTAAAAAAACTGTAAAAAAATAGAGATTATTTATGGCAACAAAAAAAGCTGGTGGATCATCGAAAAATGGACGAGATAGTAAAGGCAGACGTCTTGGTGTTAAAAGATACGGAGATCAATCTGTTATACCAGGAAATATAATTGTCAGACAAAGGGGAACAAAAATCCATCCTGGTAAGAACGTGGGTATGGGTAAGGACCATTCTATTTTTTCTCTTGTTAAGGGAAAAGTAAAATTTAAAAAATCCAAATTAAACAGAACTTTTGTATCTGTTATTCCCAATTAAATTTATAAATAACATTAGTTATTTATATTACATCCATAATGAAATTTTTAGATCAAGCAAAAATATATATTAAAGCAGGTAACGGTGGCTCTGGTTCAGCAAGCTTTCGTAGAGAAAAGTTTGTTGAGTATGGTGGTCCAGACGGTGGAGATGGAGGAAATGGAGGATCTATCATAGTTGAGTGCGATCGTAATTTAAATACTTTGATAGATTTCAGATATTCTCAGCACTTTAAAGCACAACACGGAAAACCAGGAAGTAAAAAAAATAAAACTGGAGGTAATGGCAAAGATTTATTTTTGAAAGTTCCAACTGGGACACAAATTTATGAAGAGGATAACAATACTTTAATTTACGATTTTACAAAAGATAAAGAGAAATATTTAGTGGCATCAGGTGGCAAAGGTGGTTTAGGTAATGTTAGATTTAAAAGCTCCACAAACAGAGCACCAAGAAAAAAGACAAATGGTAAAATTGGAGAAGAATTTTGGATTTGGTTACAATTAAAGGTAATTGCTGATGTAGGTATAATTGGCCTGCCTAATGCTGGAAAATCAAGTTTGCTTGCAGCATTAACTAGAGCTAAACCAAAAATTGCTAATTATCCCTTCACGACTATTAATCCAAATTTAGGGGTTACTTATTTCGATGGAAAGGAAGTAACCTTAGCAGATATACCAGGATTAGTTGAAGGTGCGCATAGAGGCATAGGATTAGGTGATAAATTCTTACGCCATATAGAAAGATGTAAGATGTTATTACATTTAATTGATTTATCCGAAAAAGATTTAATTAATACTTATAAAAAGATTAAACTCGAACTTTCAGCATACAATAAAAGTTTGAGTAAAAAAAAAGAAATAATTTTTTTCAATAAATCTGATTTATTAAAAAAAGACGATATTTATAAAAAGATAAAAGGATTTAAAAATAAAATTAAAACAAAATATGAAGTGATTTCAATATTTTCTAATGAAGATATTCAAAGAGTAAAAAAACTATTGATAAAAAATGTTAATTAAAGATTCAAAAAAGATAGTAATAAAACTTGGCTCATCCACAGTAGTGGACCATAAAGGTAAATTTAAAAAAAAATGGGTAATGAGTTTAATACAAGATATAAAAAAATTGAGAGGAAAAAATGATTTAGTAATTGTTTCTTCTGGTGCTATAGCCTTAGGTCAAAAGTATTTAAAAATTAAAAAGAAAAAAATTAAATTGGAAATGAACCAAGCTATTGCTGCAATTGGTCAAATTCATTTAGCGGGAGAATTTCAAAAATTATTTGAAAAATATAAAATTAAAACTGGTCAAATACTAATAAGTCCAGATGATACAGAGCAACGTAGAAGAGCTTTAAACGTTAGAAGAACTTTTGATAACTTATTTAAATTAAAGGCAATTCCGATTGTCAATGAAAACGATACTACTGCAACTGCCGAAATTAAGTATGGAGATAATGATAGGTTAGCTGCAAGAGTTGCTCAAATCATTGGTGCGGATACTTTAATTATTTTATCAGACGTTGACGGTCTTTATGATAAATCTAAAAGTAAAAAAATCATCAAAACTGTTTATAAAATTGACTCTAAGGTTAATGCCTTGATTGATAGTAAAAAAAATTCTTATGGATCTGGAGGGATTAGTACAAAACTTGATGCAGCTAAAATTTGTATTAATGCTGGTTGTCATATGTTTATTGGTAATGGAAAAAAAAATCACCCTATTAAGAATATGGTCAAAAATAAAATCTATACTCACTTTATTCCAAAAATTTCTAGCTTAGATGCTAGAAAAAGATGGATCATTAGTTCTCTAAACTCCTCAGGTAAAATATACATTGATCAAGGAGCAGCTAGAGCATTAAATGAAGGTAAAAGTTTACTTGCTGCTGGTATTGTTAAAGTGGAGGGTGTTTTTGAGAAAGGTGAAAATGTGCTAATAATAGATCAAAACAATAAAAGTCTGGCTAGAGGATTGTCTTCATTTACATCCTCTGAAATTAATAAAATAAAAGGTAAACAAAGCAAAGAAATTGAAAATATTTTAGGATATTTAAGTAAATCAGAAATAATACATAAAGATGATATGGTAAAATTATAAAATGAAGTATTTAAAAAAAATAGGTTTAAATGCTCGAAACGCTTTTGAAGAATTAAAAGGTGTAAATCATAGTAAGATAAAATCAGTACTGCAAAATTATAATACTGCTTTATTAAAAAATAAAAAAAAGATAATTAGAGAAAATCTAAAAGATGTTAAAAATGTAAAAAGAAAACACTTAGTAGATAGATTAATCTTAAATGATAAAAGAATTGATGGAATTAGACATTCAATCAATGAAATAGGAAAGTTTAAAGATCCAATAGGTCGAGTATTGGAAAAATGGAAAAGACCAAATAAACTTGAAATAAAAAAAGTTTCTACTCCGATTGGAGTAGTGGGTGTAATTTATGAGAGTAGACCAAATGTTACAGCAGATGTCGCAGCTTTGTGTTTAAAATCTGGGAATTGTTCAATTTTAAGAGGAGGGTCAGAGGCTTATAATTCTAATAAGTTTTTAGCTAATTTGTTTCGTGAGTCTTTAAGTAAAAATAAAATTGATAAAAACTGTGTTCAGTTCATAGAAAAAAAGGATAGAAAGATTGTGGACTCGCTTCTATCAAAAATGAGTCATTATATTGATGTAATTGTTCCTAGAGGAGGCAAAGGATTAGTGTCTAAGGTTCAAAAATTTTCAAATATTCATGTAATTGGCCATCTTGAAGGATTATGTCACATTTACTTAGATAAAAGCTCAAATTTAAATATGGCAAAAAAAATTATCTTAAATTCAAAAATGAGAAGAACAAGCATTTGTGGAGCGCTGGAAACTTTATTAATTAACGAAAAAGCATTAAATTCACATGGAAAATCGATAATAAAATCATTGATTAACTCTGGCTGTGAAGTTCGTGTAGATAAAAAAATTAATAAGATTTTTAAAAACAAACTAAAGAAAGCAAAAGAAATCGATTGGAAAACAGAATACTTGGATACAAAAATATCTATAAAAACAGTTAAAAATGTTCAAGAAGCTATTAATCATATTTTAAAATACGGCACTATGCACACGGATAGTATCATTACAAATAACTCTAAAAATGCTAAAATATTTTTAGAAGGAGTTAATAGCTCTATAGCAATGCATAACGTTTCAACTCAATTCGCTGACGGAGGAGAATTTGGATTTGGTGGAGAAATTGGAATATCTACTAACAAACTTCCTCCAAGAGGTCCAGTTGGCATTAATCAATTAACTTCTTACAAATATATTGTGTCTGGCAAAGGAATTATTAGACAATAATTAATGTTAATACCTAAGAAAAAATCAATCGGTATTTTTGGTGGAAGTTTCGACCCACCACATAAGGGACATGTTGAAATTTCTAAAATTTGTTTAAAAAAGGTTAAACTTGAAAAAATTTATTGGGTTGTTACAAGAAAAAATCCTTTTAAAAAAAAAACTTTTTTTTCTTTAAAACAAAGAATTTTAAAATCTAAAAAAGCTGTAAAAAAATATAAAAAGATAAAAATTTTATACTTAGATAGCAAAATCAAATCTTCTCGTACTATTAATATAATTAATTACTTTAGAAACATCAAAAAACAAAAAAACATATACTTAATTTTAGGTTCAGATAGTTTATTAAGATTTCATAAGTGGACAAATTGGAAAAAGATCGTTAAATTGACAAAGTTAGTTGTTTTTTCTAGAACAGGATATGATAAAAAAGGAAAGAAATCTGTAGTTGTGAAATATCTTAATAAAAAAAATATTATTTATATAAATAACAAACCAATCAATATTTCTTCATCAAATATTAAAAAAAATTATCTAAAAAATTTGTAATGGAAATCATAGATATAAAAAAAAGTATTGAAATAATTTTAGATAATAACAAGGCTAAAAATATTATTTCAATAAACTTAAAGAATAAATCTTTTATTGCCGATTATATGATTATTGCTTCTGGTACATCGTCTAGACATTTGCAAGCTCTCTCAGAAATCTTAGTTGTTGAACTTAAAAAGATAGGATTAGAAGAATGCCGTATTGAAGGAAGAGAAAGTAATGACTGGAAGTTAGTTGATGCCAACCACATAATAATCCATATCTTTCATCCTGAGAAAAGAGAATTTTATGACTTAGAAAAAATGTGGTCAGAAGAAATTCCTAAAGAAAAGGCAATAGTATGAAAAAAATTGTTTTTTTAAGCATATTATTGTTAAATTTAAACTTATCTAACTCTTATTCGAGTAATGAACTTTATGAGAAGATAGATATTTTTGGAGAAGTTTTAGAGAAAATTAAAAAAGATTATGTAGATGAAGTAAATCAATCTGAAATGATGGACTCCGCTATTAATGGTGTTCTTCAGTCTCTAGATCCTTACTCCTCGTATATGAGTCCTGAATTATTTAAAGAAATGCAAACTGATACTCGTGGTGAATTTGGAGGTTTGGGAATCGAAATTGGAATGGAGTCTGGAGTAGTAAAGGTTATATCTCCTATAGATGATACGCCTGCTTCACGAGCTGGAATAAAAGCTGGAGATTACATAGTAAAAATAGGAAATGATCAAGTCCAAGGAAAATCTTTGATGGAGGCGGTCAAACTGATGAGGGGTCCTGTTGGAACTTCTATTAATTTAACCGTAAGAAGAAAAAATGTAAAAAAACCTTTAGAGTTTAAAATTACTCGAAGAATAATAGAAATTAAATCAGTAAATTCTGAAATTATAGGAAAAAATAAAGATTTAGGATACATAAGGCTAAAATCATTTAACGAAAACACTGATAAACAATTTCTGAATATAGTAAAAAGGTTTGAAAAAAATTCTAAGATAGATGGTTACATATTAGATTTAAGAAATAATCCTGGAGGACTATTAACGCAAGCAATTAATATTACAGACTTCTTTTTAGATGATGGTGAAATAGTTTCAACAAAAGGACGTAAATCATCTGAAACAAGAAAATTTTTTGCTAGAAAAGGAGATGAAATTCAAGGTAAGCCTATAATAGTATTAATAAACAACGGATCAGCTTCTGCTTCAGAAATATTTGCAGGTGCACTTAAAGATCATAAAAGAGCAATTATATTAGGAGAAAACTCTTACGGGAAAGGTTCTGTTCAATCAATAATTCCTTTGCGTAATGGAGGGGGAATGAGACTTACAATTTCTAAGTATTATCTACCATCAGGAAATTCAATATCAGAAGTAGGAGTGTCTCCAGATATAATTGTTGAAGAAGAAGATAATTTTAAATTAAACTCAGAAAATGACAACCAATTAAATTACGCTTTAAAACTATTTAATTCTTAATAATGATTAAAAAAAAATTACCTTTAAGAATTGGAGTAGGTGTAATTGTCCTAAATAATAAAAATAAAGTTTTCGTTGGAAGACGTAAAGATAATCCTATCGATAAATGGCAAATGCCTCAGGGAGGTGTAAATAAAAATGAAAATTTTTTAGTAGCCATGAGAAGAGAATTAAATGAAGAGACAAGCATCAAAAATATAGAAATTTTAAAAGAATTGGATAATTTTTTTAAATATGAATTACCTGAAAATCTTTTAGGAATTATTTGGAAAGGAAAATATCGAGGTCAAAAGCAAAAATGGTTTATAGTAAGGTTCATTGGAAAAGAGAGTGAAATCAACTTAAAAACAAAAAATCCAGAATTTATTGAGTGGAAATGGATAGAGATGGACGATCTTCCTAAAGTGATAGTTAATTTTAAAAAAAAAGTTTATGATGAATTACTTAAAGAACTAAAAAAATTCATTAATTAATTTCTCTTAGAGTATCAATTTTATGAGATAATAAATATTTTTCTTTATCATTAGTTTCATATTTACTGATTTTTTCTTGAGAGCTTTTAATAATTGAGTTTATTGAGTCTTTATCCAAACTATCTAAATTTTTGGCTGTTGATGTTAATATCAACAAGCTATTATTCGAAAATTCTACCGTTCCTTCCTCAATAAAAAAAATTTTTTCCCCTCTATTTTCTTTTATTATTAATAATCCTGGCCTCAAAAAAGTAATTAAAGGAATGTGGTCTTTCAAAATTCCCATTTGACCTTCATAAGAAGGGATAGTTACTTCAGTTGTTTCTGATTTTAAAATTGATTTATCTGGACTTATAATTTCTATTGCAAAATTCTCTGACATTTTATTTATTTTCCTTGGACATCTTTTCTGCTTTTTCCACAACCTCTTCTATACCACCAACCATATAAAATGCTGCTTCGGGTAAATGGTCATACTCTCCTTTACAAATCGCATCAAACCCTTTTATTGTAGAATCTAAATTAACCAACTTACCTGGCGAACCAGTAAATACTTCTGCAACAAAAAATGGTTGAGATAAAAATCTCTGAATTTTTCTTGCTCTAGCGACTGTTAGCTTGTCTTCCTCTGAAAGTTCATCCATGCCAAGAATTGCAATAATATCTTGTAAAGATTTATAAGCCTGTAAAATTCTTTGTACATCTCGCGCTACTCTATAATGTTCCTCTCCAACAATTCTTGGATCTAATATTCTTGAAGTCGAGTCTAGAGGATCTACGGCAGGATAAATTCCAATTTCTGCTATTTGTCTAGATAGCACTGTTGTTGCATCCAAGTGAGAAAAAGACGTTGCAGGTGCGGGATCTGTTAGATCATCTGCAGGTACATAAATCGCTTGGACTGAAGTAATTGATCCCTTGTCAGTAGAAGTAATCCTTTCCTGGAGATTCCCCATGTCAGTGGCTAATGTTGGTTGGTATCCTACAGCAGAGGGAATTCTTCCAAGCAATGCAGATACTTCTGAGCCTGCTTGAGTAAATCTAAAAATATTGTCAATAAAGAACAGCACGTCTTGACCTTCTTTATCTCTAAAATATTCTGCTACCGTTAATCCTGTTAAGGCAACTCTTGCTCTAGCTCCAGGAGGTTCATTCATTTGACCATAAACTAATGCTGCTTTCGAGCCTTTCCCGTCAGTCTTAATTACACCTGACTCTATCATTTCATGGTACAAATCATTTCCTTCTCTTGTTCTTTCACCAACACCAGCGAAAACAGAAAATCCTCCATGTGCTTTTGCAATATTGTTAATCAATTCCATTATAGTTACTGTTTTACCTACGCCTGCCCCTCCAAATAATCCAATTTTTCCACCTTTTGCATATGGTGCTAATAGATCAACAACCTTAATACCTGTTACTAGTTGCTCTGTTTCGGTTGCTTGATCTGTAAATTTTGGAGCTGGTCTGTGTATAGGCCATTTTTCTTTTGTTTTGACATCACCCTTTTCATCAATGGACTCCCCTACTACATTAATAATTCTTCCTAGGGTTTCTGGTCCAACGGGTACACTTATTGGCGATCCAGTGTTAATTACCTCATCTCCTCTCTTTAATCCCTCAGTCGCATCCATAGCTATAGTTCTCACATCATTTTCTCCTAAATGTTGAGCAACTTCTAATATTAGTTTGTTACCTTCATTATCAATTTCTAAAGCGTTTAATATTGGTGGAAGATCACCATTGAATTCAACATCAACTACGGCGCCAATTACTTGACTTATTTTTCCTGTAATATTTGGTGTTTTTTTTGCCATTATTTTCTCCAGTTTAAATTTAAAGA
>MDTB01223717.1_pt1 | contig 11041 bp, 10 predicted proteins | sample 811161 | NCBI WGS metagenome assembly MDTB01 (sample SAMN05326650, study PRJNA326480) | marine metagenome | isolation source: seawater | place: Mediterranean Sea | collected 2009
ATTAAATAATTCTTTTTTAAATCCATTTATGGAATATTTAAGAAAAAAATATATTTGTAAAAACCAAATTAAAAAAGGAATTAATGGTGTAAAAAAAACGATTGAACATATTAAAAGTGGTCACAGTATAGCTCTCATGATTGACCAAAGAGTAAGTGAAGGAGAAAAAATAAAATTTTTTAACAGTCAAGCTCTTACAACAACTCTTCCTGCTCAATTGATATTAAAATACGATTTAAAGGTTGTTCCTATTTTCATACAGAGAAATAAATCAAAAAAGTTTTTAATGGAAATTTTTAAACCAATAGATTTCTCAAAAAATAAAGACAAGTTCTTTATTACAAACGAGTTAAATAAAGTTTTAGAAAATATGATTATTAAAAATCCGAATCAGTGGATTTGGACACACAATAGGTGGAAGTAGATTTATTTTTTTGATCTATTTAAACTTTTATTTACTTCTAAAGGCGAAAAGTAAGCTTCTTGTAAATCAACATTCCAATAACTTAGATTTTCTAAAAGAATTTGTTTTCCAGAAATCGCACAAACTACAAAATCTCCTTCTTCAATAATATCATAAGAGTTATTCTTATATTTAAGTTTGGCTTTTTTTTTATTCATCTATAAAGTAAACATATAATATATCTTTTCTTATGAATATTGCATTATTAGGTAGTGGTGGAAGAGAACATTCTTTATGTCAAAAAATCTACGATTCTAAGTTATCTAAGAATATAATATGTATTCCAGGTAATGCTGGTACCTCAAAAATAGCAAAGAATATAGATATCGACTTTCTTAACTTTAATAAACTTTTAAAAGTCATCAAGTTCCACAAAATAAATCTAGTTATAGTAGGCCCAGAGGAGCCACTAGTAAAAGGAGTGGTAGATTTTCTTATTAAAAATAAAATTAAAGTTTTTGGGCCAAATAAATATGCAGCTAAACTTGAGGGTTCTAAAGCTTTTATGAAATCTTTATGTAAAAAAAATAAGATTCCTACAGCTGAATTTAAGATATGTAGAAACAAAAAAGATGTAAATAATTTTCTAAGAAAAAATATTTTTCCACTAGTAGTCAAAGCAGATGGTCTTGCCGCTGGTAAAGGGGTTACGATCTGTAAAAATAAAAAACAAGTATTAAAAGTGTCAAATGAAATTTTCAAAGGGAAATTTAAGTCTTCAAAAAAACTTGTGTTAGAGGAATTTCTTGATGGTGAGGAAGCAAGTTATTTCTTGCTAGTAGATAAAAATAATTTTAAATTTTTTGGGTCAGCCCAAGATCATAAAAAGGTTGGAGAGAAAGATACCGGGCCTAACACTGGTGGAATGGGAGCATATTCACCAGCAAAAATAATTACTAAAGATATGGAAAAAAAAATTATTAAGAAAATAGTTTATCCGACTTTAAGAGTTTTAAAACAAAAGAAAAAAAATTATACTGGCTTTTTATACGTAGGGTTAATGATCAAAGATAGTGAACCCTATTTAATTGAATACAATGTAAGAATGGGAGATCCAGAATGCCAGGTTATTCTACCCCGACTTAACACAGATTTGCTTAGAATAATTTCATTTGCAGTAAAAAATAAATTAAACAGTGTAAATATAAAATGGAAAAAAGATAAATGTATGACAATAGTTTTATGTTCAAAGGGCTACCCAGGCAAATATAAAAAAAATGTTAAAATAAAGAATTTAGCAAGGATTAAACTAAAAAATAGTTCTTTCATTTTTCATGCTGGTACTAAATATACTGATGAAGATATTCTTTCGAATGGAGGTAGAGTATTAAATATTACTTCAGTTGGAAAAACCTTTGAGAAAATTAGAATAAATATTATCAAAATAATTAAAAAACTTAATTGGAAAGATGGTTTTTTTAGGAGAGATATAGGATGGAGAGTAATTCAAAATAAATGAGAGTAATAAGTGGTATTTTCAAAGGAAAGTCTATTACTTTTTTGAAGTCAAAAATTACTAGACCTTTAAAAGACTCTGTAAAAGAAAATATTTTTAATATTATAAATCACTCAAATCTTTTAAAAATTGAAATAGAAGAAGCAAATATTTTAGATCTTTACTCTGGCACTGGTTCTTTTGGAATTGAATGTATTTCTAGAGGTGCAAAAAGAGTTACTTTTGTTGAAAAGGATGATTATGCTATTGAAATTTTGAATAAAAATTTGATTACACTTTCAATTAAAGAAAAGGCTTTAGTGGTAAAAGATAAAATTGAAAAATACTTAAACGAAAACAAATTGGAAAAATTTGATATAATATTTTTAGATCCCCCTTTTGCAGAAAACAAATTTATAGAAGAACTTAAACTAATAAAAAAAAACAAAATTTATCAAAAAAATCATGTAATTATTATTCATAGGGAAAGTAAAACTATTGATAATTTAGATGGTATTTTCAAACCTCTAATTACTAAACAATATAGTCGATCTAAAATAATCTTTGGAAAATATTAAAATAGTTCTTTTTTTGTAGCTTTTTTTAAATTTTCTACTGCTGGTTGGTCAAAAGGATTTATATTAATGAGTTTGCCTACTATAGCTGTCTCAATAATAAAATAAGAAAATAATTCTCCGAGTGTTTGTTCATCATTACTTCTTATTTTAAACTCCCTAAAAGGTATTTGTTTTTTTTTTTAAATTTTGTAGAAAAGAATTTTTTTGAGCATTCTTAATCTGATTTAAACTCTTATTGTTTAAATATTTAAATTCTTTATCTAGTTTATTTGAGTTTATTTTTTTGTCTGAAGTTAAATCACTACTTAATACATAAAATAATTTATCTCTTGGACCATCTAAATACAGTTGAAGCAGGCTATGATGGTCTTTTGGAGCCTGAGAGATCGTTGGCAAAAAGCCTTTTCCCTTTTTACCTAAACTCTCGGCAATAATTTGTTGATACCAAGAAAGAAATTTATCTAGTTTAGGAACATAATTAAATAATATTAAATTTTTTATTTTTCCTCTTAAAAGTATATTGGCTAATTTTACAGCACTATCTTTTAAAAATATTTTATTTTTATTTTTTTTTAGATGCACTAGAATATTTTTTCTCAAATTATTAATTGGCAACCCCATTAAATACGCTGGTAGCATTCCAACTTCTGATAATACTGAATACCTGCCTCCAATATATTTTTTATGCTCTACAAAATGAAATTTCATCTTTCTTGATAATAAGTGTAAAGATTTATCATTTTTTTCTGTGATTATGATCAAGTTTTTTGAATTTTTTTTCACAATCTTAAAAGCTAAAAGATTGGATAGCGTCTCTAAAGTTTCACCTGACTTAGAAATTATCAAGAATAAAGTTTGATTAATATTATAATCTTTTTTAAAACTACTTAACTTATCTTCATCTAAATTATCAAAAAAATGAAAATCTTTTTTTATTTTTTTTTTAAGAAATGCATATATCGCCTCTGACCCAAGAATAGATCCACCCATTCCTATTAAAACTATCCTGTTGTATTTCTTAAACTTTTTTAGATCTTTGGCTTTAAAATTAAACTTAAATTTTTTACTTAAAGAGTGAAAAACATCTTTCTCCATATCAAGATTTTTATGAATATTTGATAAATTCTTTAAATATTTAGTTTTCAAATTTTTGTATAAATTTGAATTAAGATGTTTCTTTTGTATAAAATTTTTATAAATTATCTTTTTATTTTTCACTTACCAATTTTATTTATTATCGATTGTTCTATAGATGTACTGCTTGATTTAGATGTATCTGGTTGATCAGGAATTTTCAAAATTTTATTTATGTTGTTATTATCTGTTTTTCCTTTCAATGTTCCTGGAGTTGGCAAAGTATCGTAATCTGGAGGAAGTACTAAAGGCTGTCTTTTTTTTACAAGAAATTCATCAGTAGTTTTTATTTTTTCATTTCTTAAAACTTTTCCCGCATCTGACATTGCGCCGCACGAATATAAAAAAAATAAACAAAAGATATAAAATAATGATTTATTAATTTTTTTCATCTTTAAAAAGTAAATCTTTAGTAATAAAAACTAAAATTCCGACTGTTATGAATATATCTGCGATATTAAAAGTAAACCAGTGAAAATTTTTATAATGAATATCTATGAAATCTGGCACTGCAAAGTAAGTAAATCTATCATATACGTTCCCTAATGCGCCTCCTAAAATCAAGGAAAATAATATTTTATCAATCATTTTTGATTTTGTGACAATATAAATCAAAAAAATTATGACAAAGCAAATTACTCCTGTAATCAAATTATAAATTACATTTGAATCTGAGCTCAATAGACCAAACCCTATACCTGTATTCCAAACTAAATCTAAATTTATATATTCATTCAAAAATAATGAATTGTTATTTGTTTGTAGTTCGATTATTTTTATTTTAGTAAATCTATCAAAGATAAATGTAATCAATATAATAAAAAAACAGATAAGATTTTTGAAGTTTAATTGATCTAAAAATTTATTTTTTTTTTCCATTTATATATTGGATTTAATCAAAGTCTCACACCTTTCACATTTATTATCTAAAATTTTCCAACAACGAGGGCACTTGGTACCACTTGTCTTTATTACATCGATTTTAAATTCTTTATCTTTACCCATTACTTTTTGAGCTTTTGAAGTAATAAAATATTCGGATAGATCTAAGCCATCTAAAAGATCAAAAGTTTGCTTATCAGCTGTTATTTTAAGTTCTGCCTCAAGGCTAGATCCTATTTCTTTATTAGATCTTTTTTCTTCTATAGCAATATTTGCTTCTTGTTTGATTTTAAATAGTTTTTTCCATTTTTCATCTAAATCTTTATTATTCCATTTTTTTGGTATTTCTAAAAAAGTATATTCATGAATACTTTTGGTATCTTTGCTAACGAGACTATAAATTTCATCTGTTGTAAAAACAAATATAGGAGCAAACCATTTAAGTAAGCATTCCAAGATTATATTTAAAACTACAACACAATCTTTTCTTTTTTTGGAATTTAAACTATCACAATATAAAACATCTTTTCTTATATCAAAATAAAAAGAAGAAAGATCTAAAGTACAAAAATTTAACAATTCTTTATATAGTCGATGAAAATTATAATTTTTTAAATTTTCTTTTATTGAGCCATCTAGGGTATATAGTTTATGCAAAATATATAGTTCTAACTCATTTAAATTTTTCAGGTCGAGAGACTCGAAACTTTGTTTCTGAAAATTATCTTTTAAATTTCCTAAAATAAATCTAAAAGTATTTCTAATTTTTCTGTAGGACTCAGCGTGTTGAATAAGAATTGTTTTATCTATTCTTAAATCCTCCGCGTAATCAGAGGAAGCAACCCAAGCTCTTAGAATATCTGCTCCATAATTTTTTAAAATTTCGTCGGGTGAAATAACATTTCCTGAAGATTTGGACATTTTTAAGCCTTTTCCATCAACAACAAATCCATGAGATAAAATGTTTTCAAAGGGTGCTCTGCCACGTGTTCCACATGACTCTAATAATGAAGAATGAAACCAACCTCTATGTTGGTCTGATCCTTCGAGATACATATCAGCAGGCCATTTTAAATCTTTTCTTTTTTCCAAAACAAAACTATGGGTAGAGCCACTATCAAACCATACCTCAACTATGTCATTAAGTTTGTCAAAATTTTTTGGATCGTAATTTTTTCCTAAGAATTTTTTCGCATCATCTGTAAACCAGCAGTCTGAACCCTCTTTTTCGTAGATTTCAGCAATTCTATCAATTACTTTTTTGTCTCTTAATGGTTCTTTTGTTTTTTTATCAATAAAAATAGGCAAAGGCACACCCCATACTCTTTGTCTTGAGACACACCAGTCTGGTCTTCCTTCGATCATAGATAAAAGTCTATCTTTTCCTTTCTCAGGATAAAATTTAGTATCATTGATTGCTTTAATCGCTTTGTCTCTTAAAGAATTTTTTTCCATCGAAATAAACCATTGTGGTGTCGCTCTATAAATTAAAGGAGCTTTTGATCGCCAAGAATGGGGATAGCTATGACTAAGTTTATCATTTTTTAACAATCGTTTTTGTTCTTTAAGTTTTTCGATTACTAAAGGGTCTGCCTTAAAAACATGTGTCTTTTCAAAGTAGGGCACTTCTTTTGTATATAACCCAGAATTATCTACAGTATAAGTTGAGGAAATATTATTTTTCAAACATAAATTAAAATCGTCGGGCCCATGACTTGGAGCGCAGTGTACTATTCCTGTTCCTTGCTCTAAATCCACAAAATTTGCCTCTAACATGGGAACATCATAATCAAACTTCATTTCTAAAAATGGATGACTGCAAATTGTTCCTTGGAATTGAGAACCCTTAAAAGTTTTTAGAACCTTATGGCTTTCTATTCCACAAGATTTAACGATCGACTCGATTAAATTTGTGGCAACCACGATCCTTTTATCTTTAAAGAAATCTAGTTGATTTATTTCTATTAATGAATATTCGATACTACTGTTAAAAGCTAAAGCCTTATTAGCTGGAATTGTCCAGGGTGTTGTTGTCCAAATTATTATATTCGAATTTTCTAAAAAATTTGTCTTAGTTTCTTTAACTTTAAATGCGACAAAAATTGTATTTGAGGTATGATCCTTATATTCTACCTCGGCATCTGCTAGAGCTGTTTTTTCAACTGTTGACCACAAAACAGGTTTGAACCCTTGGTATAAACTGCCGTCTAATAGAAACTTACCTAATTCTCTCACAATTTGTGCTTCTGCTTCGAAACTCATCGTTGAGTAATAATTTTCAAAATCTCCAACGACTCCTAATCTTTTAAACTCTTTGATGTGAACTTTAATCCATTCTTTAGCAAATTCTCTACACTCTTGTCTGAAATCTTTAATAGGAATTTCATCTTTATTTTTTTTCTTCTTTTTATATTGTTCTTCTATTTTCCACTCTATAGGAAGACCGTGGCAATCCCAGCCAGGGACGTATACAGAGTCTTTTCCAGTCATTTGATGAAAACGAGTTATCATATCTTTTAAAATTTTATTAAGAGCAGTGCCCATATGAATATGGCCATTAGCATATGGAGGTCCATCATGTAGAATAAACTTTTTTTTCCCTAATGAGTTTTTTCTAAGTTTTTCAAAAATTTTATTTTTTTCCCACTTGTCTAAAATTAATGGTTCCTTAGTTGGTAAATTTGCTTTCATAGAGAATGCAGTTTTAGGAAGCTGTAAATTTTCTTTAGACATTTTTTTTTGATTTAATTATATCAATTTTTATTTGTTTCTTTAATTGTTCTAGACCTTTAAATTTTCTTTCTGATCTAATAAAATTTATAAAATATATTGTAATCTCCTTATTATATAAGTTTTTATTAATACCAAATATATTTACTTCCAATAGTAAATTTAGACCATTAAATGTAGGCCTATAACCTATATTTGCTATTCCTCTTTTTTTAAATTGTTTTGTTTTAGCTATAACTGAATATACACCTAGTTTTGGGATGATATAATCTTTCATTCTAATATTGCATGTGGGAAAACCAATTTTTCTTCCTCTTTTTTCACCTTTAATAACCTTACCTTCGACAGACCAGGGTCGACCTAAGAGTTTGTTGGCTTCCTTAATTTTTCCTTTTTGTATTTTTTTTCTTATTATTGTAGAAGAAATCGTTTTATTGTATTTGTTTAAAGGTGAAGTAATAATCGTTTTAAATCCTAAATCTTTCTGACGATTTTTCAATGAATAAATATTACCTTTTCTATTTTTTCCAAATCTAAAATTTTTGCTTACAAAAATATATTTCGATTTAATTCTATCGTTAATTATCTTTTTTATAAAATAATCAGCGCTTAACAAAGAGAATTTTTTATCAAATTTTATAATGACTAAAAAATCTAGTCTTAATTTATCTAATTGATATTTTTTTTGTTTTAGTTGATTAATCCTATGATTTCTAACTTTTGGATTAAAAAACATTACTGGCATTGGTTCAAATGTGATTAGACCAAAGGGAAGTCCTTCTTTTTTAGATTTAAGTTTTGCTTGTTTTAAAACTTTTTGATGACCTAAATGAATGCCGTCAAAATTACCAATAGCTACTACACTATTTTTATGCTTATCTTTAATTCTTAAGTTTCGATAAATTTTCATTTCACCATTTAAGTTCTTTTTGGTAATAATTTGTTTTTACATTATATTTTTTCAATAACATTGAAAGTTCTTTATCATTTTTAAATTCATTTCTATGGACTCCATTATAAATAAATAAACTGTCAACATTTAAATTATTAGCTCCTTTTATATCTGTTCTTAAATTATCACCGATAGCTAATACTTTTTCACCTTGATTAAAGCACATATCGTAAACTTCTTTATAAGGTTTTCCATAATAGACTACTTCACCACCAATTGACTCAAATGTTTTAGCAATTGATCCTGCACATAATTCTTCGATATTTCCTCTATGTACAACTAAATCCGGATTTGTACACATCAATTTTTTATTTGTGTAGTCTTCAAGTAAAGTTTTATAATATTCTAAATCATTTTCTTGTTCATCAAAAAAACCAGTGCAAAGTATAAAATCACATTTATCTAAGGAAGTTTTGTTTTCTTGCACTCTTTCAAATATTGAATTATCTCTTGCTGGTCCAAGATGATAAAACTTTTTTCCAAATCTATTGTTATTAATTGCTTGCATTGCTACTTCGCCTGAGGTTACTATTTTTGATAAAAATTTTTCCTCCATTTTTAATTTCCTCAGAAATTCTATAACTTTTGCACTAGGCCTAGGTGCATTGGATAAAAATATGATTTTTTTTGAATTATTATTTAAGTTTTCAATAACCTCAATTGCTTTTGAATTTAAAGATATTCCGTTGTGCATCACACCCCATAAATCTATTATGTAAGTATCGTAAAGCTTAAATATTTCAGATAAATGATTTAAATTTCTCAATTTTTATAGTTTCTCCTTTAATTGTATCAAAAAATATAGCAAATTGGCCTTTTTTTAATGGTTTTCACCTCTTGAAATCTTAACAAAACTTACCATATCAGCCCTACATTAAAATTTATAGGAGAAATAAATATGAAATTTAGACCCTTACACGATCGTGTATTGATCAAAGTATTAGATAGCGAAGAAAAAACTGCCGGAGGTATAATAATCCCAGATACAGCTAAAGAAAAACCACAAGAAGGTGAAGTAGTAGCTATCGGGCCTGGAGCGAAAAACGAAAATGGAAAAATAACCCCAATGGATGTTAAGGTTGGTGATGTTGTTCTTTTTGGGAAATGGTCAGGAACTGAAGTTAAAATTGACGGCAAAGAATATAGCATTATGAAAGAAGCTGACATAATGGGAATTTCTAAAGGAAAAAAATAACACTAAAGGAGAAATACTATGGCAAAAATAATTAAGTTTGACACTGAAGCAAGATCTCAAATGCTTAAAGGAGTAAACACATTAGCTAACGCAGTCAAAGTAACATTGGGACCAAAGGGTAGAAATGTTGTTATGGATAAATCTTACGGAGCCCCAAAGATTACTAAAGACGGAGTTTCAGTTGCTAAAGAAATAGAGCTAGACGATAAGTTTGAAAATATGGGTGCTCAAATGGTTAAAGAAGTTGCTAGTAAAACTAATGATAATGCAGGAGACGGAACAACAACAGCAACTATTCTAGCTCAAGGAATAGTTAATGAAGGCTTAAAATATGTAACTGCTGGAATGAATCCTATGGATTTAAAAAGAGGAATAGACAAAGCCGTTGAATTTGTAATTGAAAAATTAAAAACTACATCAAAAAAAGTTAAAGCTAACGAGGAAGTTGCTCAAGTAGGAACGATTTCTGCTAACGGTGAAAAATCTATTGGAGATATGATTTCTAAGGCCATGCAAAAAGTTGGTAATGAAGGGGTTATCACAGTGGAAGAAGCAAAAGGTGTAGAAACTGAATTAGATGTTGTTGAAGGTATGCAATTTGATCGGGGATATCTCTCTCCTTATTTTGTCACAAATACTGAAAAAATGACAACTGAGTTAGATAATCCTTTAGTTCTTTTAGTAGAAAAAAAATTAACTAATTTGCAACCAATGGTTCCATTGTTAGAATCTGTAGTTCAAGCAAATAGGCCTTTGATGATTATATCTGAGGATGTAGAAGGTGAAGCTTTAGCAACCTTAGTTGTGAATAAGCTTAGAGGAGGATTAAAAGTTGTTGCTGTTAAAGCTCCAGGTTTTGGCGACAGAAGAAAATCAATGTTAGAAGATATTGCTATCTTAACAGGTGGGCAAGTAATTTCTGAAGACATAGGTTTAAAATTAGAAAATGTAAAAATAAATGATCTTGGTTCTTGTAAGAAAGTAAAAATTGATAAAGAAAATAGTACTTTAGTAGCAGGAGAAGGTAAAAAATCTGATATCGAAGCAAGATGTAATCAAATTAGATCAGAAATTAATGAGACAACTTCTGACTACGATAAGGAAAAACTTCAAGAGAGATTAGCTAAACTTGCAGGAGGTGTTGCTGTTATTAAAGTAGGTGGTGCCACTGAAGTAGAGGTAAAAGAGAGAAAAGATAGAGTTGAAGATGCACTCAATGCTACACGAGCTGCAGTTGAAGAAGGAGTAGTAATTGGTGGTGGATGCGCATTACTTTATGCTGCTCAAGATTTAGACAGTATAAAAGTAAAAGGTGATGATCAAAAAGCAGGTGTAGAGATTGTTAAAAAAGCTCTTCAAGCCCCTATCAGACAAATTACTGCAAATGCAGGTGTAGATGGTTCCGTAGTAGTTGGTAAGCTTTTAGAGGGAAAAAAATCCTCTCAGGGTTATGACGCACAAAATGAGGAATACGTCGATATGTTTGCAAAAGGTATCATTGATCCAACCAAAGTTGTTAGATCAGCCTTACAAGACGCAGCATCAATAGCTGGATTATTAATTACGACAGAAGCTATGGTCGCTGATAAACCAGAAGAAAAAGACGCTGGTCCAGCAATGCCTCCAATGGGTGGCGGCATGGGTGGAATGGGCGGCATGGGTGGAATGGGAA
>MDTB01035249.1_pt1 | contig 11040 bp, 3 predicted proteins | sample 811161 | NCBI WGS metagenome assembly MDTB01 (sample SAMN05326650, study PRJNA326480) | marine metagenome | isolation source: seawater | place: Mediterranean Sea | collected 2009
ATCCCTCGACAATGCGGGAGAGATTACGCTTCGTTATGACCTCCACGATCAGGGTCTGGGCGCGGGCCTGGCATTGAATGTCGGTGCAGGTGCTGCTGGACATCTTGAAGTGACGGGAACCTATACCGAGTCGGGTCTTTTGATCTCGGACGGGAGATCTGTGAATGGATCGAGCGGCGCGCTGGCGGATGTGAACGAAGTCAGCGTTGGATCAATGATCCTGACCGGTGAAGTCAAATTAGACGCGGATTTACTCTTCAGCAACACGGCTCAGTCGCTGGATTGGCGCCAGGGCACAGTTTCCTTCGCGCCAGACGTTGACTTGCGGATTGCCGGCGGAACCCTGACCCTCGGTGAGAATTCTAATATTACGGGTTATGGCACGATTGTGTTCGGTTCTGAAGTGCTCCCTGATGCAAGTTCAGGCACGACTCTTTCGATCGATGGATCTTTGGCCACCAGTCAATTTGAGGCGGATTTCGATTTTTCTGAGGATGCAGTAACCATCAGTGCAGTTAATAACTCTGATGTTCTGACGCTTTCGGCATCGGATGAGCTGGTGTTCGATAATGAGACCGTCAGTGCGAATTTGCAGATCGATGGGGCTTTGATCGTTACGAGTCGCGCGAATGCATTGGTCGGAGCGACCAGCATTAGCGCTAGCGGTGAACTCGTCTTTGAAAGCGATGCCTCAACGACAGCGACGGTGCAGTTGTCTGTGACGCAGTTGCTTACGAATCAAGGTCAAATAGAAATTAATCTAACAGCTCCCAGGCAGAGCGTAATCTCCTCCACCCCGTCTCTGAGTTCAGGCAGTTGGACAGGCGGTGTGGCAACGATGACGACCTCAAGCGCGCATGGCCTGACAACTGGGGATGTGATTCTTGTAGATTCGGTGAATCCCTCGGGCTATGACTACTCAGGCGCGGTAACTGTGGTTGATTCGACCACCTTTACCTATGACCTCGCGGCTGACCCTGGGGGACCGGCGACGGGTGGCGTGATTCAGGCCTTTGCCAACGTGTTGTCTTTAGAAGGTGGTCTGGTCAACAGCGGAACTTTCACTGTGGCGCAAGTTGGGCCAGAGGATGTGGATGCGTCAGTTTATGATCATGAATCCGTGCTCATCCACGGGGACCTGACCAACACCGTTGATGGCGTCCTGACCTTCTCCGATGGGAGTGTTCGCATCGAGGGAGATATTTTAAACGCGGGCCAAATGGCGATTGATGGAGAAGCCTTTTCTGCTAACAGCAGCGGGGCTGGTGCTTCGGTTACCCTGGGCGGTGATCTCATTTTAGCCGCGAGCAGCCAACTTCATCTGGAGATTCAAGACGGCGGATCTTTCTACGGATTAACCTTCCCCTACTTGAGTGCGGGCATCATTCGGGGCGCTGACGAGAGTCCGGCCGACTTAGGCGCATTGGTTTTATCCTTTGGTAACTCTGCTGACATGAGCACCAGCGCAGATGCAACAATCATTGATTTGGGCTATAGCGACAATTTTTTTGTAGGCACTAATTTTAGCACCGTTAGCTCGAATCTTGCGGCTGGCTATTCGGTGAGTCTGCAGAGTAATACTTACGGCACTGATACAAGCCGACAGACCATCAGTGTGGTGGTTGCCGATGACATGGAGTTTGTGTCTACCAGCGGCGAAACCAATTCGTTTGGGAGTTCTGACAGCTGGTCACCCGTCAATCCCACCGCTGATATAGCTTCGGTGAGTTATAACAGCTCTACCGACGTGGTCACGGTGACGACAGTAGGCGCGCATGGATTCTCCAATGGCAGCAGCGTGACCGTGCTTTGGAGTAGCTACACCAATACTGCAGCGATTACTGTGGTCGATGCAGGCAGTTTTAGTTTTTCTTCGGCCGAATCGCCGCCATCTTACAGCGGAGCCGGCACAGCTTCAGAACTCGTGAACCCCTCGTCGTTGCCCGGTGCAGGGGATGACGTGCGGATTACGCATTCGCTGACCATAGACGCTGGGTCAACGGTCTCACTGAACTCATTGAGCCTCGAGAGTGGTGGCTATTTGTCAACAGGGTTTTCTTCAAACACCTCGGTAACCTCAATCCTTTTGGCGGACCAATCGGCTGTGGCACAGAGCAGTTCTCTCAGTCTGGGTTTTTCTTCAGGAGGCAGCAATGGTGACGTGAAACTGACCGTGGGTGCTCCGCTTACGATCAACGGGACGCTTTATGTTTACGAGGGCGTAACGATTGATCAGGTTGCTGGGTCCAATGGCGGTATCGTTATCAGCGAATCGGGGGATGGTTTTGTCTACGACAGTATTACCCTAAATTCAGATTTAATGATTGAACGCGGGGGGTCTTTTTCATGGTCATCCATCTCTGGAACTCCAGAGATCAGCGGTTCTGGAACAATAAGTAATGCTGGAGAAATAGAATTCAACTCATTTTCTGACACCATGACCCTGAGCGTGGACCTGAGCAATTCGGGTGAACTGGATCTTCGGTTTAGTTCAGGCAGTTCGACTGGGGTTATTAGCTTGATGGCAGACGCGGGTGTGACCCTGACCAATGAGGGTCAATTGATCGCATCTAGTTTTTCGAGCACAGGGACGTTGGCGCTCAATAACAATACGCTGGATAGTCGCAATGGTGAATTGCTGCTCTTTGTTGATGCTGGCACCGGAAGCAGTACAAATACCTATTCGATGACCCTTTCGGGCGGCGCAAGTGCAGCCAGCCCAGGCATTTTGATGTTGGGTAACACAGTGTTTGCTGGGTCAGCCCGTACTGTATCGATCTCGGCAGTTCAAACTGAGAGTAATTCCCAATGGACGGTCACGGTGACCACCAGTGAAGCTTTCTCTTCGTTTTTATCGGGCCCGTTCTTCTCTAGCGTGACTGGCGGGACATTCGGTGAAAGTTGGGTCTCTGAAACCCGCCAAGACGGTAGTGTCGTTTACACCAATACATTCACGCGAGGTTCGGGTGATATTTCAATCTCGATTGCCGATTCCACAAGTGGCGGCGGCTTCTATGGTGCGAGCTTAACGATCGACGCAGATGGATCAATATCATCCAGCAGTAACACCACGTCGGTTGCGGAGCTGGACTTAGACGGTCATTTGGAGATTCGGTTGACCGATATTGTAGTTTTTAGCGATTTCAACGGAACCCATGCGTTGGTCCTAGACGGCTCTGGCGCTGAGAGTCTTTTATTCTCTAATGACAGCAATGAAACGCTTGTGTGGGTTAATTCTGAAACAGTCCGTTTGAACAATTTGACTGTAAATACCGGGGTGATTCTTGCCAACGCGCCGAATGACAAATCAGATTCCGATCTTGTCGTTACAGAAATCACCGGTAACAGCTTGATCAATGGTGATTTTTACAATTTAAGCAACGGTCCTAATTCTCCGATGGTGTCGGAGCTTTATGTTCAGGGCGCTCTAACGTTTAATGGCGATGTGGTTCAAGAATCAGGCGCAGAGATTTATATTGGCTCACTCGCCAGTAGCGCAGCTTCGGTCGCAACCACCGTGACCTTTGCAAAGGACTTTAGCAATTCTGGCTATGTAACGGTTGGCCTTGCTGGCGGAGCTGAGAATCACACCCTTACAGTAGGGTCAAATACGTCAGCAGGAACATTTGGTAACGCAGGCGGTTTTGCTGTCAGCGCGGGTTCCGGGACAACCACCCTTGATGCGCAATTGAATAATACCGGTGACGTATTGATCCAGAGCCAGTTTGTATTGGATGCAACCGCCGGTGCTAATCATGTTTCGAACGGTTTCATCGCTCTAGAGGGAGCTAATGCAGGCTTAACACTGGGCGGTACTGGGAGTGCCGATGTGCTGACTGTTTCATCAGCGGGTTATTTGGTGACCTCGGATCTGGTGGCCTCGAATCCCGGCTCTGGGATCGAGATCATCGTTTCCTCTGGGTCATCGCTCGTCATCGACGGACATCTTGCTATCGGCGATACGGTGCAGAGCTCGGAGCCTGGCAATGTCTCTCTTACGACCGGTATTGATGACCTGACGATTACCACTGAGAGTGAGTTAATCATTGGGAGCTCTGGGGTCGTTTCCATGGATGTAACCTACGGTGCATCGACGCTGAATGATGCTCTGACGGTGACTACCACCACCACGGGCGGTGTGCTCAGGTTATCCGGAGGCCGTCTTGCCTTGTCCTCGGTGTTCTCGTCCGCTGGTGCCACGGTAACTATGATTACTGCCTCTAGTATCCTAGGGTCTTTTGATACGATCGACGGCCTGATCTTGGATAACGGTGCTAATCGGACGGTTGCCGATATTGACCAGCTTGCGACCAGTATCACGCTAACGCCGCTAGGGGACCCAGGGATGCTCCAAGACGGGAGTGCAAGCGGCGATGTTTTTGATTTCGAAGCGAATCCTGCGATCAGCCATTATTTGGGCGCTGGTGGAGATGATCTCATCACAGGCTTAGGTTTTGGCGATACGGCCTATGGCGAGGCCGGAAACGATACCTTTGTACTTGACGTATCGGGTGTCAGACGAATCGACGGAGGCGATGGGTTTGACCGGGTTGTCCTATCAAGCACTGAGACGGCATTCGATTTTACTGGAGGTTGGCTAGGGCACACCTTTGAACGTATCGAGCTGCTCAGCATGGATGATACGCTGAGTCAGACCCTCGCCATTGACGCTAAAGGCATCAAAAGTATTGTCGATGGTCACAGTGACCTACTCGACGGGGATGTCGGTCTTGCGATTGATGGTAATGCGGGTGATATCATTAATCTCAGCGGTGATTTTGAATTCAGCGAGGATCGCTATTTGCTGACCCACAGCGCGTCGGCGTCGGGTTCGGCAACAACGCTCGACTATCAACCTGAACTCTACACCGGGGTGAGTGATGGGTCTGTGTCGCTATTTTTTGATCAAGCGGTCTCGGTGAATGTGACCCACAGTAGTGGCGCGATCAGTCGATATGGCGATGAAACGGGTGATACGTTAAGTGGCACGGACAAACCGGGTGAAACGCTTTTTGGCCGCGCCGGGGACGACATGCTGGACGGAAAAGCAGGCGCAGACCGGCAGCTCGGTGGTGACGGCAATGATTCGATTGTGTTTGACAGTACCGATATTCAAACCGATGGTGGTCGTGGCGTTGATACATTGATGGTCTCAGGAAGTATCGACTTTAGTCAGTTGACGAATCCTGCAACAAACATCGAGCAGATAAACGCCGCCGGCAATGGAACCGCTGATACAATGACCCTGACTTTCTCAGATGTTTTTGACCTTGTCGGCGATAATAGCTTGGCTGCTTACGTCACCGATCATGTCAATCACAGTGAGCATAAAGTGCTGGTTATCAATGGCGACAATGAAGACACGCTGGTGCTAGAAGGAGTCGATGTACGCGAGGCAACTCCCCTAGCGTCCGGCATTGACCTCTTCGGCGATGGTAACCTCTATGCGCTTTTCCAAGATGACACCCTTGGCTTAGACATTTACGTTCTCAGCAGCCTTCTTGAATCAACCGAATCATCAGGTGCCGTTGCCGGCAGTCCGGTAATGGGCTCAGTCAGCGTTGGCGCAGACCTTTATGAGGCGCCCCAAGATAGCTTCGGCGGCTTTTAAGGGACTTGCTGCACCTCGCTTAATAGCCACTGGGATTTCTCGGACCAGCGGGCCCTAAGCCAGGCCTCGATATCAGCAATATCTCCCGCGCGGTAAACGTCCACTTTTATTTTGATCACGGGCGCACCGCCATGCAGGCAATGCCAAAAATGGCTGTCTCCCGACAAATAGGCAATGCTGACATCGAGCACCGGCTGGTCGGGGGCCGCGTGATCGAGGAGAATACGAAAGCCTCCCACTTTGGGCCTCAATAGATTGGGGTACGGGGATGCCTGATCAATTTGCTTGGATGGTGTGAAGCGCGTGCCTTCGGCAAAGATTAGAAGCGCCCCGGGCATCACGTCAGAGGACTGAACAGCTCGAGTGATGGCTTTGTAATCCTCCGCTCGATCGGTTTTTGAGCCAGATCGCCGCAACCGCGGAAAATTTAGAACCAAACAAATCCAACCAATGATTGGCACCCATACCAATTCACGCTTTACCAAGAACCTTACAATGGGTCCTTGTGCTGTAATCAGTTCCTGAACCAAGGGAATATCAAACCAAGATTGATGATTGCAGACGACAATGGGATTGATATGTCCAGTGGGCGTACCGGTAATTTCAAGGCGTATACCTACGACGCGCTTCATCCAGAAGCTGTTGGTCACGACCGCGGCTCTATATATGTGTTCGGCGAGGGGGTCGACGCAGCGAGTCTGAAAACCTTTATGAGGTACAAGCTTGAAGGGCGTCAGCATCAACAAAGCCGTGAGCCAGATCAAAAGGTTTGATAGAAACCAAACTGAGGACAAAAGGCTTAGGCATTGTCGTGCCAGAAGCTGTGTCGTTTTCATGGAGCCTCCAGCGCATTCAGCATTGCCTTGAGCCCGCTCCTGCGTTGAAGGCGATGATGGGCGGCATGAATCCAGGTCTGCTGAGAGGTGATCAGTTTGAGTCTTTCCTTTGCACGGGTAACACCGGTGTAGATTAGCTCTTGAGTGAGCAGGTGATGATCAGGCTCAGAATCAGACTCGTCAAGGACGAAAAGGACTTCGTCAAATTCAGAACCCTGAGCTTTGTGAACGGTCATTGCAAAACAGGTTTCGTGTTCGGGCAGGGCACTGATTGAAAAATAGCGCAGGGTGTTTTCGCGATGATGCTTAAAACAGGCGATGAGGGTTGATGATTGGGGTAGGTCCTGAGTCAAGCTCCCGCATTGCTTTGGGTCAATACAAAATCCGACATCACCGTTAAACAAGTCGAGTCTATAGTCGTTTTTCATAATGAGCAGCGGCTGTCCGTGAAAGTGGTCTCGGGGGTTAATTTCGACCAGCTTAAGCTTTTGCAGTATTGAGATAACGCGCTGGTTTAGCGCCATGACACCATACGGTCCTCCATACTGCGGAGCGAGAATTCGGCAAGCATCGAGGGCTTCAAAAAATTCTCTGGGTGCGGAAGGTTTTCCTAGGCAATCGAGCCAGGCGCTAAATGCTTGCATTAGCAGCTGATCATCGAGCGCCTCGGGTTCGAGCCATTGGACGGCTGGGTCTTGGTCAAGGCTAATGGGGCGCTGCGCAACAATGGCCTTTGCCAGGGCATCAATCCCAGATTTGGCTTCGAACCTAAAGTTCTCAGTGAGTTGACATTGAGCGGCTTCGAGCAAAAGTTCGCCGGATTGAAGTGGCTGGGCGAGGTCTGTCAATAGCCGACCAAGATTAACCGAGGGTAACTGGTTGGGGTCGCCTATGAGAATTAATTGTGCATCATCGGGTAGTGCTTGGAGAAGGGCGTCCGCGAGATTCAAATCAATCATGCTGGCTTCGTCAATAACGATGAGATCAAGCGCCAAGCGCCGATTCGAATCATAGCGGGGTCGCCGCCCGGCACCATAGCCGAGGAGCCTGTGTAAGGTTTTAACCTCTACTTGATCTGGTGATAAAGACAGGCCGTCAAGGGAGCGCTCGAGCCGAGCAACGGCCTTACCCGTTGGCGCGGCGAGTGCGACGCGCAGATCGGCATTGGATGCCAAAACAGACGATAGCAGTGCTTTAATTAAGGTTGTTTTTCCAGTGCCTGGCCCACCCGTAATGATGCTGAGACTCCGCGTGTGAGCAAGCTCGATCGCCTCGATTTGCTGAGCAGATAACAGGGGATAGGTCCTGCGAACATGCTGCATGGGCGCATCCGATTCGGATCGATTGAGTTCTTTGTGGCGTGCTGTGAGCTGATTTGCGATGCGCCGTTCAAGATTATAATAGCGCCTAAAATAAAGTCTGTTCTCCCAGAGCAGCATCGGACTATTGCTGGCTGGGTCTCCGATAATATTCGGACAGGGGCGTTCCGCCAGAACGCTGCACTGGGCGTCGCTCAGGAGAATATGCGTATGCTGCGCATCGATGCCATCGATTAACGGGCCCAGCAGCGGAGTAATGGTCTGATGAGTACTCGGCTCCAAACGGCGGATAAGGCTCGCAAGTTCTCGTTTGAGCGCATAGCGTTCTGAGTGAATCAAGCCTCGCCTCCAAGGGCCGACTCGAGCCGTTCTATGGTCTCGGGGGTGAGCGCTCGAAAGTAGACGCCGCGTTGGTCTGATCCGGTCATTCCCCTAAGGAACAGGTAGATCACACCGCCAAAGTGTCGGTGAAAAGCAAAGTTGGGCTCTCGAAGCACCAGCAGCTTTTTGAGCGCGACCGCGTAAATCAAATATTGTAGATCGTAATGATGATGCGCCATGGCTGTCTCGAGGTGAAGTTCGTCATAGTCTTCTTTGGTGTCACCGAGGTGATTGGTTTTGTAATCGACCAAGTAGTAGCGTCCTTCGTGACGGCACACCAGATCGATGCTACCCGTCATCATGCCTTCTAGATGAAGGGGTGCGTCCTCGATCAGGTCTAAAAAGCCCAGTGCGTGTGCGGTTTCAACAAAGTTTGAAGCACTGTGAACGGGGAAGTGAAATTCAAGCTCGTCAACCCGATCTTCCCGGGGTAAGTCGGTGAGTTTCAGCCCAGAGGGAGTCAGAGGATGATGAATGATGGCCTCGAGCCACTGGTTGATGTGAGGACCTGAATCCTCACCGAGGTTGAGTCGCTGACTGAGACGAGCGAGGAGGCCCTGCTGATGAACAATGGATGTCTTAAAGTCCAGGTGTTCCATAAGGTGGTGCATTGCAATGCCGACGTGGGGGCCTCGAGGGAATATCTGGGTTACATAGTGCTCAAGGTTGTCCCGGCTGGAGGAAGCGGTGGCCGGATCAGTAGGCTCAACATCATCGTCAGTAAAGCCCCGGGTGGCGCCCTCGGTTTGAGTTTCCCGAAGTTCGGTTTTGATCATCCGGGTGTAACTGTGTAGTCGCCAATCGACTTTTATCACTGGTTTTTTTTGAACCGTGAGCCAAGACGGTTCGGCAGCAGTTGGGGCCGGGTCAGAGCCCTCTGCCGCTTCGAGTGGCTCAAATGCCAGCCGAAACAGATGGTTAGGCAGAGCTTTTAAAGCAGCCATGGCCTCGTCGGTGTCGGTCAGACCCAGCAATTGAGACAGGGTCGATGAGGTGTATTGATTAGGGCAGCCTAGCCCGACAACGTTGAGATACTTCGCTCGAGTCAGTGCAACGTAGAGTAATCGCCTGTCCTCTTCGAGGGCTTCGCGCTCTGCGGTGGTGGTGAGTGCGGAGTCCCCGGCAAGATTAATCCAGGGTTCTATGATGGAGCTGGCATTTTGGTGATGGCTCACGGAGGGTTCTGATTTTCGATTCGACGCGGTGCTCGAAAAATGCGCGAAAGGTAGACAGACGATATCAAATTCGAGTCCCTTTGATCCGTGCAGAGTCATGATTTTGATCAAATTGTCGTCGCTTTCTAAACGAAGTTGGCGGACATCGTCGATGAGTGCTTCATCTCGTTGATAGTCTTGGGTGAGCCAAGAAATCAGTTGTGCACGCCCGGGCAGCTTGATCGATTGTGCCTCGAGGAGTTCTGCGAGATGCCGGAGGTTTGTGAGCTGTCGAGGGCCTGCCTCTCGACCGAGCCAGCGTTTTGCAAGCCGACGCTCCCTAATGAGGCTGAGAATGCAGGCCGCGATGCCGCGTTGACGCCAGACACGGTCAAGGTGTTCAAACTGGTTTTTGACTCTGAACTGGTGAGGCTCTGATGTTCTAAACTCCTCTAGCTCAAAGGGGGTGCTCTGCAGTAATTCTGTCGCTAATGCGGAGAGAATTTTTTGCTCGTTTGTCGGTGCCATTACGGCCTCAAGGATGAGCACAACATCCTTCGCGGTATTCTGTTCGAGCACGTTGTCTTGGGTGAGATAAACAGCACCTAGACCTCGCGCGGTTAAGGCGCGATTAATTAAATCCGCCTGAGACCGATTCCGCGTGAGTACAGCGATTTGCTTGGCCTCGATGGACTTGCCCTCGATCTTGAGTAGCGAGGCATCAGAGAGCCAGTGCGCTATGTGTTGTGCGAGCAGTTGCGCGAGTTGATGGCTGTCGACCTGCTGACGTCGGGGTTCAAAGGTTGGGTCATCACCGACAAACCAAAACGGCGGTGTACTTTGGCCGTCAAGGGTCAGTGCTTTGGCATCAAACGGCTTTGCAGCAAACGAAGGGAAAAAGCCAATGCGCTCATCCTTGGTAAAGCAGCCGGGTTGATCAAAGAGATGGTTGGTGGCTTCAACCAACTGCGGCGTGGCTCGCCAGTTTGTATCGAGTTGGTGTGGATAGTTGCTTTGTGTTTTTGCGTCGAGGTACGTGAAGATATCGGCGCCTCTAAATCGATAAATGGACTGCTTCGGATCGCCGATAAGCATTAGCAAGTGAGGGCTTGCAGCCTTGTGAATGCCACGAAAAATTTCGTATTGTTGATGGTCGGTGTCCTGAAATTCGTCGACCAGAATCGCTGGGTAGATTTGGTTGAGACGTATAGCGAGATCTGGCGTCTCGGTGACGGCGTCCCGCAGTACCGTCAATAAGTCATCCACGGTGAGTCGGCCTGCGGCGCGTTGGCTTTCGATCCGTGATCGAAATTGGTCAAGGGTTTTCTGCCAGATTCGGCTAATCATGGGCCCATGAGGGTTCAGCGCCTCCGCAATCACTTCGAGCTCTTCAAAAACTGGATGGCATGGCGGGGGTTCATTTTTTTTCATGGCCTTGGCCAGAGCACTGGTCGTCCAGATGTGCCAAAGCTCGCTCTCTGGCGCGAGTGCAGTCGTTTTACAAAATTGCTGCATTTGGTCAATGCGATGCCAGGCTTTAACGTTTTTCTTAAGGCCGCTGTCGCGCAAGACCTGTGAGAGATTGGCTATGATCCATTGCTGCTTGACGTTCGACATCCGTTCGGTGAGCTTGTCAGAAAATCCCTCGGTCGCAGGTTCCGGTTGGTATCTCAAGTTTCGACGGTTCAACAGGGGCGCCAGGGCATCCATCAGTGCCTCTGGGGTTGGCCAGATTGATA
>MDTB01065195.1_pt1 | contig 11040 bp, 12 predicted proteins | sample 811161 | NCBI WGS metagenome assembly MDTB01 (sample SAMN05326650, study PRJNA326480) | marine metagenome | isolation source: seawater | place: Mediterranean Sea | collected 2009
AATAATTTTTGCCCAAGCTATATAATTAGTATTTTTGGTTGAATTTAATTTTTTCTTTAATTTCTTAATTGGTTTTAAATATATTTCTCTTGATAGCATAAAAATTTACTTTGTAATTAAAATGTTGTCGATTAATAAATATTTTAATTTCGTTCTATAAAAAACATCTAATGCATCTTTTGGTGAGTTTACTATAGGCTCTCCATGAATATTAAAAGAAGTATTTAGCAAGCAACCGACACCAGAAATTTTTTTAAATTCATTTATTAACATAAAATATTTTTTATTTACCTGTTTTTTTACTAATTGAGGTCTAGCAGTTCGATCAAAAGGGTGCAAGGCTGCTGGTATTTGTTTCCTAGCAAAAATTGTTGAGTCGTGACTGGTAGTCATAAAGAATGGAAAACTTTTTTTTTTTTCAATAAACAATTTTTTAAACTCTGGTTCAATTACGCTTGGAGCAAATGGCATCCAAAAATCACGTATTTTAATTGATTCATTTATATGATTAATTATTTGTTGGTTTTTTGGAGAAGCAATTATTGATCTATTGCCAAGTGCCCTAGGTCCAAACTCTGAGGGCTCTGTTGAAAAACGTGCGATTGGCTCTCCATAATTTAAAAGCTTTGCAATATATTTGGCACTGACATTTTTAAACTTGATTTTTTTAAGTTTTAAATGTTCTTTAAATATCTCTAAATCAAATTTAGTTCCAACATAAGGATTTATCATATTAGAAATTTTAGTTTTTTTATTTAATTTTTCTTTTATTAAACAATACGCAGCTCCTAAAGAGACTGACTCATCGCCTGGCCCCGGTGGGATAAATAAACTTTTTATTCCTGAAATAGTTAATATTTTTTTTGAAGCTTTTATATTTTGTGCTACTCCACCTGAAAAAATAAAACTGCTAATTCTATATTTTTTATAAATATTACTAAACCAATTATAAAGAAGTCTCTCAGTATTGTATTGTATTGCGTAACTTATTGTATCAAATCTTTGGTTAGACAGTTTCTTCTTAAAATAAAAAAAGTTATCTCTTGGTTTGATTTTATAATAAAATTTTATACCTTTTAAATTTAAAGTTTCTGAGTAGATTTTTTTTGCATAATCATAGTAAGAATTATTTTTAAGACCATATCCTGCTAAACCCATGATCTTGTATTCGTGTTCGGTAGGTTTAAAACCCATAGATAAAGTTGCGTATCTATACATTCTTCCAATATTACATAAGTTTGTTTTGTAAACCTGTTTAAATACATTTTTCTTATTTATCCAGATTGTTCCGTTAGAACCATCTCCTCCTCCATCTGCAGTAACAACAATAGTTTTATCATTATTTTTACCAGAGGCATACAAGCCATACATAGCATGACATTTGTGATGATCGTAAAAAGATATTTTACTTTCTTGAATATTTAAATAATTAGAAATTCCTTTTTTTCTTGCAGCTCTCATTCCTAAACAGTCATCCTCATGCTTAATATTTTTTAAGTCATAAAAAATTTCTTTTTTACTCAAAATCTTGTTTTTGAAAATTTTTAAATATTTTGGTTTTTTTTTCCTATATATTTTCTGAAACCAATACCCATTTTGTTCTTTCAAATAATCATCAATATTAAAAGTAGTATTTCGTTTAACAGTAAAATACTTAGGAGGTAAATTTAATGTTGCTACTGCTACATAATCAATCTGATTTTTTTTTATATTTGCTGAACTTATACAATAATCAATAGATTTTCGTGGAAAACCATATTCATTTTTTTTTCTGCTAAGTCTCTCCTCTGAAATTGCACAAATTAATTTTCCATTAAGAAAAATTGAAGCACCAGAATTATGACCATCATTTATTCCAAGAATATACATTTTATACTATTGTCTTAAATTCTTTGATTGCTTTATCTGTTTTAATTAAGAAATCATAATTTTTATTTTCATATAATTTTTTAATTAATTCAAAATCACTTTTAGTATCAAGCGATAGTTTCAGGCTTTGGTTTTTTTTATTTTTAGAAAAAAAATTCTTTATTTTAAAACTTTTTTTATTTCTATAAAAATAATTAAAAATATGTTCAAAGTCTTCTTTCCTAATTTTATTTTTTTTCATTTTTTTAAAAAGTGATAGTTTAATTATTTCACATGTTAAACCATACGGATAAGTTTTTGGAAAAACATTGGTTACAATATCATATCTATTAGTCATGAATGATTTTATCATTTTTTTTAAAAGATCATAGTCTAGCAAAGGCCTATCAGCACATATTCTCACAAAAGAGTCTAATCCAAACTTATGACAACAATCCCGTGCTCGATTTAAAACATTATTTAGTGAACCTCTAAAATATTTAATTTTTTTAGCTTGGCAAAAACTTACAATTTTGTTATCAGAAAAATTTTTTGAAGTTGCTACTATAACTGGTATTTTCTCTGACACTTTGAAAATCCGTTTTAAAATGATTTCTAAAATATGAACTTTGTTTATTTTTTTAAGAGCTTTTCCTCTTAATCTTTTAGATGAAAATCTTGCAAACACAATTATTCCAACTTTCATATTAAAAATATCAATCCCTAAATTTAATTTTTATACTAGGAGATCCTACGTTAATTGAGTTTTCCTCAGTATCTTTAGTAACTACAGAATTGGCTCCAATAATTGAACCTTTTTTAAGCCTCACTCCTTTAGTTATCACCGAGTTGATACCAGTCCAACAATCATCCTCTATTATCACTGGAGATAAATCGAAGCCTTGATCTCTTATATTTTGATTTTTTTTTGTAATATGTGAATTAGAATTTATGCTGGTATTTCTACCAATAATACAGTTTTTTCCTATTAAAACGTCGTGGCCACCGTTAATTATAGAATATGCACAAATTATCGAACCTTCATCAATACTAATTAATCCTTCTCTTGCAGACACAATCCTACAGTTATCTTCGATCGTTACATTGTCTTTAAGAAAAATTTTACCGTTTTCTCTGTTTCTTAAATCAATATCTCCATAAATCTTAACATTATTACCGATTTTTATATTCGATGGAATACCTCTAATTTTTAAATATGGGGTGCCTGTGATATAAAAATTTTTCCCTACTTTTATGCCTCTTAAGATTAAAATAAATTTAATTATCAGGCTATTAATTAAAAAAATATGGTTTCCAAATAGCAGTTGTAAAAATTTTTTCATATCAATTTTTTCTTTTCTAAAAAAATCTTTGTATTTATAAAATTAAATAAAAATTTACTTTCACTATTTGAAAATTTATCTTTTTTAATTAGTGAGGAAAGATGTTTTTTTGAAACAAAATCAAATATTTGGCTATCATCTAATAAAAAGTCCCTATTTTCTCTCTTTTTTGTATTTATCATTTCTGAAATTGTTGCATTAAAACCAATTTTCCTTCTTTGATAAAGAATTGAGTTTGGCACTACACCACTTAAAGCTTTTCTTAAGATATTTTTTCCGAAACCATTACCGATAAGTTGATTAGAAGGAATTTGTAAAGAGTATTCAAATAATTTTCTGTCTAAAAAGGGTGATCTATTTTCCATAGATAATGACATCGCATTGTGGTCATCCTCATGTAAAATAACCGGAACACTCTCGTAAAACAATTCATTTAATAATCTGTTTCTTAGAATATTTTTTGTAAATTTCTTTTCAAAAAATTTTTTTATTTTTTTTATCTTAAAAAAATTTTTAAAATCTTTTTGATCTTGATAAATATGATCTCTGAAGTTTGGACTTTTAATGAATAATTTTGGGTCTTTTAGATACTTATTCCTGATCAAATTTTTTTGATACTTTTTCCATAATTTTAATGAATTAAAGAATATTTTTTTATTTTTGTATATTTCAGCAAGATATAAATTTTGATGATCGTAATAACCTGTAAAGAGTTCATCTGCCCCAGTACCACTAATTGATACTTTAAATCCTTTTTCTCTCATTTTTTTTAAAAGAAACCATTGTATATAGTACGAGATGGTAGAAATTGGTGAGTCATGCTTTAATATTAAATTTTGAAGATTTTTAACAAAATTTACTTTGTTAGTTTCAATAAAATTACAATTTATATCTTGATTAATTAATGATTTTTTTAATAAGCTTTTCTCTGAGTATCTTCGATCTTTACTATTAATAGAAAAACCTTGTACATTTAAGTTTAAATATTTTTTTGACAAATAAATAAGAGCATTTGAGTCAATGCCGCTACTTAAGCAATATGCTAAAGGAACATCAGATCTGGTTCTCAATTTTAAAGAATTTATCAGCAGAGATTTTACGTTTTCTGCATTTTCCTCTTCTGAAAAGTTGTTTTTCTTTTTTAATGAAAATCTCCAATAATTTTTAGTTATACTCGATCCGTCATATTTATAAATAGTGTATTTTCCTTTTGGAAACTCATAGATCTTTTTAAAAAAAGTTTCATTGTTTTTATATAAAGATTTGTATCCTTGAGATAAGTATTTAATTAAATAATTAAAATTTTTTTCAGGCCACTCATTTTTTAAAATAGCTATACCCTTTATTTCAGATGAAAAAAAAAGATTTTTATTTTCTTTCATTATATAAAGAGGTTTCTCACCAAATCTATCTCTTGCAAGAACTAATTGAGAATTAGACTCATCATACCAAGCAAGAGCCCACATTCCTTCAAATTTATTTAATGCTTTTTCTACTCCCCATTCTTTTAACGAGTGAATTAAAACTTCAGTGTCACTAGAAGTGATAAATTTATGCCCTAACTTTTCAAGTTCACTTTTAAGTTCTAAATAATTATATATCTCACCATTAAACACCAAAGTGCTATTTCCGTAAGAAAATGGTTGATTTGCCCTTATGTTCAAATCTAAAATTTTTAATCTAGTATGAATTAATGAAACTGTTTTTTTTTTTAAATCTTTTTTAAATATTCCATTAGCATCGGGCCCTCTATGAGATAGAGCTTTAATAACAGAAAATAAATTTTTTTTTTCTATTTTTATTTCACCGAAATGTCCAGCAATACCACACATAAGAAATTTTAGTAAAGTGAAGCGTCAATATATTTAGACTCAATTGAAGACTTTAAATCATAAATAAATGATCGATCTTTACATAAGGATTTAATTTTTTTACCGCCCATCTTAATAATCTTTTTATGAGGAGTTCCAATAAATACTCCGTCAAAAAAATTTCTATATTTTAGCTGTCTTAACATTTTAATTCTCTTGTTTTCAAATTTGAAATTTTTATCAACATTAGGATCATAAACATAAATATCAAATAAGTTATGTTTTAATTTTTTAATTATCTTTATAACTTGAGAGTTTCTTGTATCTGCAATATCTTCTTTAAATGTAATTCCTAAAATAAGAAGCTTGATTTTTTTTCTTTTAAAAAACTTATAAGATAATTTATTTATTTCATTTAGAACAAATTCAGATACATAATTATTTAAAATTCTGCCTGCCAAAATTACCTTTGGATTGTAACTAGATTTTTTTGCTCTATATGTCAGATAGTATGGATCAACACCAATACAATGACCACCAACTAAACCTGGATTAAACTTAATAAAATTCCATTTTGTAGAAGCGGCTTTTAGTACTTGTTTTGTATTTATTTTCATTTTTTTGAAAATAAGGTTTACTTCATTTACAAATGCTATGTTTAAATCTCTTTGAATATTTTCTATAACTTTAGCTGACTCGGCTATTTTTATACTTTTTGTTAAAAATACTTTTTTAGTAATTGATTGATACAATTTTTTTACTATCTTTTCTGAATTTTTATTCGAAGCGCTTACAATTTTTGTAATTTTATCTATAGAGTGTTTGCTGTCTCCTGGGTTTACTCTTTCGGGAGAATAACCTAATGAAAAATCTTTGTTAAAAACTAATTTTGAAATCTTTTCTAATATTGGAACACAAAATTCCTCAGTGCATCCTGGATAGACAGTTGACTCTATGATGACGATTGAATTCTTTTTTAAAAATTTCCCCACAATATGACATGCTGACTTAAGTAATTTTAAATCAGGCTCATTTTGAGAATTAACCGGCGTTGGCACTGTAATGATAAATATATTACAGTTTTTTAGATTTTTTGGGTTATCAGAAAATAAAATTTTTTTTTTAAAAATTTGATTACTTTTAATTTCTCTATTTGTGTCAAAACCTTTTTTTAGTTCTAAAATTCTTTTTTTACTTAGATCAAATCCAATCACTTGGTTTTTTTCTGCAAACTTTAAAGATAAAGGTAAACCTACATATCCTAAGCCTATAACTCCAATCTTATAAGTTTTAATGTTATTTTTCATTTTCTTGAATATTGTGATAATTTTTATACCAATCTATAAATAACTTTATTCCTTTTTTAATACTTGTAAATTTTTTTAACCTAATAATTTTTTTCAAATTATTGATATTTGATTTAGTTTCATAAATATCTCCAACTTGTAGGGGCAACAAATTAATTTTTCCTTTTATACCTAAATTTTTTTCTATCTCTTTTAAATAATCAGTTAATTTAGTTTGTGACCCTTTTCCTACATTTAAAATTCTAAATGGAGCATTAATTTTTTTTGGGGGTCGTGTGATTAATTTTTCAATTATGTAAGCAACATCTTCCACAAATGTAAAATCTCTCTTATGTTTTCCAAAATTAAAAAGATCAATCTTTTTTTTTAATAAAATATTTTCTGTAAACTTGTATAAAGCCATGTCAGGTCTTCCCCAAGGACCATAGACAGTAAAAAATCTTAAACCTGTAGACGGCAGATTGTAGATATGACTATAGCTATAAGCCATAACTTCGTTAGATTTTTTTGTTGCTGCATAAAATTGTATTGGATGGTCTGTTGATTGATTTTCTCTAAAAGGTATTTTTTTGCTTTCACCGTAAACGCTACTTGTGCTAGCAAATATCAGGTGTTTAATCTTAAATATTTTACAACATTCTATAAGATTAAAAAAAGCAATAAGATTGTTTTGAACGTAATCTATGGGTTTTTTCAAAGAATGTCTTACGCCAGCTTGTGCTGCTAAATGTACAACGTAATCAAATTTATGTTTCTTAAATAAATTTTGAAGAAGTTTTAAATTTTTAATATCAATTTTTTTTGAATAAGAAATTTTTATCTTTTTTTAAAATTTTTAATCTATCTAATTTTAATTTTTTACTATAATAATTATTTAAATTATCAATTCCTACAATTAAATATCCGCTTTTTTGTACTTGAATTTTTTTAATTAAATGAAAACCAATAAAACCAGCCGCTCCTGTTATTAAAATTTTTTTCTTTTTTGACATTAAATATATGAGTTAAATTATTTTGAAGTTATTTTTATCTAGTTTAAATTTGATAATAAAAGCTTCTAAATAAGTTTTTATTCTTTTTAAGTAAAAATATAAAAACTTTATGATAATTCTATATTTTTTTATTATTTTATTTTGTTTTTCTAAATTTATTTTCAGGTTATTTAATTCATATTTCATAGGCACAAATATTAGAATTGGAAAAAACAAGAAAGCAATTGATGAATATATTCTAGAAAAAGTTTTTGTTTGATTTAAATTTTCCATTTGTTTTTTATATAATAAATCAAACATAAGCAGATCTAACTTAGAATATTCGTTATTCCAATTTTTTCTTATCGCCCAATTATGATTAAAACCTGTTAATAAACGATTTGTACCTTTATCGCCCCACCACATTAAGCCATTGATAGTGGTTGTGTTAAAAACTTTTTTTACATATTTAATCCCTAGGTATTTGCTTAATGATTTGAAGGTTTTAGTGGGATTTTGATTTAATTTTTCATAAGAAACTATTCTTAAATTATCTACTTTTTTTTTTAATTTATATTTAGTTAATAAAGAAAAAGGAAAATGGTCATCATTAGTAAGATCAAAAACTCTGGTATAAGCTTGAGTGCAGATGTGCAATGACTCGAAAGAATTTAAAAAGTTTTTTTCCCTACTTCTCATATAAGAAGCTAATCCATTTCTTAGATCTCTTGTTATTAAAATATAATTAGATTTAGGGAAAATTTTTTCTTGATCTATTATCTCATAGTATCTGTGAAGGTGAATAAAAATAATTTTAGTTTTATAAAGATTTTTTTTTCTAGTGATAAAATATGACGCTAACACTGACAAAAAGAAATTTTTTGCATTCAATTTTTCATTTTTAATTAGATGTTTAGCATGTTTAATAAAAATTTTTTTATCTATCTTGAAAGATTTATTTTTTTTGGGTCCTAATTTATCCCATCTTTCATATTTTTCAATTTTAGAATTAAAAAGAGATGAGAATTGATCGTCATTAGTAAATAAATTTAATAATTTTGAGATATTTTTTTTTTTGTTATTTTTTTTCCAAAATTGATAAAATCTTATTATCCCGGGCAATTGAAGAATTTGTGGATGGTTATCTAGACATGCTTGAAACATTCCAGAACCAGGTCTTTGCCAATCAATAATTAGAGTATAAGTTTTTAGTCGATTTATGTGTTTGAAAACTTTTTTGTAATTAATTGACTTAAGCATAGCTCCGCACTTTGATAAATCTAATTATCAAAAAATAAATTAATCGAAGTATCTTATTTTTAAACAAAAATAAAATTTTTATAATTTTCTTCAGTAACTTTAATATTTACATTTTTATTAGATGCAAATATTTTTTTATTTTTCCAAAAAATGTCAAATAAAAAATTTTTAAAAGGTCCATTGGTGAATTTTATTTTATTAAATTTTAATTTATTAAAAAAATTTAAGCTGATAATGTTATTATCGGAATGGTATTTACATTTTTTAATAAACAAATCTATGTTTACTTGATCAAGTTGAAAATGATTTAAAAAATATTTTAATCCTTTAAGATATTTTTCTCTTGATATTCTAGAATTATTTTTTATTTTCAAAAAAACATATTCCCCTAAAAGATTTACACAAACTTGCGTTTTCCCCCTTAAAATTTTTGGATAAAACAATTCAAAATCATTACTAAACTTTTCTTGCAAAGATTTTTTAAAAATATTTTCTTGATTTCTGTTAACTTTTGCAACAACCCAGGTCATTTTTTTTTGTTTTTCTCAGTTTCTAATTCTTTTTTTAAGTTATCGTATTCCTCTAATTTCTTTTTCATAAAACTAACTGTTAATTTAAGCTTATGTTCTATCCCTGCTGGAGTAAGAAGATATATGTAGTTAATTTTTGATGGGTTTTTTTTAAAATTTTCTATTTTTATTAATCCCTTTTTCCTCAACTCATCTAAACAATAACTTATTTTTCCAAGGCTTAGCTTAAGATCTTTAGACAGTCTTCTTTGTGTTTGGTGAGGATTTTTTCCAAGTTTAATAAGAATATTTAAAATATCTTGATTGTCTGGCATAATAATATATGTTCAAATTTTGAACAATAATAGCGTTCAAATATTGAACTGTAAAGAAAAATTATGAAAAAAGTTAAGATTTTTTGCACCTTGGGACCATCTTCTTTAAGCAAAAAATTTTTGAGATTTGCTCAAAATAAAAAAATTGACCTTGTTAGACTTAATATGTCTCACCTAAGTTTGAAAAATTTAGATAAAAACATCAAATTTATCAGAAAAAACTCTAAACTAAAAATTTGCTTGGACACAGAAGGTGCTCAAATTAGAACAAAAATAAATAGAAAAATAAGATTAAAAAAAAAGCAAAAAATAAAATTATATAAAAATAAAAAATTTCATCTCTATCCTGCAGATGTATACGATAAACTCAAAAAAAATGACGTTCTTGAACTTGGGTTTGATGGTGTAATTATAAAAATTGTTAACAAAAAAAAGGATTTTTTAGATTCAATTTGTTTAAATGGAGGTGAATTAGAACAAAATAAAGGTGTCCACTTAGTTAATAGAAAATTACAACTTAGCTATTTAACAGATAAAGATTTTAGTGCTATCAAATTAGCAAAAAAATATAATATTACTCACTATGCGTTATCTTTTACAAATAAAATAAAAGATGTTGAAAAATTTAACACTCTGCTCCCAAAAAAAACTAAAATTTTTAAGATTGAAACCAAAGAAGCTTTGAAAAATTTTAATCAAATACAAAAAAAAGCTAATTATTTTTTACTTGATAGAGGTGATTTATCAAAAGATATCTCTGTTGAGCAAATACCTTTTGCTCAAAGATATATTTTCAGAAAAAAAATAAAAAATAAAGAGGTATTTATTGCAACCAATCTTCTTGAAAGTATGATAACTAAACCTTACCCTACAAGAGCAGAAGCTAATGATATATATAATTCAATAGAAATGGGTGCTTCAGGTCTAGTTCTTGCAGCCGAAACAGCAGTTGGAAATTTTCCAGAAAAATGTGTTGCTTTTTTAAAAAGCATGACTCGTCAATTTAAAAAAGATAATACAAAAAAATTTAAATAATACTCTTAAAAATTTTTTTTATTAACTCTTTTTTTGTGTTTTTATCTGTGTCAAGAATTATTTTTTTATAAGATGATTTTTCATATTTTATGTCGGAGTTTACGCCTATCATTTTAGTATTTTTATTTTTATAAAGTCCTTTTGGGTCTCTTTTTTTCAATGAAGAAATTTTACATTTAACATAGATTTCAAAGTAATTTTTTCTAAACTTTTTTTTTGCTATAGTTCTAGTTTTTGCCAATGGAGAAATAACTGATACTAAGACAAAATCGTACTTTGATTTAATAGAGTTTACGTGCTTGATGATTGATAAATTATTTATAAAAATAGCATTTCTAGAAAAATTTTTATTATTTCTGTTTTTTTTTCTAAAATTGTCACCATCAATAATTTTTAATTTAAGCTTTCTATTATTCTTAAGAAGATGCTTAAATAACAAATTAGCTAATGTTGACTTGCCAGATCCAGACAAACCTGTGAACCATAAAATTTTAGCAGACATTCTATATCGATTATTTTTTTAAAATTTTTTTCAGTGCATAAATCAAGCCAATTGAGCTATTAGTACTGGTCAGCTACACGCGTTACCGCGCTTACACATCCAGCCTATCAACGTAGTGG
>MDTB01071829.1_pt1 | contig 11040 bp, 8 predicted proteins | sample 811161 | NCBI WGS metagenome assembly MDTB01 (sample SAMN05326650, study PRJNA326480) | marine metagenome | isolation source: seawater | place: Mediterranean Sea | collected 2009
ATACCGAACATCATCATGAAACTCAACAGACCTTGGATGGTCAGCATGTGGAAGACGCCTTCTGCGTCCATCTCGAAACTCACGTCAAAGAACGGAATCGCTTCAGCAATTCCATCGGCAACACCGCCGATGAGGACAAGGGCGAAGTAAATCATGAACAAAATGGTTCCAATGACCGCCATCGCTGCAAAGAAGACATCAATGCCGCTGATTTCGCCCAGTCCAAAAAATTCCAAAATCGTCGAAAAACCCAGCACCATACTACTTCCTCTTGTTCTTGCCTTGCTTCTTGCCCACATCAAGGTTCTGCTTTTTCTTGACCGGTCGGATGTATATCACGTAGTAGTGTCCGTAGACGATGGGGCCTAACGAAGCACCAACCAGAGCGCCTACGCCCCAATCGGGTAGGCCGAGGGCGATGCCGCTCAGTAAAACAACGAGAAGCGAGATGAGAATGAACGCCTTTTCGAAGAGGATCAAGAAGATGTTGTCTCGGTCTCGAGAGACTCGATCCTTGAGAAGAAAAACTTCCATCAAGCCTGCCATGAGGGTTCACCCTCACGGCTGCGGTGGTATGGCGCCAAGCAGAATCTCAAAGATGACGAGGATGGAGAGGTAAAGTCCAGCGATAAACAAGAGGGGTTGTGGATTGTCTGCCTCCATTTGACCCTTGCTAATCGAATCCGGAACCACATCGCCGAAGGACATTTCGTAGGCTTTGTCGTTCTTGTTGGACTGGTAAATCAAGAAGACCACGGTGGCGATGATAACGCCCCATGAGGCGCCAAAGATATCCATGTTAGCGTCTGCAAACTCGTCCCACATTTTGAAGGACATGTAGGTTCCAAGGCCCGCGGTCATGAGTCCGACTGCTCTTCCCATGTTACAGAGGAGAACACACTCCCTCTTGAAGGTTAACACAGCATTCGTCGCCTTTTTGTGTTGTGAGCCTGTGGTTGGGTCATGGCAGCAATTCGATACGGAATTGCCGGCCAACCTGTTGACCACAGTCTTTCGCCGCTCCTCACGGCCTTGGTTGCTCGACACCTTGCGTTGATGAAGGACGACAAACACTTGACGATGGAACTCGTTGACGTCAATTCCATTCAAGATGCGCTCGCTTGGGGGTACGCTGGCGCCGTCCCCGAACCCATTCCTTGGGTTTTCACCGGTTCGATTTTTGGTAAATTTCGAACCCGAGCTCTCCTCAAGAAAGCGGTGGATGCTGCTTCCTTGGTTGAAGAAGTCCATCCAACACTCACCTCCCCGCAAGTCGCTCTCTTTGAGTCCGATGTGGCAGCCAATGATTTGCCAACTCGGATGTTCGCCGAAGAAATTTGGCTGAATTTGACGGCACCGCTCAAGCACCAACTGGATTCCGGAGCCGTCGTGGCGGTGGACGACTCGATGGCCAACAAGTGCGTGAATGCTTTGCGCTGGGATGGCCGTGGTTGGTGGTGCGCAGGTTTGGATGGAAACGGGGTTGTTGAGGTGATGTTCCATCATGGCATCACGCCCGAGGACCACGTTCTGGGATTGATTGGCGGCGGAGGTGCTGCTCGGTCCACGGCAGCAGCATGGACAAAAAGGGGAGGGGGCGTTCATGTCCTTCCGAGTCGGAGGGATTTGGATGAAGGCCCTTGGGCTGACTTGTTGACTGAAGATGAACCCGATGTCATCATTGATTTCGACAACGAGGGGGCGTCTTCAAATGGTATCCTTTTCCTCAAATCCACGTATCAGCCCATGCAGGGCACGGTTGATGAGCGGGCAAGTTCAATCGTTGAAGGGGTCCTTGATGGACGATGGCTCTTGGTTGCCCAACACCTCGCTTGCTGGCGGCAATTGTGGGCTCCAGAACGCGCTGAGGAACTGCCCTCTCTTGGCCTGTTGTTGACGCGTCTCCTCGAGGCCGAATGTGTTCTTTCTTCCTATGCATGAAAGGAAAGACTCTTTGATTCTTGAGCACGAGAGCCAATCAAGGGAATGACCATGCGCCACCTCCACGCCTTTCTCGTGTGCCTTACCGTTCTTTCCTTGAGCGCACCCTCGGTCATGGGCTTGCTTGAGGAAGATGCCTCTTTTGAGGAATCTCATTCAGGCGTGGATTTCCCAGTTGGCTGGACCGAGTTCAATCTCGGTGGTCCTTTTTCACCCCAAGTCCGAATGGTGTATCCTGCCATGTTTGATGGTGAAGACAAGGACATGGCTGGCAATGGCCCGTTTTCATGGCTCGTCTTCATTGGGGATTCTGGAGAATCCATTGACAGCTACACCTTGTTTACCGAAGAACTCGCCAAGCGCGGTTTCATCGTGGTCGTGACCCAACCGCTCTCGGATGAAACGGAGGTTGAATCCACATTGGAACGATTGACTGACATCCACGAGGCCATGGTTCAGCAAAACCAAACCAACGTCCACGTGTTGGGCACCGTTGAAAACATCGATGTAAATCATTGGGGCGTTTCGGGTCATGGCAAGGGGGCGGCCGCTGCCTACCTGGCGTTCCCTTATTGGAATCAGACAAGCCTTTCCTCCACGGAACAACCGCCTCGTGGCCTCTTCGGATTGGGCCTTGACCTCGAAGATCTGGACGAGGATTTTGACTGGAATGACGTGGCAACACCTGAGTTCCCAGAGCCCAATGCCGGCCTTTTCATCACTGGCACGGTGGATGAAGTGGCTCCTTCCCAGGAAACGATGGAACGCGTGGAAGGGCACGGAGGTATCGCTTGGCAGTGGATGCACTTGTTGGGCGCGAACCATTACCAATTCCAAGATTCGCAAACCTTCTTTGAGAGCGATGGAGATGCGACCATGAGCCAAACCGCTCAAATCGATTTGGCTTCAGAACACGTTATCGCCTACCTCGATACCGTCTTGCATGGCGACCATGCTCGGTTCAGAGAGGCTTTCAATCGTGCTGAAGCGCCTCAAACGGTCAGCGATTCCAACGCTTACGTTGACGAGCAACTTGGCCCTGCAACCTTCCTTCCTTGGACGTCCGAGACCATCAGCCACAACGCATCAGAGACGCTGAACGCTACGCACACTTTTGTTATCAGCCTCAACTGGACCCTCCGGGATGGCACTCCTTTCACCGAATTGCCGGCGGGATGGGACGTGAACCTCACCTGCGGATGGATCAACGGGCCATGGGAAACACAAGGTTACATCGCGTCCAATGGAACGGTTTCCTGTCACTATCCGATGGCGCCCGTAGCGCCAGGCCTTCAAAAGGCATGGCTGCGGCTCCAAGTTGAAGGTGCCCCGTCGATGTACACGGCTTCCGTCTTCCGAGAAAACACACCGATTGAGGTTCTTTCTCCTCAACCGGTGGTGTACGTGCCTCAGCACAGTTCACGGTCCTTGAATGCCAGCAGCATGGCCATCGATCCTGACGGTCAGCCTGTACGCATCATTGAGGCGACGCTCGTCGGGGATGACGCGTTCCATTTTTCGGTTGAAATTGGTCAAGACGGGCTCGATATGACCGTGAGCCATGCCTTGGATGAAGAATGGCTGGGTGAATGCGTGTTGGAGGGGACCCTTCGAAGCGATGGGGTCACCGTGGATGAGGCTACTACCCAACTTTCCGTCGTCATGACGCCGGTCAATGACCCTCCAGTCAAGTCGGGAACCGTTCCCATTCAAGAGATGGACGAAGATGGAGCAAGCGTTGTCTTTGACCTCAGTGATGTGGTTTCGGACCCCGAGGGTGTACCACTTGACCTGACCATTGCTGGTGAGAAAAATGGAGAACAAGGACCTGTTCTCTACTCCATTGAAGGCGAACGCATCACGTTGACTCCACTCCTGAATGCTCATGGCGCAACGGTGCTGCAGATTCTTGTGAGCGACGGAGAAAATCCGTCCGTGATGGTGGAAATGGCGGTTGTGGTGAATCCAATCAACGACCCAGTCATCGTCAACACTTCGGCCTGGGGGAACCTCTCCATGATTGAGGATACGCCATTCACCCTTGCGCTCTCTCCTCTGGCTTACGATGTGGACGGCGATCCCTTGACATGGACCCTCGAGGGTAATTTGGATGTCCTTTCTGTTTCTTTGTTCAACAATTCGTTTGAACTTGTACCTGCCAGCGATGTGTTTGGAATCTACGAAGGGGTGTGGCTCAACGTTTCGGATGGCTCAAACACCCACAGTGAGAACCTCTCACTCACCATTGCTGCTGTTGGCGACCTTCCCTTTTTGGCCATTGATTCGGTTCAAGGGATGAGCGGTTCTACGGCGAACATGTACTGGTCGGTGACGGACGTTGATGGAACGGTCAACACGGAGGCCAACGTTTCGGTCAATGGAGCCGCGGTTGACGTGAGTCATTCGTGCCTGAGCAGCAGTGGCGGCGTCTACCAGTGCGTGACGTTGCTGCCATTACCCTCTGGTTCTTTGACTTCGGTCTACATTGAATTGGAAGTCTACGATGACGAATTGGAGCGAAGCATTGTCGCGACCAAGATGTTTGACCCTCTGTCCGAGAACGATTCAAACGACCAGCAAAGTGAATCAGATGAAGACAGCACCGAGGGCGCCATTCCAATCATGGTGGCTGCAGGTGGATTTGTCCTTGTTCTCCTTGCAGGCATTGCCTTTGTACTGATGCGGTCCCGAGGAAGAGATGATGATGCGGAGGCTTCGTTGGACGTCGAGGCAGATGTCGAATCAACCGTCCAAGATTCAGCCCATGGCTCGGGCTTGCTCGCTCGTGCCAAGCGTTTGAAATGATCAAAGAGGGATGTTCCCGTGCTTTTTTGGCGGAGACCATTCCCGTTTTGACTTCAAGATGTTGAGGGCGCGACAAAGCCGTAGGCGACTTTCTTGTGGTTCAATCACATCGTCCAACCAGCCGTTTCGAGCGGCGACATATGGGTCTCCGAATTTGGCTTTGTACTCCCCGACCAATCGTTGGCGAACGTCCTCCTTTTCCTCGTCAGGAACCGCTCCTATCTCTCGTCGGTGGATGATGTTGACGGCACCTTCGGCCCCCATGACGGCCAGTTCAGCGGTTGGCCAAGCAACGTTGTAATCGCTTTGCAGGTGCTTGCATGACATGGCCAAGTATGCGCCGCCGTAGGCCTTTCGTGTGACCAAGGTGAGTTTGGGGACGGTGGCTTCGGCGTAGGCAAACAGAAGCTTCGCACCGTGTCGAATGATGCCGCCCCACTCTTGGACCACTCCGGGAAGGAAGCCGGGAACGTCTTCAAAAGTCAAAAGTGGGATGTTGAACGCATCGCATGTTCTGATGAAACGGGCTGCTTTGATGGAGGCATCGATGTCCAAACAGCCCGCCAAAACCTTTGGTTGGTTGCCGACCACGCCCACGGTAGAGCCGTTCATCCGGGCGAAACCGATGATGATGTTGTCAGCATAGGAGGGAAACAATTCCATGAAAAGGCCGTCGTCAACGACTTCCTCGACCACCTTAACCATGTCATAGGGTTTGTTGGGGTTGTCGGGGACCATCTCCTGAAGCGTCTCGTTCAGGCGAGTGATGGGGTCGCCGGTAGCCACGATGGGTGGGTCGGCCATGTTGTGGTCGGGCAAGTAGGAAAGCAGGGTCGCCGCCAATTCACAGGCGTCTTCTTCGTCGTCGGCGATCAACGATGCGATACCGGAGCGGGAGGCGTGAAGATTTGCACCGCCAAGGCCAGCTGCATCCACTTCGCCGTTGATGACTTCAGGTGTTTCCAAGGGTGAAGAAAGAAACAACTGTCCGTGTTCTTCGCCAAGGATGGTGAAATCAGAGAGGGATGCCGCCAAAGCCGATACGCCAACGACGGGTCCCAATACGAGGCTGATCATCGGTATTCGGCCGCTGCATTGCACGAGTCGGTCCAGCATTTCGCCGGTACCTGCAAGCGCATTAACACCGTCGTGGGCGCGCTGTCCGCCTCCATCCCACATGGCGATGAGGGGCGCCTTTGCTCGCTCGGCCATCTCAATGATCTTGGCGATTTTCAAAGCGTGCATTTCGCCCATGCTTCCACCATGAACGCTGAAGTCTTGAGCAAAACAGTACACTCGACGTCCTTCAATCGTTCCTTGGCCAGCAACGACACCGTCGCCCAGTGTTTGGTGGAGGAACATGTTGTGGTCGTCGGTTCGGTGAGTGACAAAGGCATCAACTTCCAAAAACGAACCTTCGTCAACAAGCAGACCAATGCGGTCCCTTGCCGTTCCTCTGCCACTCGTCCGAATGGCTTCCTGGCGCTTTAAACCGCCGCCAAGGCGGGCGATTTCCCGCTTGGAGCGCAGTTCTTCTAGCGCATGGTTGGGTTTGGTGTCCACGGTTCTTGCACTCCCTTTCAGTTCTTGATTCAAACGCCTATTCTCTCAGCGTTTCTCGGTGTTCTCCACAGAGGTTGGACGAGAGCGCCTCTTTGATGTTCATGTTCTGTGAAAGGACCCAGTGCAATTTTGCCGTCATGGCTTCCGGTGTTGAACTCACACCGTGCCCGAGCAGCCCCATCGCTTGCTGCTTTCGGCCTTTGGAATATACGTTCATATCCACGGGTCCGTGGATGCACTGGTTGACAATGACCACCGGGAGTTCACGGTTGACGCAGCGCGTGAGGATGCGCCACAAGAGGGCGTTTTCAGGGGCGTCATTTTGAGGGTCGTCGATGGGGAGATGGCCGAGTCCGGTGCCGTGAAACACAACGCCTTGGACACCGGTACTGACCACGGCTTCAACTTGTTCTGCATGGAGCCAAGGGCCGGCGATGAATTGAGCAATTCGTTGACCGGCTTCGTAGGTCGTTGGACGTGTTGCGACCGGTCGTTTTGATGCTTCTTTTTGGGCTTCATCGTACCACGGTGCCGTGGTGATGGTGAATCCTTTTGAGGCCATTGAAAGTGTGGCTAAAGGTTGGCCGTTGACTGAATGAAATGCGTCTCGGCGAGAGGAGTGCATCTTTCTGACAGCAAGCCCAGAATGAACCGCCATGACCCCGTCGCTCTGGGTGTGATGCATCACCACGACCACGGCGTCGCCGGCATCTCCGTTGGGAAGTGGCCCATGAGCCGCCCAATGAACGGCTGCAAGGAGGTTCTCGGTGGCGTCAGAGGAACCTCGGTCGCTGGAACGCTGAGAGCCCACCATCACGATGGGTCCGGCTGGACGCGTGCCACGGCCGGCAAAAGCAAAGCTGAGTGCTGATGAGGTGATGTGAAGCGTATCGGTGCCGTGGGCGACGACCACGCCCCTGCATCCATCCTCAAAGGCTTGAGCACAAGCATCGGAAATGATGTTCCAGTGCTGAGGTCGAATGTCGTCGCTAAACATGTTTCCAATTTTGACCGCATCAAGCCGAGCGATGTTCGCCAATTCGGGAATCGCATCGAGCATTTCTTCCGGTTCAAATTTTGCTTCAACAGCGCCCGTTGCATAGTCCACCTTGGAGGCGATGGTTCCTCCCGTGTGAATCAGTCGAATCCTTGGAAGGGCGGTGTCCGCTTCTGGAGCATTGAGTTCGGAGGGCTCTGGTTGGTCATCGGCGGGCAAAGGCTCCCATTCCAGAAGGTCTTCAGCTGGATATGAGACATTGTATCCATTGTCCAACTTGATCGAGATGTGCCCTTTCGAGGCGGGTGGTAGGACCAATCCTGTGTGTTCCGCCGTCTCGTTGTGGGTGGAGACGGTGGCTTTGATGCGAACACCGGGGTCTGGCAACGCCACCATGAAGCCAAACAGACGGACTCGCTCCATGAATGAATCGCTTCATTGAGACAGGTCCTTGACCTTCTCAACCAAATCCATTCTGCGAAGACGCCAAACGCCGAAGGGCGTCATGGCAACGGCAATGATGATGACGCCCAACATCAATTGCCACGCTACACTTGGAACAATGGTCACCGGTACGAAGAACTGCCAGGATGAGAACGATGCTGCGAGTCCAACCGCGCCTCCGTAGGCAAACAATACACCCACGATGCCACCAATGATGCCGATGAGCAGACTCTCAAACAGCAGCATTGTTCCGAGGTTGCGCGTTGAAGCACCGAGAACACGTAATGTAGCCAGTTCGAAATCACGTTCGGCAACGTTCATGATCATCGTGTTGAACATGACAACCACCGTAAACAACAATCCAAGGTACATCATGGTCTGGAAAATCTGGGTCTGTTGGTCGAGCAAACTGTTGATGCCATTGAGGAGTGTCTGTCGCTTAACAATACCCATTGATGCTTCTCCTAAGGCGGAGTCGACCTCAACTCCCTCTGGAAGTTCCAGGTAGACCGAAGTTGCATTGACGCCTAAAATCCCGCTCAAATCCTCACGCAAGAAATACATCGTTCTCGCCAATTCTGCCGCCGATGTGGCCACGATCTCGACTTCGGTATCAACGCCGTTGAGACTGACTGTTTGCTTCTCACCAATGTTCCAACCGAGGAACGTTATGCTCCCTTCGTCCATCATGACTTGCGGAACCGACATGTCCCCGGCAGGCGTATTGCCTTCCAGAAGAGATACAGCGCGCATACCAGTTTCAAATGAATCAAGGCCAACTAGCGTGAAGGTTCGTTCAATGCCCTCGGAATCTTCAACAGAGCCAAGTGGCATTTCAATGAGCATTTCATACTTGGCCGCGTTGTTGTCCGCCCAATCCACCACCGGTTGTTCCCCATCTGGCATGATGTAGACTTGCGCATCCCAGGTCTGGTCATTTTCGAGGCCGCCGACCATGGTGTCTTGCAAGCCGGCTGACATCATCTGAATCGAGCCAAACAGCATGAGGGAGATGCCCACGGCGACAAAGGTCATTGTAAGGCGAACGGGTTTTCGAACGCTTGAACGAATGGAGAGGCCCAGCGTTGTTGGCATCCATGAAGTGAGTTTTCGAAGCAGGTTTGAACCCACGCGCATCTCGTTTTGACCGCTTAAAATGGCTAATGGATCGAGGCGACTGGCCTTCCATGCAGGGAAGGCGCCCGAAAAGAACACGACGATCATGGTTGAACCAATGACGGATGCGACCACGGATGATGGAACGGTGCGTTCAACGATCGGTACACCAACCAACTCTTGGTAGAAGTCCAACATTCCATTCATACCGCTTGGTCCTGCCAACGCACCAAGAGCACAACCGATTCCACCAATCGCTAACGGAGCGATGAGGTAGCCCGTCATGAGGGATGAGCGCTTGACACCCAATGTTCGTAGCACAGCAATCTCTTTGGCTTGACTTTGAACCAGGCGTTGAAGACTGAGGACAATGGTGATGGCGGCGATTGAAGCGATCATGACGGTGAAGGGAACGGTCGTTCGCTTGGTTCCTTCCAAATCCTGTCGCATGACTTCGACGGGCTCGTTTTGCCCTCGGTCCCGAACACGGGCGTCCAAGGCTGCTTCGGTAAGGGCCGCATCGACGAGTTCCTTCACGCTTGCAATCTCATCACCCTCATCTTCGCTGGTATCGGGTAGGTCATAGGATGGTGTGCCTTCAACATCCAGGAGAATCGTGTTGCTGGTGCCCAGGACTTCCCCAGTCAGCCGAGCCATTCCAGCATCGGAAAGGTAACCTGCGACGTATTGACCCGGCTCGGAGGGGAACAATTCACCCTCTGGCGCAAAGATGACTTGAAGTGGGTGATACCCCGTGCCGACCACCGTGAATTCAGCCGTAGCGTTTCCTGCCCCGATAGTTACCGTGTCGCCGAGACCGAGTTCAAGGGCCTCCGTGACGTGAGCATCGATGACAATCTCATCGGGAGCCACAGCGGTTCGGCCTTCAGAATGGCCTTCAGGCATCCAAACGCGGTCTGCATTGGCACCGTCGGGGATGCCGTGCCAGAGTGAATTGATGATGTGCTGGCCAGTATCGTTGGTGTGGAACATCGCTCCTTGTGTTACGGTTCGACCCTCACACGAGTCGAGCGATGGAGAAACGGAGGAAGAATCCCATGCCGTTTCCAAAGCCGTACAGAATGAGTTGACATCTTCAGGCGTCCAAAGAGCACTGCGGTTGTCAATCCATAGGTCAGCAAGGTTGGCCCCATTTTCATCGTCGGCTTGCAGGGTGTCGTACATGCCGCCGAGGTTGTGCGCATACCCTCCAAAGGTAATGCCGGCAAAGACACCGACAAAGACCATCAACACGACGGCCAAAAGTCGTAACTTCGTTCGCCACAGGCTTCGTGCGAGACGTTTATTCAGTAGATTTGACATGCGTTCACCTCACGCTTCTTCGTCGGTGGATGTGTGCTCGTCGGAGACTATTTTTCCGCTGTCAATTCGAATCACTCGCGTGGCGTATTGCACCAAGCCTTCATCGTGAGTGACGAACACTGCGGTGATGTTTTCTTGCTTGCAAGCGCTGACCAAGGCTTCCATGACTTTGTTTGACGTTTCCGTGTCAAGGTTCCCAGTCAACTCATCACCCAAGAGAAGTGTAGGCCTCTTAGCAATGCTTCGAGCAATGGCCACACGCTGTTGTTGTCCACCGCTGATTTCACCGGGGAATCGGTCGATTTCATCTTCCAGGCCGACCATCTTCAGCAGTTCTTTGGCTCGTACTGGGTCTTTCTTCCCAGCGAGCTCTTGGATGAGGAGGATGTTTTCGAGGACCGTCAAATCTTGTAAGAGGTTGAAGAATTGGAAGACGTATCCGATGTTCTCTCTTCGAAACGAGGTCATCTTTTCAGAGTGGTTTCGAGGGACCGCTTCGCCAAGGAAGGTATAGTTGCCACCTGTTGGGCTGTCAAGGGCAGAAAGGCAATTCAGGAGCGTGGTCTTTCCTGAACCGGATGGGCCAAGGAGGATCACTCGTTCCCCTTCATGAATCTCAAAACTCACGCCATCAAGTGCTTTGACAACGCCAGCAGGTGTGTCATAGTGGCGTTGAAGGTCGCCCATTTGAAGAAGTCGTTGTGCCATTGAAGGGGCGCTAAGGGCATGGTCAATTAAACCAAGCGCCTAATCCCCCACGAAAGAGATGGTGCCGGGAGCGGGGCTCGAACCCGCGACCTTCGGATGTCTCAGACACCACAAGGGGCTTGCACGTCATACGATCGCCTTGG
>MDTB01096188.1_pt1 | contig 11040 bp, 12 predicted proteins | sample 811161 | NCBI WGS metagenome assembly MDTB01 (sample SAMN05326650, study PRJNA326480) | marine metagenome | isolation source: seawater | place: Mediterranean Sea | collected 2009
GGCTTAGCTTCTTTTAGTATTTTATTAATTATTTTTTTGTTAATATTCATTTTTGAGGACTTCTAAATCACGTTTATCTTGATCAATTACATTTTTGATATCCCAAATGTCTTCAATTAACTCTAGAGAATTTATATTCAATTCTTTATTTTCTAATGCGAAAAAAATTTTTTTTTTCTTTTTTTTAAAATTACTAAAAATTTTAAACCTTAAATCCTTATTATTTGGTAACTGAAACATAGAGTACATTACAATGCCATCTATCTTACCAAGACTATTAGATAGTTTTTTTAATACCAAAAATGAATTTTCCATCGCATGTTCTGTTGAACTCAAAACATAGTGAAAATTATTTTTATTGCAAAAATCTCTTATACATAAATTTTGAATATTCTGAGGTACCCTTTCACCCATAAAAACTCTACTACTAATATAGCCTTTAAATTTATTCATCTAATTGTCAATTTTAGGTAATTTATAATTCATCCCAATCTTTGAGGCTGGCCTCAAAGAAATTGGCTCAAAAAATTCACCAATTTTTTTATCACCATACGGAGAAAAAATACTTTTAAATCTACAATTAAGTGAAAATCTTGTTTCCTTTGTATTATTGATGATATTACCATGAGGCAGTGTTTGATTAAAGAGTAAAACTTGACCGTATTTAATATTTATCCAGGATAAATCTTTTTTTAAAACTTCAAATAATTTCTTACTATCGTTAATATTCTTTTTTTTCAAAATTTGATTAAATCTCTTATATTTATTAGCAGGGAGGATGAACATGCTTTTCGTGTCTTTACAATCTACTAGAGGTATCCAAGCTACAGTCTCATATGCGGAGTCACCAGACCAAGTATCTGCATGAATATCCAACAAAGACTCATCATCTTTTGGCATTTGTATGCTTAAGTTCAAATTTTTTTGCATCACAAGCTCGTTGCCATTAATCATTTCAATAAATGGACTCACTGCCTTAAAATAATGAAGTCTTATATTTTTTAAATTGTTTAGTTTTCTAAAAATACTAAGTCTAAAGTTATTAATTTCTTTTTTGTTCACGTGTAGATGTAAATTGTTAAATAGATCAGATTTTTCTTTTTTTAATTTATTGTTCTCATTCAATATTAGGTTTTGAATACCTTTTTTAATATATCTCAAAGAGTCTAAATTTTTTACATCAAAAACATGATATCCTTTTTTAAAATACTCCTTAAAAAACTTATTTTCATCTTTAGAAAAAAAATCACTCATAGCTTACCATTTTTTTCCGATCTTCTTGTCACTCTTGAGGCTAATAAAGGTTGGTCCTTTTATTTTTTGACAATTGAATACAGCTTTCTCTGTTTCACTGCTGTCTTTTGGAAAAAAAGATTTAATATTTTTAAACATACTCATTAATTTTTTTGCGTTTAGTTCTTGGTGAGTAGGACCTAATTTAGGATAATCAGCAAATCCAACTAAATTTACGTTAACATTTTGTTGGTCAATATCAAGTTTGATTTGTTCAAAAGGTCTTTCAATTAAAAAAGGTGTGATTGTATATACCCATGGTCTTAATCCCTCTAGTGACATACCTGAGGCTACTCCGATAAGACTTTGTTCACAAATTCCTAAATTAAAAAATCTTTTTGGATGATCTTTCCTAAAATCATCAAAAATTCCATAACCAATATCTCCAACTAGTAAAACAATTTTTTTATCTTTTTTAGCTAGCTGATTAATAAGTTTTCCAAATCTTCTTCTCATTTAATATTTAACCGTTTTTTCCCGATGCTGATTTCATCTCCTTTTAATTGTCTCGCATGCCAGACTGGGTCATTTTCAAACTCCTTTATTCCTTTGCCTTTAATTGTGTGCAATATGATTATATTTGGCTTGCCTAAATTTTTTTTTATTTTTTTGAATCCATTTATCAATTCATTAATTGAGTGACCTTTTTTAATCTCAATACAATTAGTATTAAACGCTTGAAATTTTTTTGATAAATTTTTTAATGGTAATCCATCTTCAAGCTTAGTAAGTGCTTGAATTTTATTGTAATCTACCATAATCACTAAATTATCAAGCCTGTGCTTTGTTGCTATTAATAAAGACTCCCATGTGGTACCTTCCTGACATTCACCATCACTGATCATCACATATACATTACCCTTTATTTTTTGTTTTTTTCTCGCAAAAGCCATTCCGGTAGCAATTGGTAAACCATGTCCTAAACTTCCAGTAGTGCAGTGAATTCCATTTTTTTCATCTCTTTCTAGATGAGTTGAAAGTTTTGGTTTAAATCCCTTTTCTTTTAAAATTAAGCATAACGGGTAAGAAGAATGAGACTTGCTTAATATAAACTTATCACTTTTTTTTAGAATTAGTTCAAATAATACTACAAGAGACTCTATCATTGAGAAGCTTCCACCTAGATGAGCTTCTCCAGTGCTTATAAAAGCATTAAAAGTCTTTATTCTTAAGTTAGCCGACTTGTGCTCCAATTTTTTTATAATCTTTTTTATCATCTTAATTTTAGGCTATTCATTCTTTTTATATTAAAATATTTTTCATCCTCCATTGAATTAGGCAAAAGACCCTCTTCAAATGCTTTTTTTAAATCAATTACTGCATCTTCAATTTTTTTTGTTGTTTCGAAACCGATAACTTTATTTATTTTTTTAGATGAAATATGATAAGATCTATTATCACTAGATTGAACGAATTCTAATTCAACATCATCACCAATTTCTTTTTTTACTATTTGTCCGAGCTCTTTTACTGAGTGGTTGTGATATCCTGCATTGAATATTTCTCCTGAAATTTTTAAGGTCGGTGCATTTATAATCTTTTCATAAACTTTAACCATATCATCTATGTGAATGTTTGGTCTTAATTGAGATCCACCAAATATACTTATTTTTCTTTTATTAAAAGCTAAATTAGTAAAAATATTTACGACTACATCTAATCTTTGTCGGGGAGAATATCCGCATACAGTTGCAGGTCTTACAACTGTTGTAACAAAATTTTCTGAATTATACTTAAGAAGGATTTTTTCACAATCAGCTTTGAATTTGGAATAATCAGTTAAAGGCTCTAATTTCATTTGTTCATCAACATTTGCGACTTCTTTCACTCCATAAACAGAAGAAGATGAGGCATATATAAATCTTTTAACTTTGTTATCTTTAGAAATTTTTACTAGAGGTTCAAAAGCTTCTAAATTTATAGATTTTCCAAGATCTGGATTAAGTTCAAAACTTGGATCATTTGAAATGCATGCTAAGTGAATAACAATATCTATATCGATTAAAACTTTTTTTAATAATTCAGTGTCTCTGATATCTCCGGTTATAATATTCAAATTTTTGTTTTCTTTTAAAACATCTTTTCCATATATCATTAAATCTAAAACAGTAACTTGATAGCCTTTTGAAATTAAGTAAGGTGTTAAAGCAGCTCCAACATAGCCAGCTCCACCAGTAATCAAAATTTTTTTCATTTTAATTTAAAATATGCGAAAGTGACTTTTTAAGACTTAGTTTGTTAACCGGATGACTGTTAGCTAAGCTTTCAACAGATTTTCCGGCAGCAATTGATGAAATGAATAGTGCTAAACCAGGATCAGATTTTAATTTTAAAAATCCTGCAATTACAGACATCATAACATCACCGGAACCAATTTTATCAATAATATTATTTGCAAAAGCAACACAATAGTAAAATCTATTCTTTTTAAAGTCGTATAAAATTGAACCTTCAGAACCCCTCGTTGTTATCACATTTTTAATTAAATATTTTTTTGAAATATGTTTCATTAAATGTTCAATTTTTTCGTCCTTATTTCTTAATTCCTCTCTTAATTCTCTTTCGTTGATAATAAGAGCGTCAAAATTCCTATATTTTTTAATTGAGCTAAATCCTGTGTTTGCAGCGTTCGATTGTGCATTTATAATTAAAAAATTTGAATTTTTACATAAAAATTTAGCTATATTCTCAGTTACAAATCCGTGGCCATAATCAGATAGTATTACTAAATCTTTTTTTCTTAAAATTTTACTAAGTTTCTTTATAATATTTTGTTCTTCTTTCTGAGAAATAAAGTTTTCATTAATATTATATGTACCAAATAATTTATTTTTAGTTATGTTGTCTAAATATTTTTTTTTTATAATAGTTGGTGAGTTTTTTTTATAAAAGAAAGAACTTTTTATTCTTTTCTTTGTCTCTCTTTTTATAAAATTTAAATACTCTTTTTCTTCACCAATTGAACAATATAATTCTATTTCTTTGTAAAAATCAGATAAGTTGTTAGCAATTGCTACAGAGCCGCCAGCAAAATTTTTTGAGTCTATTTCGTCAAACATTAAAATGGGGTCTTTACCTGATCTGCCAAGGGCTTCGCACATAATATATTTATCAATTATTGCTTCACCAAACACTAATGATTTATAATTTTTCAGTTTTTCAATTAGATAATAAATTGACTCTAAATTGAAATTCTTTTTAATTTTATTTATTATTTTTTGCTGTTCATCTGAGTGAATTTGGATTTGTGAGTTTAATAATTTACTTGAACTAAAAGTAATATCATCGGTAAAAACGATTTTCCCTTTTATTTTTCTTACTGCATTGATTTCATTTTTAATTTTACCCGTGAGGTCATTTTTTGTGTTTTTATACTCTATCCCTTTTGCATAAATATCCGGTTTTAAAAATTTGATGACTTCTGTTGCTGTTTTTGAGGGTGCTAAAACTACATAATCAACAATACTTAATGAAGCTAAAGTTTTTGATCTAAGTTGTTCATTAAAGGCCGGTCTATTTGGCCCTTTGTTTATAAATTGGTCTCTTGTAATTGAGACAATTAATATGTCTCCAAATGACTTGGACTGTTCAAAATGTTTTATATGACCAATATGTAAAAGGTCGAAAACCCCGTGGCATAAAACTATTTTTTTTTTTCCTTTTTTTAAGTTTTGATAATATTTTTGTTGTCTCTTTTAGTGAAAATATTTTTTGCTTCATTTTTTTTTGCCAAGTTCTTTAAACCAAACTCTTGTGGCTTTTTTGATGGTCTTGGGTGTCCAAACAGGAGCATTTTTCCAGTTATCAATGATTTTGATTAATTGTTTTACGCCATCTTGAATTTTTATTGTTGGCTTCCAATTTAATTCTTTTTTAATTTTAGTAATATCTGCTAAAGATCTGTCCGGCTCACCTGGTCTTTTTGGAATATAAACTTTCTTACCTCCAATTATATTTGCAATTGTATTGACAGATGTTTCTTTTCCACTTCCCAAGTTATAAATTTTTCCTGGTTTTGCTTTTACTGCAGATTTAATTAATGCAGCCACTAAATCCTTAACGTGAATAAAGTCTCTAGTTTGTTTTCCATTTCCAACTACAGTAAGAGGTTTGCCGTGCAATTTTTGTGATAAAAAAACACCGAATACAGCTCCGTATGCACCGCTAGTTCTTGATCTGGGACCGTATGTGTTAAAAAATCTTAAAGAAACAGCTGGGATTTTATAAACTTTATAAAAATGCATAATTAAATTTTCTGCTTGATATTTTGTGAAGGCGTAAGGATATTCGGTTTTAATTTCACATTTTTCATTTGTTGGATATTTTTTTGGTATACCGTAACAACTAGCAGACGCAGAATATACAAGTTTTTTAATTTTATATTTTCTACAAGCAGTTAAAAGATTAAGTGTGCTCGTTACATTTGATTGAAAATAACTCTCTGGTTTTTCAATACTTGGAACAATATCTGCGAGTCCAGCTAGATGAAACACATAGTCGATATTTTTAATTATTTTATCTAAATTTTTAAATTTAGATAAATCTGCATTTATAATCTTGATTTTTTTTTTATTTAGAGAAAGATTTGATAGTCTGCCTGTGCTAAAATTATCAATTACTGTAACTCTGTGCTTTCTTTTTACTAACTCATCAACAAGATTACTTCCAATAAAACCGGCTCCACCTGTAACTAATGAATTCATAATTTTTTTTATTTAACCAATGCTCCGCACTTGACTTCTAGCATATAAAGTACAAGTCTGACATAAATATTTTAGTTTTTATAATTGACTGAAATAATTTGATCTTTTGTTATTTATAGTTAAATTAATCCCATCAATTAAAACTCTCATCTTTGATCCATTCAAAGAAATAAATTTAAAAGCTCTGTTTAATAAAATTCCAGAAATAAATTTACCTTTTTTTAATTTTGTCTCATTAAAAAAAGCTGGACTGATATATCCTCTTTCGTCTTCAAAAGACTGACAATTTTTTACAAAATTGTCAATTTCTTCTTGATTATATTTCGAGTCAAGAAGAAAATATCCTAACCCTTTTAAATATTTTAAACTTGAAATAAATTTAGTATCTTCAAATTCTTTTGAATTACAGATTAAATAATTTTCTAAGATATTTTTTTCTATTTTTTTTAGTTTTTTTCCTACGTGTTTTAATATTTTAATTTTAGGTATATAAATTTTTATATCTGTTTTTATTTTTTCTCTTAAAGAATTCAGTAAAATATTTTTTTGATTATTGTTATATTTAATTACGTACCACATAATACTTATTTATTTTTTTCTAATTCCTTCTTTAATTGATCGTATTCTTTCATTTTTCGTTTCATAAAATTTAATGTAAGTTTAATTCGTACAGAAACTCCTTTAGGAGTAAGAACGTAATTGATATATGTAATTTTATCTTTCTGTTTTTGAAAGTTTTTTATTTTAACTAACCCTTTTTTTTGTAGTGCTTTTAAGCAATAATTAAGCTTTCCTAGACTAAATCCGAGTGTTTCTGCAAGCTCTCTTTGCGATGCAATTGGCTTGTTTTGAATTCTTCTAAGTATATCTAAAGAATCTTGGTCTTTCATAATGTGTTCAATTGTTGAACGTTATAGCGTTCATCTATTGAACAGTAAAGATATAAATGTTAAATCGACTATATATTGTGTTTATAAATATACATGTAGTTTAAGATTTAATCTTTTTTAACAAAATCTCTTCAACAGATTTAACTGTGAGTGGAACTGGATTATTATTAAGTCTTTGAGAGTTAATGTTAGAAACAATTTTTTCAACAGTATTTTTACCTGATATGTTTAATTTATTAAAATTAGTTTCTAAATTAATATTATATAAAATCTTATTAATCTTTGGTATTAATTCTCTAAGATCATTCACTTTAAATATTTCAAAAATTAATTTAAAACGTTCATTTAAATCAAATTTTGCATCTGAATAGTTCTTTTTTAAGAAGTTATATTCTATAAAATCAGTCAATGTTAAACTTACAGCATGACCATGTTTTATTCCAAAGTAAGCTGTAAAAGGATATGAGACTGCATGCGGCGCTGTTGTTTTTGAAATATTTATGGCTTTTCCTGAAAAAAAAGAAGCATTACACATATTATATGCCGTTGAAAAAGTTTTTTGATTTACATGGTTTTCTATATGACTGTAAGAATATTCTAAAGATTTTATTGCATACTTTACACTTTCATCATTTGACTTTTTTGAGAATAGTGACTCAATAGCTTGGGACATTGCATCAAACCCTGATGAAGCACTTAATGATTTTGGTAATGACAAAACTAACTCTGGGTCTACAAAAGCATAATCTGGTATAATATTCTTTCCTTCGATCGAATATTTTACTTTGTCTATATAAAGAACGGCGTTACTGGTTACTTCGGCTCCTGAGCCTGCTGTAGTTGGAATTGCGATAACTTTTGTAAATTTTTTTTTAACAGTTAAACTACCATTTTTAATCTTATTAACATAATTGTCTTCTAAACATAAGCAATTACCAATCTTGGCTAAATCTAAAACTGCCCCTCCTCCAATACTCAAAATTACATCAGGTTTAAACGAAGTAATTACTGAAATAAATTTTTTTAGCTCATTAAGTTCTGGGTAGTCATTTTCTTTAAAAAAAGTTTTTAGAATTTTTTTTTGTAATAATTTTTCAAGTTTGATTTTTGCTCCAGATTTTTCAAAAGAATTTTTACCTGTAATAATTAATATTTTTTTGAATTTTTTTTCTTCAAAAAGAACTGATAATTCGTCAAGACAATTTTTTCCTATAAATTCTCTATTGTTCATATTATTCTTTCATAAAATTTTCTCTGATTGGTAATAAATTCTTTATTCTCTTCAATTTAGATAAAGAACCTGTTTTTATTTTTACTTCTAAAAAAGAAGGGCCATCACAACTAATAAATTTTTTTAGAATTTTATTAATTTGACCTTTGTTTTTAATTAAAAAATAATTTTTATAACCTATACTCATTGAAAACATTTTCAAATTTATCTTGTTAATTGATGTTGGCTGCTCTCCAACAGACTCGTGACATTCGTTATTTAAAATTACGTATTTGTAATTTTTTACACCATAGTTTGAGCTGATAACAGACGAACCCATATGCATTAAAAATGAGCCATCACCATCTAAACAAATTACTTTTTTTTTAGACTTTAAAGAAACACCCAAACTTACCATTGACGCGTGCCCCATTGCTCCCACCATGTAAAAGTCTTTATTTTTAGTTGTGCTTGTCTCTCTTAACTGAAATAGTTCTCTTGAAGTAAAGCCTGTTGTTGCTACTATTTTTGAGTTATTTGACAATTTAATTAATCTCTTAATAAAATTTGATCTATCTATTAAATTTAGCTTACTAGTGTCAGTTTTTTTTATTTTTTTTACAGAAAAGCTATTCAGGTCATTAATCTTAAAAATATAAGCACTTGGTTGCTTATTTCTTTTGGCGTATTTAACTAATTCCTTAATTTGTTTAGTGTAATTTCTTTTATCAAAAATTTTGTACTTTATATTTAAAAGTTTTAATTGTTTTAACGTAATCTGACCTTGGACTTTGTGTTGAATTTCATCCTCAATTTTTGGAGCACCTCTCCATCCAATAAATAAAACCATAGGAATTCCATAAATTTTTTTATGAATCATAGATGTAATGGGATTTATGATATTGCCTAATCCAGAATTCTGGAAGTAAACTAAAGGTATTTTTTTTGTTGCAAGATAATACCCCGTAGCTAGTGATACTGCGCCCCCTTCATTTGCGGTAATTATGTGTTTATGTTTAGAAAAATTGGATATTAAATTAGAAAAGTTTTTTAGTACACTGTCTGGTACGCCAGTAAAAAAATCTATATTGTTACTTTTTAATACTTTTAATATTTTTTCTACTTTAAAAATCATTCAACTTTAGGAATAATATTAAGAATTTTTTTAATTGAAATAATATCTTTTTCAGACTCATACGAGCGTGAGTTTTTAAGCACTTTTAAGGCTACATTCTCCATCGCTGGATATGCTGCTCTTAAAAGATGATTAGCATAAATTACAACTTTAAAACCATTATTGATCAGTTCTTTTTCAGTCACTTTTGAGTAAGTAGATGGAACCGCGACTAAAGGTTTGTAATATTTTGATTTACAAAATTTTTTAGAGAAAGAGAAAATTTCCCTTGGGGTATCTGCCTTGCTATGAATTAAAATTAAATCAGCTCCAGCTTTTGAGTAACTTTCGGCTCTTTTTAAAGCATCATTTAAATCTCTTCCAAGAATAAAACTTTCTATTCTTGCTACAATTAAAAAATCTGGTGATCTTCTTGCATTACATGCAATTTTAATTTTTTTACTAAAATTTTTTATACTATCTTGATTTGCCTTAGATTGGTCTTTAAATAATGAATTACTTTTCAAACCTACTTTATCTTCTATAGCGATAGCAGAAACACCTAATCTCTCTAAATTTCTAATTGTATATGGTAAATGTTCCGGCCTACCCCCATTGTCTGCATCAAATAAAATTGGTTTAGTAGTAACTTCTATAATATTATTCAAGTTATTAATTCTAGTTGTTAGCTCGACAGATTGATTATCTGGTTTTCCATTTGAAGCGGAGTCAGTAAGACTTGAAGACCAAATTCCATCAAACTCTTTAAATTCGCTTTTGTGATTAATTTTTAAATTCTCAATCATTAAACCTGTGAGCGGGTTATGAGCTTCAATAAACCTTACAATTTTTTTTGATTTTATAAGTCTTGCTAATCTTGAAACTCTGTTTTCTGGATTAAAAATAATATTCTGCATATTTTTTTTACTCTCTCTAATTTCCGGCTGTTTTGTATAAGGAACTTCAATAAGTTTGCCATTCCACTTTTTTAAAAGATTAATTACTTTATTTCTTGTTTTTTTTTGAATTCCTTTTTTCCAGTCATCGCCATGTATTAAATAATCTGGTTTTAATTTATTAAGATTTTCAGAATAATCCCAAGAATCTTGTTTCATAATTTTTTTTACACCTTTTATGCTTCGCATAATTTCTAATCTTTGACTGTAATTAATTAAAGGAAAACTCTTGTATTCTGATATAGCTAAATCTGTAAATAAACCAATTACAATTTCACCATATTTTTTTGCTTTTTTAATTATATTTAAGTGACCGGTATGCAATATATCTGCCCCCATCGGTACATAGATGATTTTTTTTTTCATATTTTATACAAAGTTGTTATTTGCGATTTCTTTAAAAATTTCTGTGTCTGTTTTACCGAGATTTGAATATTTTAATACGATATCCTTTTCGACAGAAGTAACTCCTGCTCCATGTTGTCCTCTTAACTTTGGCCTAAAAACTTGGTTAAATTTTAAAAATGACTCTTTTGCAGCAAAATAACTCGAAACAATTAATGGTAATTTCCAAAATATTTTTTTTAAATCAATTTTATCCTGATCGTTAGTTTCTTCCTCAAATAATTTTGAATTGTTTAGATAATTTGTTATTAGATCTTTAATACTTTCTAAATTATCACTTTTTTCATTTGTAATTAACTTTAAAACTATTTCTGCATTATTTTCTGAAAGCTCTAGCCATTTTTGGTCAATGCTCAGCATATATTCACACACTTTGGGATTCAAAAAAGGAAACCTTGCTTCGATTGGCCCCCTGTTCATAAATATAATTGAGGCTCTTTTTAACATGTTATTATAAATATTATTTATA
>MDTB01143592.1_pt1 | contig 11040 bp, 6 predicted proteins | sample 811161 | NCBI WGS metagenome assembly MDTB01 (sample SAMN05326650, study PRJNA326480) | marine metagenome | isolation source: seawater | place: Mediterranean Sea | collected 2009
TAGTAAAGATAGTCCTCTCAAAAATAGGCTTATTGCTTTCCAGGGTTTTTTAGAGTATCACTTTAACTATTTAGAGCGGGAAGGTGTATGATAAACATAAAAGAATCGGTAGTTTTTAAAAAAAATCAACGTTTATTATTTGAACGCTTTCAAGATATAGCTTTGAATACCCTACTTGCTTCCACCGAAAGCTACGAAATAGTGGATGAGGATGGTTTTTCGAATATAAGAGAGCTCAGTACTGGACAGTACTTTTATGAAAGTATGTACGAAGCCAAAGAGTGGTATTCTTCTCTTGTAATAGAGGATATTGAGGTTTTATTTGTATATGGTTTGGGTTTAGGAGAGTATTATCTAGCAGCTCAGGATTGGCTAGAAAAAAACTCTCAACGTACAATTGTTTTTCTAGAAGATAATTCTGCAATGATTAAGTTATTTCTTTCGTCTTCAAATGCGGAAAGAGTATTGAGTAATCCACAAGTTTTGTTGGTGCAGTTTAATAAAAAAAGGGCTCCCTATACTGTGTCTACTCTTTGTGATTATCTATCATTTAAATCTTTCGAAATCACAAGTCATAGAGCTTATATAGAAAAAGAAAATTATACCCTGATTCAGAATGAGATTTTAAGAGAAAGTACTCTTCGATTTGGTATTTTAAATGAGTTTTTATTTAAATCTGGAAAATTATTTGCCAAAAATATTTATCAAAACCTCAAACATCTACAAGGCTCTTATGACTGGAGTAGGCTTTGTCGGAAAAGTATACACTTTCCTGCTGTAATTTGTTGTGGAGGTCCTTCACTTAAAGCACAACTTCCTTTTTTAAAAAAATGGAAAGATCGAGCTGTTCTTTTTTCGGGAGGGTCTGCAACAAAATTACTACTTGATGAAGGAGTTCATCCACACTTTACTTTTACTGTAGATCCTAGTAGGGAAGAGTATAGAAGACAGTTTTATAATAAAAATTTTGAAGGTGTTTCATGTTATAATCTTAGAGTAAATCCGAGTGTTTTAGAAATTCAACATGGAAAAAAAATCTATGTAAGTAATCAAATCTTTTGGAAACTAATTTCTTGGTTTGAAGATTGTTTGAAAATAACTAATTATCAGAGAGACGGAGGTATTTTTTCTACAAGCCTTTGTATAGATTTGGCAAGACGTATGGGATTTACAAATATTCTATGTTCAGGGCTCGATTTATCTTCAGCAAGTAACAAGGAAGATATTTTTACATCTTCATTTACAGGAAAAGAAAATTTACTCAAGAAAGAATGTTTGCAAAAAAATATTCATGATGACCTAGTTAAAACTCAGTGGGAGTTTGTTGTAGCAAAAGCTTGGATTGAAGAGTACGCTCAACAATACCATTCTCATCGATTTGTGAACCTTTCTCCATATGGTTTAAGGCTTGAGGGGGTTGAAAATATATCTCTGCAAGAAGCTGAAGAAAAATATTTAAAACGTTCCTTTGATAGTACTTCCTATATTTATAGTATAACTGAAGAGCTAAATGAAATTCATTTTTCTTCTACAGAAATTGAAAAATTATTAGAGATGCTGATAGGTAGTTTTACAAGATGTGAAAAAATACTAAAAAAGCTAATAATATGTCTGGAAGAAGATTTTTCGACTTTTCAAGAGGTAAAAGTAGTGACTGAAAATAAGCTTAAGCAGGAGTTAGCTTTTACACTTGTTTTGCAAGATCAAAATCGATTAATAAAAGCCTATCTTAAAAGAAAAGCAGATAGAGTTCTTTTAGATCCTAGAGCAACTTTTGTGGAAAGAGAAGTTAGCTATAAACAATACATAGTAGAGCTATATAATTTTTTACTAAAGTCTGTTAAGACTCATTTGAAGGCTATCAATGAACGAAATTCTTTCTCTTCTACTTAAAAAGTGTCCTATTATTGGTTTAAGGCTTTTGCACTATAAAGTATCTTCAAAAGGAACGGAAGAAGTGCCTTTGGAAATAAAAGAAAAGCAGTTTCAGGGTAGTAAAGTGGTCTTTCAACTAGGCTTAGGAGGTGCAAAGAGTTACCACTTTTTAAAAGAGTGGTTATCTAAGAGTCCCAGGCATGCTTTGTATTTTATTGAAGATCGATTAGAAGCCTTTATGAAATTTTGTGAACAAGCTGAAGCCAAAGAAGTCCTTTCCCATCCTTCTGTGAATTTTATTTTTATAAAGCCTTCTTCTACTTTTTCAAATTTTCCATGTTTTGAAGATTTTACAAGTAGAACCTTTCTTACAATTCCAAGCTATGAAAGTGAGCGGGCTGAGTTTGTGAGTAAGATAAGAGAGCGTTTTAATAATGAAATACATCGCTTCAATAATTTCTTATTAGAGCAATTCAATCTTGGTAAGACTTTCTATTCTAATTTCTATCCTAATTTGCTTCATTTAAATAAGTTTTGCAATGGGAATGGATTGAAATCTCGTTTTAAAGGGGTTCCAGCAATTCTTTGCGGAGCAGGGCCATCTATAAAGAAACAACTTCCTATAATTAAAAAACTAAGTCAAAGGGCATTGATTATAGCTGGTGGAGGGGCTATGGGAGTTCTGGCAAAAGCTGGTGTGATACCTCATTTAACTGTTGGTATTGATCCAACAGATGCTGAATGGACTCGTTTTTGGAATAATAATGCTTTTGAAGCCCCCTTGATTTTTCGATTAAGGTTGAACAGGCACGCATTGAATTTGGCTCATGGACCTAAGCTGTTTTTTAGTGGAGCTACTTGTTATCAAACATCTGATTGGTTGTCCAAGAAGTTTTCAGTTCCATATGACTCTGTAGATGAAGGGTTTTCTTGTATTACTTTGGCTCTTCGTTATCTTCATCTTTTCGGGTGTAACCCAGTTATATTTTGTGGACTAGATCTTTCTTGTTTAAGGGATATAGAGTATGCTCCTGGAGTGGGTCATAATGAAAGTCCTCAAGTATATAAAAAAGAGATATCATGGGAGTCTGAAGAGTTTTATTCGGATATTTATGGTAAGCCAATAAGAAGTAAGTGGAAGTGGTTGGCAGAGTCTGCCATGATTAGTCAAATAGCTAGTGATCAACCTACTACTAAACATATTAATGCAACAGAGGGTGGAATTGGGTTTAAGGGGATTCCTACTCAAAGTTTGAAAGATATTCACTTGCCCATACAAAAAGATTTTTTTTCATTTCTGCATACTGAAATTCAATCCCTTACTTCGTTTAAAGAAGATGTCCATTTATTAAAAGAAAATATTAAATGTCTGAGAGATAGTTTTTATTCATGTCTTGAATATTTGGAAACTCTTCAAAAATGGACTTTGGAAGGAAAAAAAAACTCAGCTATTGAAGCCCTCTTGTATGATGAAGAAGCATATATATTTTTTCTTAAACAGTTTGATTGGGTTATTAAAAATATGCAGGGTATACGAGGGAAAAGAGACTCTGAAAAACAAGATAAGCTTGAAAATTATTTCAGACTTTATTTGTTGGAAGATGCTGTTTTTTATCATCTTAAAACGATTGAAGCGATACGAAGCAAAATCTAGATAAAGTCTTTGAGTAAATCGGTCGTTAATTACAATAAGCAAAAAATATTTTTAGGAGGAATGATGTCTGGCGTTGAGCCTGTTCAATCAGGAGATTTATATGCTGAACCAATTATTTCGAAGCCCATCCAAGAGTACCTTGTATATACTTATGCTCAAACTGCAGAGCAAGAAATGGCAGTTGCGATTGGAGATCTTGGAGAGTCGATGATTTCTGTGAGGAAGATGTTAACCTCTTTGAATAAGATTTTTAGTGTTGCAAGTTATCGTATTCCGGAAAATGGTATATCCTATAGTGCTGAATTAACGAATGATAGTGCTACACTTTCTCTTTTGTGGGCAGCTCGCTCAGATATAGTGGATGGATGGAATACTATTTCGGATATGCTAGCATGGGGAGAAGTGCCTTTAGGTACTTCAGATATGATTAATGAAATTGGACATCAGCAACTTATCTATGCAACCAGTACTGCATTGATTGGAAGTTTCGGCCACTTAGTTGACCTTATACAAGCAACTACACCGTCCACTACCTATACAAATGGAGGTGGCGCTAAAGAGCTTCTTATTGCCTGGTACAGTGGGGGCACATATGCCACAGATGGGCATGAAGTATTGGCTGGCTATGATTATAGCAAAGTTTGGGATACACAAACAAATCTTGGCAATGCTGTTTTAAGTTATGAGTATATCAGCAATGTTCTAGAGTATGAACTTAGTCAAGCTATGTTGGTATTTCAATCCTTTTCAGATGCTACTGCAACTATGTTAAGTAAGATCCAAACGGTGTTAACAAATATTACAAATCAAATAGGCTAAAGCTTGTCGAAAAATCCTTACTTTGTATCATGAAGTTATGGATTTTATACATAGATTACAACTACTTAGTAAGCATCTTCCTCAATTAGCGGTACGTTTGCGTCATCGTCAATATGTTGAAGAAGATAGATCATTCTATTGTTTGGAACAATTTGATTTTAAAAGTTATAACGTGCTTTATATCTATGGGTTGAACTGTTTTCGTTCTTTACTTCCATATTTAGAAAAATTAAAAAAAATTCAAAGAATTATTTTTATTGATGAAGATGAGAAAAATTTCATGTTTTTTCTTCAAGATTCTCAATCACAACTCCTGCTTGAACATCCTCAGGTAAACTTTTTCTCATTCACATATAAATTTGAAATTAACTATCTAGCAAAACAACTAGCTTGGGACTTTTGTTTTCAGAGTGTGTATTTTTATGCAATACCTTCCAAAAAAGAATATACAGAACTACTTAAAGAGCGTATTTATTATGAAAATGTTAGTCAAAATGTTTCAGTATATAGAATTTTAGACCCAGATCTTCATTATTTTTCAGGTCCACTAGATAATCTTAAAAGTTTAAAAGTAGCCAAAAATGGTCATCAACTTGAAAATTCCTTTAGAGGAGTACCTGCTGTCATTTGTGGTGCAGGCCCTTCACTTAAACAGGCAAAATCAAAACTTCCAAAATTGCTCAACCATGCTCTTGTAATTGGAGTGGGAGCTGGTATAAATTGCTTAAATAGATGGAACTTACAACCACATTTTGGTGTGGCTTTGGATTCAGATGAAATTCAAGAAGACTATATCTTAGCACGTAAGGATTTTGAACTTCCTTATTTATATCGCTATTCTTTTTATGAAAGGGCTTTAAAACATATTCATGGGCCAAAATTATATATTAAAGGTACATCAAATCAAGAGATGATTGATCAAATTGATACAGATCTTGGTTTTGAAGAAAAATCAATATCAGGAGGATTTTCAACAACAACATTTGCTGCTCGTTTAGCTGTTTTATGGGGGTGTTCTCCAATTATTTTAATTGGTATTGATTTATCATATGAAAAGGAACACAAATATGCCGATCATGTGAGCACATTGGCTCCTGATAAAAATAGTCAAATAAGGGGCTCTGGTATTCATTGGAATACTTTAATTCAAGATGTAGATAAAAGTGGAAAGACTTGTTCGACGACTTGGTGTTGGAAATCGGAAGCTCTATGGTTTGAAGATTTTATTCTTAAAAACCCAGCTATTGAATGGATTAATGCTAGTGAAGGAGGTTTATCTATCAAGGGTATGAAAGAGTGCTCGGTAGATGCCTTACAGTTACGTAATAAACCCTATCAAGACTTTGTTTACTGCAGGCAGACATCGTGTCAATCTCTAAAGTTCAGGTATGATAGATTAGAGCAAATTATTTGTTCTTGGATTGATGAAGCAAAGAATTGTTTAGAGCTTGTGGAAAACTATTTAGATAATCTTTCAGAGATTGGGAAAAACAAGGGGATACTTCTATTTATAGAGTTTGAATTAGAAGAAAATAAAGTCTACAAGTATCTCTTAAAATTAAAAAGTAGTGTGTATATGCAACTGATTAAGAATAATGGAGAAGCATTTAGTGATCTAGAGAAAAGTCTCAAGAAAGCTTTATATCTTAGGAATAGTTGTAGTGAGATTATTGAATTACTAGAATCAAAACAACATGTTTTCACTTTAAGCTGAACAAAAGTAAAAATTACTTTGGCCCAAACCTAAAAGGTGTAAGGCTATAGTAGAGGAAGGTGTAGAGGTTTATTTTAAGTTAATTTTTTTTATTCTTGTTTTTCAGTAGAATTGAAATTTCTTTCCCATTCAAAGTCTATCTTTTTATAGCAAAATCCTGTATGGATTTACTGTTCATTCTTACTGAAATTCAGGGGGCAATAGATGCTGGAAATAGACGGAGTTAAACCCGAAGTAATGAAGATGTTTAAAAGGCGCTACCCAGAGCTAGCCCTTAGACTTCCATTTGTGAATAGAGATCATTTAGAACTAACTTTTTCTGAAAATCAAACAGATAAAAACCTTCTTATAAAGAAGAATGATGAAAGCTATTTCCTTTATCCAAAAGCGAACCCTCTACGTGAAGCCCAGAATTGGACTCAAAAGAGTTTAAAAAATGGATTAAAAGGGATTTATTTCTATGGACTAGGTTTAGGTTATCACTATCTTTTTCTAAAAGAATGGTTAGAAGCTGACTCGAATCGATACTTTGTTTTTGTAGAAGACGATATTGCAGTCTTTTATTATTTTTTACAAATGCCTTGGGCTGAGCTTGCTTTAAGAGATAAACAAGTTGGTTTCATCTATAAAGACGTAAATAATTTTAAAAAAAACCTCCAAACAATAGTTTGGAGCTATCTAGCTGGAGAGGCTGAAGTTTATTCATTACAATATTATCAACAAAAAAAAGCACAAACTTTCTTTGAATTACGAGAAGAAATAGTTAAAGGTTCAATTTCTACTGAATCTTTAATTAGAGAGATATTAGATAATAAAGGTTTTGCTTTTTTCATTAACTGTCTACAAAACCTACGAGGAATAACAAGCTCCTATTTTGGAAAAGGTTTATTTTCTAAATTTAGAAAACAGCCTGCTATTTTAGTGGGAGCAGGGCCGTCTTTGAACAAAAATATAGCTATACTAAAAGAGCTATCTAATCAAGCCTTAATTATAGCTGGAGGTTCAGCTTTAAATGTTTTAAGTAATAGCAATATAACCCCTCATTTAGGAGCTGGAATAGATCCAACTACTGTTGAATACGAGCGTTTTATGAAAAACAATGCCTTTGAAACGCCGATATTTTATGGAAGTAGACTCTGTTATTTAGCAGCAGAACTTATTCATGGAAAACGCTTATTTTTCGTTGGAAATAAAGGAGGATATGCTTTCCAAAAGTGGTTTGAGGATTACTATCAAATACAAGAAGAGTTAGATTGGTCAGGTGTTTCTGTCATGACGTTCCTGATACAAATTGTTTTAGAGTTGGCATGTGATCCAATTATTTTTGTGGGGATGGATTTAGCCTCTTCTAACAAAATGCGGTATGCAGAAGGAGTTTTAAAAGATAGTCATATTACTCAAGGAGACTTGAATCATTCTAAAAACTCTTGGGTTGGTGCGTTAGAAGCTCAAGATATCTACGGTGCTCCAGCTACGACTCAATGGAAATGGGTAATCGAAGCCAATTGGATTAGTGAATTTGCAAAAAAATATTCAAATATCCGCTTCATTAATGCTACTGAAGGTGGACTACCTATTGAAGGGTTAGAAAATAAAACCTTAAAAGAAGTGAGTCGTCTCTATTTAAAAAGACAAAAAGATGTAAGAAATTTACTTCATGTTAGACTTGAAGAAATAAGAAAAGTAGATCTTCCAAAAAGTCGAATAGCTACTTTTTTAAGTGCATTAAAAGAAAGTTTATACCGCTGTAAAGATTACTTAAAAAAAATAGAATTGGGTCATCGAGTGGGTTTTTTTAACGAAGTAGGTGATAAATATCTTAAACCCTTTCAAGCTAATCAAGAGCATGTACTTGAAGAAATAGAATCTTTTACAGCAGATGATACTGATATTCTTCAAAAACTAGAAAATTTAAAAGATGTTCAACATACTCTCCAAAAAGCCTTAGAATTATCTAACAAGTATATTGGTGAAATGCAACACATGCAAAAAACTATTGATGAGCATGATAAAACACCGGAATCACTTTGGGCTCAACTAAGACAAGAACTAGCGTATCGTTACTATCTTACCGATCTAGATCGAGTTTTATATGTAAAAGTAACACATTTGAAAAAACATTTTTCCTCCCTGGAAGGTTGTAATAGTTTAGAGAAACTTAATCACCAAAATGAAATGTTTGAATTAGAACTTTGGCGTATCCGCTATTTTTGTGATGGTATTAGGGGGTTAATAGAGGTAATTACCAAAGTTCAGGAATCAGATAACTTATTATGGTCAGAAATGATTCTTAGTGAAAAGGAAGCTTTTTTATGTTAGCTTCTTTAAGTGAACTTGAAAGACATCAGCCAATTCTTGTACCTCTTTTAGCCCATCACAAAGCTACAAAAAAAAAAGTTTTTTTAGATGAAAACATTCCGTTTGGAAATACCGATATATTTTATCTTTATGGTATTCATGTTGGCTATAATTGGAGAGACTGTGAAAGTTGGCTAAAAAATCCTAAACACTATTTAGTCATATTGGAAGATGATCTTGATGCGTTATATGCTTCATTGAAAGTGAGCGAAATTCAAAGTCTATTAAGGCATCCTCAAGTATTCCTTCGGTACATATTCGATAATGAGCCTTTCAAAGAATTGCATGAACTCGCATGGATATTTTTAGATAAAAGTTATTCAATTTATTGTTCAAAAACAAAAGAAGTTAAAAAATCAAAAGAGATTGCTTCTAGGATTGAATGGCTTTCCGTTTGGATTAATTATCTTGCTTGGGGAGATCTAGAAAGTAATCATGTGTTTTTTTCTAATTTTTTTGAGAATCTCTATACACTTGGAAGTGCTAAGGATGGAAGTTATTTGGAAAGAAGTTTTTCAAAAATTCCAGCTATTATTTGCGGAGCAGGGCCTTCCATAGAGAAAGATATAAACTATTTAAAAACACTTGATAACAAAGCTCTCATAATGGCAGGAGGGTCTGCTATCAATGTTTTAACGGCTGCAGGGGTACAGCCACATCTAACATTGGGCTTAGATCCTACAGAGGAAGAGGTTTTTCGTTTTCAAACGAATCGTTCATTTGAACACCCCTTTTTTTATCGTATGAGGTTGTTTCCAAGGTCTTTAGATTATGTTCATGCCCGAAAGGTATATTTACCTGGGCAAGGTTGGTACCAGATAGAAAAGGATGTAGATGAGAAGTATTGTCAAAAAATACTTCCGCTTTATGAGGGCGTTTCTGTGACTTGTTTAGCATGTGAACTTGCCGTGCATCTAGGATGTGATCCCATTATTTTACTGGGTTGTGACTTATCTTATGTAGAAAAAAAACGTTATGCAAGGGGTGTGGGCAATATCGTTGATAGTCAATCTTCCTTTGAACATGTACCTTGGTTTCACCCTGTAGATAGAGAAGGAAAGTCCTCTCAGTGGAAATGGATAATTGAAAGTAAAGTTTTAAGTCATATGGTTCATGGACAAAAGAGGCACTTTATTAATGCTTCTGAGTTAGGATTAAAGATAGATAATTTTGAAAATATATCTCTGAGAGATATTTCTTTCACAAAAAATTTAGATCTAAGAGGTAGATTACATAGTATACTTGAGCAAGCTTCCGGTGTTTGTATAAACAAACAAAAAGCAGTAGATTTTTTAACGACTCTTAAGAGAAGTTGCGACAGATGTACTCACTTAATTCAGGAGATTAATGAAGATTTATTACTGTGCTTAGAAACAGGAAAGAGTATTGAAACCAATCCTGAAATAGCTCTAAAAGAGCATAGTCTTCAAGAAGAAGTAGTATATAAAGGAATTCTTACATCCTTTTGTGATACTCTAGATCGTAAACATCAATACTCTCTACTACAGATTGAGAAAGAAAAAAACTTGAAATTAAGAGCTTATAGAAAAATATATGTACGCGTGAATGAGCTACTTTTCTTGCTTGGGGAGTTAGAGAAACTAGAGCAAATGATTGAGACTACTCTTTGTCGTCAATCAAAAGAAAATAGTTCTGATATGAGTAGTTAAGAATGTGTTTCGTACTCACTTAATTTGTTTCTTAAAGTTCGCGTACTGATGCCTAAAATCTCAGCTGTTCGTTTTCTATTCTCTTTTTGTGCCTGCAGAGTTTCAAGGATCATAGATTTTTCCATTGCCTGAAGCGTCATGCCGATAGGAAATACCTCTTTACTTTCATTTGAAGGTACTATTGAATTTTCTAAATAAATTTGATCAGGAGAAATAATTGAATCAAAATCCATTACAACAGCACGTTCGATGATATTTCCCAGTTCTCGAATGTTTCCTGGCCAAGGATAGTCTAAAAGAAGCTTTTCTGTTTCAGGTGATAATGTTTTTGCTCCTTTATGGTTTTCTATACAAAATTTTTCTAAAAAATATTTTGCTAAAGGAATAATATCTTCTCTACGATCTCTAAGTGGAGGTAAATGGATAGGAATCACATTTAGACGATAGTAAAGGTCTTCTCTGAAGACTCTATCAGCAATAGCTTCTTGCATTTTTCTATTTGATGTTGAAATAAATCGCACATCAACTTCTATTGATTTCATTCCACCAATACGCTCAAATTCTTTTTCTTGTATAACTCTTAGTAACTTCGCCTGTAAACATATAGGGATTTCTGTAATTTCATCTAAAAGTAAAGAACCTCCATGAGCTAATTCAAAGCGTCCCATTCTTTTCGATTGAGCTCCTGTAAAAGCTCCTTTCTCATGACCAAAAAACTCAGATTCAATTAGACTTTCAGGCATAGCCGCGCAGTTAACTCTTATATATGCACGTGAAGATCTATGAGAGTACTGGTGAATAGCTCTTGCAATTACCTCTTTACCCGTTCCAGACTCACCATTGATAAAAACGTTTGCATTACTTTTGGCTACATGCTTCACTTCATTGAATATTTTTTTCATTTCGGGGCTTTCACCAATCACAATATCTTTACCTTGAGTAGAAAGTGA
>MDTB01010840.1_pt1 | contig 11039 bp, 9 predicted proteins | sample 811161 | NCBI WGS metagenome assembly MDTB01 (sample SAMN05326650, study PRJNA326480) | marine metagenome | isolation source: seawater | place: Mediterranean Sea | collected 2009
AGTTTAAGAATGGGAGTGGGGGGACTTGAACCCCCACGAGCTAAAGCGCTCGACGGATTTTAAGTCCGGCGCGTCTACCAATTCCGCCACACTCCCAAAGGAATTTGCGCTATCTAATCGTAGCTGAAAGTATCACAATTAACCAAGAAAAATGCGAATATTTACATTTTTGATTAGCAAAATAACTATCAGAAAATATATACATATTTAATTTAAAGGGCAAATAATAAAAGTAAGATTTATTTTCTTGATAGAAAATCTATAAAGACTATTATTATATTGAATTTTAATAATTTTTAAATTTATCAAAAAAATTATTCAAAAAATTGATCTAAAAAGAGATTTTATGAAACTAAAGTGTAATTTTCTTATGATTTTTATAATTATTGAATATATTTTATAAAAATAAATTTTTAAAGAATTCCCTCTTTTTTCTCCTGACGAGAAATTAATATTAGAGTATTGTCTATTCATTTCGGCATAACTAATTAAAATTTCATGCCTTTTATTTATTTCTTTATAAGAACAACTAAAATCTGAAATTCTCTTTAATATTTTTTTTGTATTAACTGTATTAGTGGATTTATTTAAATCGTTACATTTTTCATATTTCACTTCTGCGCCATCATCAATACTTAAATAATATGAATAATCCATTTCTTTATATCTCCAAATATCATTATATATTCCTAAATGTGGCTTAAATTCACAAGTATCCTCTATTACAACAAATTCATGTGATTTTTTATTAAATAAAGAAATTCCACTTATTTTTTTTGGTATGGGGTTATTTAATATTTCAGCAATTGAAGGATAAATATCCATTATTGTCCTTAAAGTAGGATCTACATGAGAATTTATTTCTCCTTTTTTTCTAATATGCAAGAAAATTTTACTCCTATTATCGTTTAATAATTGGTATTTATTTTTGAGATACAAATTATCATCAGAGAGAATACACCCATGATCAGAAAAAATAAATATATAGTCAAATATATCTTTATCATATTTTTTGAAAAACATATTAAAAGTATCTAATAACTTTTCATGGCCTTTTTTATCTGCTCTTTTTAAAGATGAGTAGTCGTTCACACATTGATGATAGTCATTCAGAGTTAAGAAAAAGCAGGAATTTTTATCTTTATTTCTTATAACTTCAGAATTGAATAAATCTAAAAATGAATTATAGTTTGATACTCTTTTTAAATCTTTATTACTTAAAACTCCAGTTTCTAATTCATATTTAGAGAAATTAGTATAAGTCTTATATTTCGAATTATTTAATAACTCAAAAATTGTGGGTTTTTCTTGATTTTGATAATATCTTGGCCATTCAATTCTCAATTTACATCCATTTAATTTTGGATAAAGGCCAGTATAAAAGCAGGCTAAACTTCTTGGTGTATCTGGCGCTGGGGTATAACAATTAGTATAAGTGCATCCACCAAAATCTTGAATCCACTTATCAAAGTTTGTAAATGTAGATATATCTTTATTAACAGTCATCAATCTATTAGCCCTCAACATATCACAAAAAAGTATTAATATCTTCATAAATAAAATTCCTACAATTCAAATAAGTGAATTAACAAACTAATTTTAAATATATAATTTGAATTATATTTTAAAAGGTGTATAAATTAATAAAAAAAATTTATAATCTAAAAATTTTCAATTTATTTTATAAATTTCTCTAAACTTAAGTATTGAGAAATAAGTATTAAAAGATATGTTTATATTTACGAAAAAATTCATAAGCAAAATTTTTTCGTAAAAAAATAATTTTAAAAATTAAAATCAATAAATATCTATATTGAATGAATAATAAAGTTATTTCAAAAAAAAGATAAAAATTTTTTCGCTTCGCAATTAAATATTTAAAATCCTCCTTAAAAGATTCAATTTCACTATATTTAGTATCCTTAACAAATTTACTTAAAATTTCTAAAAAAGATTCAATTTCATCTCTATTTATTTTACTTTCAAGCCGATATACTTTTTCTTTTCTTGCGAAATAAGAAACGATAGCAGCCAATGCATAAATATATTGAGGATAACCTGACAAACGATTAGTGATTCTATCCTGATGATCATAAACTAAAACAAGATCTTCTTTACAGCAAGCTATTTCACCAGTTTCAGAAAGTCTTAACCACAGATCATGATCTTGAGCTTTGTAGAATGATTTTCTATATCCACCAACTTGAATTGCCTTTTTTCTTGAGAAAAATGCCGAAGAATGAGGGAAAAACCCTCTCGATCTTTTTAAATTATTAACAAGAAAGCTATGATTTGATAATAAGTTTGATTTATGAATTATTCTTTTTCCCTTAACTAATGAGAAATTTGATCCTAATAAAACAACATTCCTATTATTTTCAACAAACTTTATTTGCTTAGATAATCTATTAAATTCAGAATAATCATCAGCATCTATTCGTGCGATCCATTCTCCTGAGGCTTTTTGGAGACCGTATTGTAAAGAGTTTGTTAATCCTGTATGTTCCTTAAAAAAATATTTTATTCTTGAATCTATTTCTAAGAATTTATAAATTATATCTTTTGTATTATCTGTACTTCCATCGTTAATTATTAAAAATTCAAATTCCTTAAAGTCTTGTTTAAGGATACTTTTTATTGCTCTTGAGATCGATTTATGACCGTTAAAAACACATAATAAAACTGATATTTTTATGTCCAAAACATTTAAATCCTAAATAAGACTTATTTAAAGTTTATCAACATTTTAATTATAGGTTCCTAAATTTAACCCTAACCAAGGAATAAAACCAAATAAATTTTAAAATCATATTTATCATAAATGCAAATAATATTCCTTTGAGATCGAAAAAATATGCTCCAATCAATGAAAGAATAATTCCACTAATACCAGTTACACAATTAGGTAATATAAGTGCTCTTGTATCCTTTGTAGTTTGAAGAAGAATTGATATTATTCTACTATTTCCATCTAAAAGGGATATAAGCATCATTGGTCCTAAAAAATAGGAAACAGAATGATATCTTTGGTCTAATAATATACTAAATATAGTTTTATGAAAACAAAAACCAATTAAAACTAAAAATGCTAAAAATATGATGAATATAAAATTTATTCGCATCGCCAACCTGTAAGTAGATAGGAGTTTATTAGAGTCATCGCCATCTCCAGCCTTTTGAAAATAAATAGGTTCTAAATAATTTGTAAGCAAACTTATAAGAATTGAGATAGGGTAATAACCAACTTGATAAATAACCGCATACAATCCTACTGTTTCTGGACTCGAATAAAAATGTAATGCCCATCTATCAATTGAATTAACCGCCCAACTTAAAATGCCCCAAGTTGCGAAGGGCCATGAATATTTTATTATTTTTGATTGCCAATAATACGTTAATTTCTTTTGAATATTTCCAATCCTAGATTCATCTAAAAGCTTTCTTAAAAAAAATAATTGAGACAATAAGACAATAAGCATTCCTAAGGCTTGTCCGTACATTGCATTATCAGTCGCATCACCAAGAAGTTTTATTAATAAAAATGCAAATAAAAACCTAAAAAAAGTCATAAGACTTTTGTGAATTGCTACTACATATCTTTTCCTAGAGGCATTTTGAATATTATTTAAAATATTATTCAAGCTATAAAAACAGCCAAAACATAATGAAGCGATTATAAGATTTATCCATTTTTGGTACCCAAGAAAATAAAAAATTGCTATTAATAAAATAGAAAAAATTAATACGAATACAAAAACTTTAAAAATAATATTAAATACCGCCTTAAAATAATTTCTGCTATCATCCTCTAACTTCGCAGCCGAAAAAAAACGAGAAGCTCCATTTGATATTGGCCCCATAAAAACAGTGTTGATAAATACCCCTAGTGAAAGTCCAAGCGATAAATCACCATATTGAGAGGGTGTAAGATAATTAGTTAATATTCTTATTCCAAAGAGACCGCAAATTATTGTAAGAAATTGTCCTAATGTAATCCATGAAATTTCTTTAGCAGCTTTAAATATTTTAATTTTTAGCATTTTTATTTATTCTTTAAATTTTATTATTATCAACAAGTCAAATTTCAAAATATTTATTTATAGTAATTCATTTTTTGTCAAAATTTAAGACATTAGCATTATTTTATAAAATATAAATAAAAAACTTTGATAGAAATTTTTTAGAGAATTAATATACTTAACTAATTTAATTAAATTTCCTCCTAAAAACTTTTCATAAGAATAATCATTTATCATTTTTAGTAAATTTTTTGAACTATTATTTTCGTTTTCTATATATTAGAAAAAGCAAATTTTGAAGTATTAAATTCAGAACAATTTGAAAAATAATTTATATATATTTTATTATCCTTTACTATTCAGCTCGCCAGTAATTTTTTTTATAAAAACTCAATGCTGCACTAAAATCAGGGAGAAACTTTCAGAATTTAAATATATTAGTAAAGTCTAAAAAAATAGAAATTTCAAATTTAAATATTTTACTTATCCAAATAAAGTTAATTATCATTTTTAAAAGAATCTGATATAAGAAAATAAATCTTGATTTTTAAAATTATTTGTTGTAATTTTTAAGATTTGATAGATTTAATATTATCAAATTAGATTATTAAAAAAGAAATGAAAAAAGAAAAAAGGATATTAGTTGATATGTCTGCTACTCTTCTACATCATGGGCATATTAGACTTTTAAAAGCCGCAAAAGATTATGGAAGAGTAGTTGTCGCACTAACAACTGATGAGGAAATATTCAAAAAAAAGGGATATATACCTGAACTTAATTTCTCAAGTAGAAGTGAAATATTATTATCGATTAAATACGTGGATGAAGTTATTCCCTCTAATTGGCTTATCAATGATGCATTTTTAGAACTTCATAACATAGATATTTTGGTTCATGGTGAAGACAACTCAAATCCAATATCTAAAAATAAATTACTAATTCTGCCAAGAACCCTAGGAATTTCGAGTACAAAAATAAGGGAAAAGGCTTTAAAAATAATTTTGAAAAAATAATAAAAATATTTTATTTATTACTCAAAAATTCGAAAGAATTAAAAATCCATTATTAATTAAAATTTAAAGCTTTTAAACATCTATATAGAGATAAATGGCAATTCAAAAAAAGATTTTTTGAAATTTTTTAGTTAACTATTTTAAGAGATTTTATTATTTCCCCTTTAGATTTTTCTCCTAAATGTACTTCACCAAGATGACAAACAATACTTCCACTATATAGCTCTCTTGGATCATAAAGTACTACTTTATTTGACTTTGATCTAATCTTGCATCTTGTAAAAGTACAAATTAAGGGTTGATTCTCATATGGAACATTTAAATAATTTTTAAATATCTCACAGAATATTTCTTTATTTATCTTGACAGATTCTTTGAAATCTTTATATTTTTTAAGAATCTCATATAGAGAACAAATCGCATGATATGGCCCAGTCATTTTCTTTTCAATATGAGAATTTAAGTTCAAATAAAAAGAATTTACATTTACTTGGTTTTTACATTTATAAGCAATAAATGCTGCACCAGTAAGACCAAAAAGGCCTTTGCAAGAACTAAATCCAATTACATCTGCTAAATAATGATTAGGCTCCAATCCGATGGAAGCTGTAGCATCTAGCATGATTTTACTATTTAAATTATTCGCTTTCTTTTTTATATATTCTAGTGATATTTTAAAAGCCCTACTTGTTTCCGTATAACAAGAGACAATCCAATCAAAACTTCCACTGATATTTTCTAGATCTTCATATGCAATAATTACAATTTCATCGATTTCCTGAGTTATTTTTTTTGCGTCTTTAATTAACTTTATTAATCTATTTGAGTAATAACCAGTTGATACAATCAGAACTTTTCCATATAAAAAATTCAAACTTATAATTTCTAATGCTAAAGAAGCTGATCCCTGCAATCTAACAATATTATCTTGCCCACTTATAGATTTAAGTTCATTCATCACATAATTTTCAATATGTAGATACTCATTGTCACCTCTCCCAAAACATGGTCTTAATCCCATTAAGTTTTCTTCACTTAAACTTGATGGACCCGCTGTAAACAAGATCTTCTCATTATTCCTAAATTTTATAAAATCAGAAATATTTTTTTGCAAAATATCATTATCGCTCATGAAATAATTTTTTTCTAAATCTTAGTTTAAATTTTATATAAAAATAAAAAATTTTCTTTAATATTTTAAAAAATTTATATAGAAATATCTAAATTTTGCAAATTTCATACTTCCAACTATGAGTAAAATAATATTTTAATACATCATTCTATATTGACAAGAAACGCATGAAATCGATTTTACTTTGATCAAGACTTTTAGAAGGCCTACTTAAATCAGCACTATATCCTGACTTACAAATTATTTCAATAAAAGTACTCCCACTTTGATTCAAAACTATTCTTAGTAAATCGCCAATTTTATTTATGTCTTTAACTCTAAAAGAATACTTATACCCAAATGCTTTTGCAATTTTAGAAAAGTTTAATTTTTGACCTTTAGTCGGTTGGCCTCCAACAGAATCATGGACACCATTATTGATTAATACATGAACAAGATTTTCTTGATCAGCATTGATTGCGAAAACACCGGTATGCATTAAGGCTGCCCCATCTCCATCAAAACAAAATATTTTTTTTTCCATCTTTGCAATTGCTATTCCCGCAGCTATTTGACTAGCATGTCCCATCCCCCCAATTGTAAGAAAATCAGATTGCACGTTATTACCTATTTTTTTTCTAATTTCAAACAATTCTCTTGATGAAACCCCTGTAGTAGAGACTATTGGGATAGAATTAGGTATATTTTTTAAAATCATTTCTAAAACTCTTTTTCTGGAAGGTAAATAAATATCCTTAATAAGTCTATTATTTAACTTTTTATATTTTTCAAAACTATTCTTTCTAACTACAATTGCAAAAGGTCCTTTTCTTGAAATAGCCGAATTAACGCTTTTAGCGATTAAATCATCAATATTATGAGAATCTTTATTTATAATTACGTATGGAATATTTAATAAGTCAAGTTGAGCTAATGTTATTTTGCCCTGCCTTTGGTGCTGGGGTTCATCTTTGATTTGCATTTCTTTATTTATTTCTCCCCTCCATCCAATCATCAAAAGTATTGGGATTCCATAGACAGAAGGATCAGCTAGTGAAACTAAAGGATTAACTACGTTACCAATACCAGAATTCTGCAAATAAACCAATGGGACTAATTTAGTAGCCAAATAATTTCCAATAGCCAAGCCAATAGCCGAACCTTCATTTGTAGCGATCACATGTTGAGTAGGTGGCAAATTATCACTTATGTAAGCACAAATATCTTTTAATAAACTATCTGGAACCCCTGTTACAAACTTAATGTTTACACTCTTTATAGCTTTTAAAAAACTCTTTAGTTCAATCATTTAACTTGTGCCAGGTATCAAATCAAGTATTTCAGAAATACTAATAATATCTCTATCAACTCCAAAAGAACAGGAATCAATTAATATCTTTTCAGCAACTTTTTTCATAGATGGATAAGCTGCTCTTAACAAGTGATTAGCATAAATTACAATATTAAAACCATTTTTAGCTAATTCATGTTCAGTAATATTGTTAAAACTAGTTGGGACAACAACTAATGGGACATAAGGAAAAACTTTACGAAATTCTTTAGAGAAATAAAAAACCTCCTCGGGAGATTTTTTTCTACTATGAATCATTATTCCATCGGCACCAGATTTTACATATGCAAGACTTCTTTCTATAGCATCATTTACACCCTTATCGAGAATTAAGCTTTCAACTCTAGCAATAAGCATAAAATCATCTGATACAACATTATTTTTTGCAGAAAAAATTTTTTCACTAAATATATCTAAATCCTCTTGAATTTGTTCAACATCATTTCCTAAAAGAGAGTTTTTCTTTAATCCTTTTTTATCTTCAATAATCACGGCAGATATTCCTAATCTTTCCATAGATTTAATATTAAGATTCAAATGTTCAACTTTGCCCCCAGTATCGGCATCCATTATCAATGGTTTTGTAGTTACATCAAAAATATTGTTTATATTTTCTAATCTCTTTGAAATATCCAAAGCTTCAATATCTGGTTTACCCATTTGAGTAGAATCTGTTAAAGAACTTGACCAAAAACCATCAAACTCTTTAAATTTATTCCCAACATTTACATTTACTTTTTCACCAATTAATGCCGATAAAGGACTATGACTTTCAATAATTCTTACAATATTTTTTGCAGAAATCAATCTTTTAAGAGTAGATCTTCTCAAGTCCGGGGTTGTACCTATCTTTCTCATATTTTCTATTAATTTTGTTGATGATATCCCCTGTGTATATGGAATTTCTATTAATTTACCTCCATAAGATTCCAATGCTTTGATTGCTAATTCTCTATAAGGAGCGAGTGGTCCAGAGAGCCAATCATCACCATGGATCATATAATCAGGTTTATATTTAATTAAATTTTTAGAATAATCCCATTCATCTTGAATTACTACATTGGAGACATTTTTAAGACTTTCAACAATTTTTTTTCTATGTTCAAAAGTTAACATAGGAACACGTTTACCTGTCACGATGGCCTTATCGCTTAACAAGCCAACAATAACCTTTCCATATCTACTTGCTTTCTCAAGAATATTAATATGACCATGATGAAGAATATCAATAGACATTCCTACGTAAACATTTGATGATTTTTTCATAGACCAATTCTATATCATTTCTTAAGATTAGAACTTTATAAATTTTATAATTACTTGAGCATTTCTAAAAAAAAAACCATAATTTATATATGTAGAATTTTTCTCAATATTTATACTTATTAAGATTTTGAGATTATTCTTTATTTTTAATCAAGTATTGAATGATGAAAGAATCAGGAGTTTTTATATTATTGCTTAAAAATTTTTTTGTATTAAATTTCGATTTCTACTCGCCAAGTTAGAGTTTCTCCGGCATGAAATGGTTTTATTTTTCCAACAACTTTATTTTCTTCAAAAACCTCAATAAATTCTGGGATTTTATGTGAGCAGGATACTAGTCTAATTTTTTCTTTATTAAGAGGTAAATTATAAAAATTAGGCCCATTTATACTTGCAAATTTTTCGAACTGATTTAATGCATTTTCCTCTTCAAATACTTTTATGTAGCTTTCTAATGCTACAGGAGAATTAAAAATGCCTGCACAACCGCAAAATGATTTCCATTGTCGCATATGTGGAGCAGAATCTGTTCCTAAGAAAAAGCATTCCTTTCCGCTAGTAGCGGCTTTTCTCAAAGCAATTCTATTATTTTCTCTTTTGGCCACTGGTAAGCAATAGAAATCACTATTTAAACCTCCAAAGAACATTGCATTCCTATTTATATGTAGATGATGAGGAGTAATAGTAGCTCCTAAGTTATTCTCTTGTACGAAGTCAACTGCATGAGAGGTAGTTATGTGCTCTAAAACAATTTTTAATTTTGGAAATCTTTGTATCAAAGATGTAAGTTCTTTATCTATAAAAACCTCTTCTCTATCAAAAATATCTACTTTAGGATCACTTACTTCTCCATGAATTAGAAGCGGCATTTTAAGTTCTTGCATGACTTCAAATATTTCATAGAGATTTTCTATTTTTTTTACCCCATGACTAGAATTGGTAGTCGCATTTGCAGGATATAATTTAGCCGCGAAGAAAACATTATTCTTAAATCCATCAACTAATTCATCTTTTGTTGTTTGATCCGTAAGATATAATGTCATTAAGGGGACAAACTTGGAATTATCTGGTAATAATTGGGATATAGATTTTTTATAAGAAATACATTTTTTTATAGATGTTATTGGATCTTTGGTGTTTGGCATTACAATGGCTCTTCCATAAAACTCAGAGGTAAAATTAATAATATTTTTTAAAACAGGTCCCTCTCTTAAATGTAAATGCCAATCATCAGGTTTTAATATAGTTAAATTCTTCAAAATTTTATTTATTTAATTTATCTTAACAGCAAATAAATTTTGGCAATAATTTGTAGATGTTTGAACATAGTCATTGAATCAATTAAAGATATAATCATCTAAATAAGATTTTTAAAAATATGAGTGATTTTATATTGCCGTTAATAGAAATAATCATAGGAATTATATTGCTTTTTGCAGGTGGGGAATTATTTATTCAGGGAGCAATTTCTTTATCTTTAATTTTAGGAATACCTCAAATAGTAATCGGCTTAACTGTAGTTTCTTTAGGGACAAGTTCTCCTGAATTATTAGTAAGTTTAAATTCAATTTTCAAGGGTAGTGACTCGCTTGCTGCTAGTAATGTAATTGGGAGTAATATTTTTAATGTTCTTGTAGTGTTAGGAATAAGCTCTTTAATTACTCCTTTGCGAGTAAAAAGCAGGATATTACGTAGAGATGTACCTATTTTAATTGCTGTCTCATGCGCAGTTTGGGCAATGTCATCTACTGGACTCTTAACTTGGCAGGCTGGGATTTTTCTAATATTTTGTTTAACTCTAAATACAATTTGGGAAATAAATACTATTAAGGAACAATATGATAATAATGCGATTGAGGACCCTGAGATTGAAGAATTTCAAGGAGATTTAAGAGGTAAAATCAATATTATAATTAAATTAATAATTGGAATTCTTCTTCTAAGCTTTGGCTCAAATATTTTAGTTAATGGTTCTAGATCCTTAGCTACTCTACTTGGCATAAATGAAATTATTATTGGTCTTACTATAGTTGCAACTGGAACATCTCTGCCAGAGCTAGTTACTTCAATAATTGCAGCCTTTAAAGGTAAAACAGATCTTGCTATAGGTAATGTCATTGGTAGCAATTTGCTTAATCAGCTTCTTATCCTTGGAAGTTGCAGTATTTTTTCTGGATTAAAAGGTTTAACAATAGATGCAAGCCTAATAAAAGTTGACTTACCATTTATGGTTTTAACTACTTTTGCCTGCCTCCCAATCTTTTGGACTAAAGGTAAA
>MDTB01121777.1_pt1 | contig 11039 bp, 11 predicted proteins | sample 811161 | NCBI WGS metagenome assembly MDTB01 (sample SAMN05326650, study PRJNA326480) | marine metagenome | isolation source: seawater | place: Mediterranean Sea | collected 2009
TATTTAAATATATCTATATGCGCCGATAGCTTCAACTGGATAGAGCGCCGGATTTCGGCTCCGGAGGTTAAGGGTTCGAATCCTTTTCGGCGCACCAAATAATTAGTCTTTTGTTTAAAAATATATAATATATTAATAATGGAAAAAAACATACTCGTCACTGGTGGAGCAGGCTATATAGGATCTCACATTACAGAACTTCTTTTAAAAAAAAAATATAACGTTTTTGTAGTAGATAATCTTTCAACAGGATACAAAAAGTTAATTCATAAAAAAGTAAAATTCTATAAAACTGACATTAAAAATATTAATAAAATAAAAAAAATAATTGCTAAAAATAAAATAACTTCAATTATACACCTTGCTGCTAGTTTAAGTATTGGAGAAGGAGAAAAAAATCCAAAAAAATATTATTTAAACAACGTTGTAGGAACTAAAAATTTATTAGACTCTTGTACAAGCACTAGTATTAAAAACTTTTTATTTTCTTCAACTTGCGCAGTTTATAAAGACAATATAACAAAAGTAAGCGAAAAAACCAAATTATTTCCAAAAAGTGTTTATGGTAAAACAAAACTTGCTGGAGAGAAAATTATAAAACTTTATTGTAAAAAAAATAAAATTAATTACGGTATATTAAGATTTTTCAATGTAGCAGGAGCGAGCAAAAGTGGAAAAATAGGGCAAATAAAAAGTGGAGATCAACTTTTTAAAAATCTTACAATTGCTATGACTAAAAAAAAACCAAAAATAAATATTTATGGAAATAACTATAATACCCCAGATGGAACGTGCATCAGAGATTACATACATGTTTCTGATATAGCAGATATCCATCTAAGAGTACTTGGTAAAATTGGTAAAATAAAAAAATCTGTTATTTTAAATTGTGGCTATGGTTTTGGTGTTTCAGTATTGCAAGTTGTTAACATTTTTAAAAAAATAACAAAAAAAAATATTGAAATAACTATCAAAAAAAGAAGAAAAGGTGATATGGAAAAAATAATATCGATAAATTCTAAATTAAAAAAATTTATAAATTGGAAACCAAAATTTAATAGCTTAAAGAAAATAGCAACTAGTTCTTTAAATTGGGAGATTAAATTTAATTAAATGGCTGCTAAGTTTAATCCTAAAGTTTCAATCTTATTAAATTGTTACAATGAAGAAAAAAATATTACTAAGGCAATTAAAAGTGTTTTGTCTCAGTCTTTTAAAAACTATGAATTAATTATTTGGGATGACGGATCAACTGATAAAACTCTTAAAATTATAAAAACTTTTAAAGATAAAAGAATTAAAATTTTTAAAAATAAAATAAATCTAGGACTTGGAAAGAGTAGGGTTAGAGCTCAAAAAAAAATTAAAGGAAATTATGTTTCAATCATTGATGCAGATGACTTAATACACAAAGATAAAATTAGGCAACAAGTAAAAATATTGGACACAATGCCTAGAGTCGGCCTTGTAACAACTTGGACAAAAATTTTAAGTAAATATTCAAATATAAAAAAAGACTATTCAATTAAATTTTCAAATGAAGAGGCAAAAAAAAGATTAATTTTAAATAATTTTATATCTCACCCATCTATAATGTATAGAAAAAAACTTGCTAAGATGACTGGATGGTATTCTAAAACGTTAGAGTATGCGCAAGATTACGACCTAACTTTAAAAATATTAGAACGATCCGATCTTTATATTATTAGAAAATATTTAACTTTCGCAACACACGACGGAAATAGTATGTCTTTCAGAATGAGAGACGTTGCTCTTAAAGAGAGAAACATAATTCTAAAAAAAAATATGAAAAAAGGTAATTATACTCAATATCAAAAAACAATAATGAAAATAAAATACGATGTAAATAATTTAAAACTATTGTTATTAAAACCAAAAAAAAATTTTTTTCCAATAATTTTAAATTTACTTTTAAAACCATATTTATTTTTAGAAATATTTAGATTAAAAATTATTAAAAAAATTTAAATTACCCAGTCCCTTAAATTTGATAAATTTTTTAAAATATACTCTGGATAATCTTCGTCTATATCAACTTTTTTTAAATTGAATCCTCTATCAAATATGTCTTGATTATTTGCAATTCGCTTAGAAATTTTTTTTTCATCCACAAAAATGTCTTTGTTAAATTCACCATGAGAATAAGATCTAATTTTTTTTGCTATTTCTTCTGGTTTTTGCAAAAAAGAAAAATGCCACCCACCATTTATAATTTGTAATCCAATTTTGTCTATTCTCCAAAATGGATAGTTTTTAAACTTCATATCTCTAAATTTTTGCGGTTTTGGTAAATATTTTTTTTTGCAACATCTAGACCCAATCCAATTACTCTCATTTAAATTTTGTAAATTTAACTTATACATGAACATTTTCTGAGAAAACGCTGTAAATTTTGTAGAAGGTTTTATTAGATTCAATTTACTCATATCTGGAATTTCATCTGAGTCTGAGAGCATGATCAAATCATTTTCTTGAGCATTCTTTAATCCCTCAATTAGAGTATTTCTTTGATTTTGTTCTATCAAAGACTCTCCTCCCATATGATTATTAAAATTAATTTCATTTTTGAATTCAGCGATTAAATAAATAATTTTATGTTTAAATTTAGTAAAATTATTTATATTAAAATTAAGTTTTTTTTCTTTGCCTTGATGAGTTTTAGTTGACTCAGAGATCACAAAATAATCTACTTTTTCATTCAAAATGTTAAGTCTAAGATCAACTATATGATCTTCATTAAAATATTGAAAACAATCAAAAATTGCCATTATTTAAAAAAAAGTTCTATCTTCATATTTTTCTAATGAGATTTTAATATCCAACTTTAATTCCTCTCCTATTATTTTCAGTAAATTAATTTGACCAAATATTAACATTAGACTAATGAATTTTTCTTGGTTGTTTTCAATCAATTCTTTTCCCTTAGAGTTTTTATAATTGGGTATAAAAATCATATCCATTTCAGCCGGAATCTTAGTTTTGTGAGAGCCAATAGTTTTCCAGTCACACGCAATATAATTTTTTTGATTTAATAATCCTAATATATCTGTCCAACTAGGGACGTTTTTGTACATAGAAAAGACATGGACTTCTATTCTGATTAATAGAGGATGGAAATCTGTCATCCCTCTTAAGATCTCATATTCAGATCCTTGAGTATCAATTTTTAGATAATCGAGATTATTTACTTCAATTTCTTTTAACGCATTATCTAAAGTAGTGCAGTGCACTTCAATAGTTTTAGTTACATTAAAATTGCTATAATCTTTTTCTTTAATATTGTGAATTTTAAACGCTGTTTTGTTGGGTTCGTATAGTGATGAGCTGCCCATTCTATTTCCTAAAATATAAAGTTTTTTTTTTGTTTCAGAACTCCAAAGTCCTTTGTCTATTATTAACGGATATTTTTTTTTAAGTTTTTCAGCTTCTTCTTTTATAGGCTCTATCATTATTGGTCGAAAAAACCGATTATATTTTTCAGGAAAAAATAAATCTGAATTAAACCCACCTTGAGCACCAATATCAAGTGCATTAATTTTCTTATCTTTATTAAGATCGTTAAGAATGCTTACAAAATCATAAAAATTATTAGCTGAAAAACTTTTTTCATTCAAAAAATTGGCAATCCTTTTGTTTATTCTTAAAAGAATAAATATTTTTGAAAAAGTAGGTAAAATAAGTTTAACGAAGCTTCGAGATGCTTTTAAAATAATATTCTTGATCATCTTTTTAATTTATCTTTTTGTAAAAGTGGTTAAACCTATTTTTTTTCCTTCAATCACTGATGATGAGCAGTGTAAGTTTGATCTATCAAATATTAGCATTGAACCTAATTCCCACTTGTAAACTAATTCTACTTCTAAACCTACTAGGTTTTCAATTTTTTCATGTTTTAAATACTTTTGATGAATTTCTTTATCGAAAGGTTTATTACCAAACATCCCGATATGATCAGATGATCTAATATTTTGACCATAATTTAAATTTTTTGTCTCTAATTCTTTTTTATCTATTGTAAAATTTGTTGATTTGCCATAATACCTATTTTTGAAAATAACTGTACTTCCTACTGATGTTAATGGAATTAAGCTTTGCTTATATATTAAATCATCTAAATTAAAACCACCATCAATATGCAAACCTATAGGATTATAACTTTCTTGAAATAAACCATAAATTTCATTTCCGTTGTTTTCTTTGAGATTATCGTACTTAAAACTCCCTATTTCTTGGCTTAACCTTTCATAAAATAATTTTTCTAATTTTTCTCCATATTCTTTTATCCATCTTTTTTTTACTACATTTTGTTTTTTGTTATGCACAGTAACCGGAAGTTTTTTATATAATTCTAAAAATTCACTTATTTCTTCTTTATTAAAAATATTTTTTAAAATTTTTGGAGAACTTTCAAATTTTTTTATTTCATTTAATTTTTTGTGCATCTATTCTCCGATATTAATTAAAGTTCCTCTTACTCTGGCCCCATAATAAGACAGATAGAATACTATTACACCAAGGATGAAATAAAGGGAAGAGATGAATATTGACTTCACAACATTAAAATAATTTATAGTATTGTTAATTAAAATATTTCTCATTTCTTCAAAAATATGAACCAAAGGAAGAGTTTTAGATAAAATTTGTAGCCATTCAGGTAATATTTCTATTGGATAATATATACACCCTAATGGCGCTAAAAAAAATAAGCTTGCCCAGGCGATGTTCTCAAATGAGGGACCAAATCTAATTAAACCAGAAGTAACTAATAATCCTAAAGTAACTCCAAATATATAAAGACTTAAAAGTAAAAAAATTAGAGGCAAACCAATCTTAAAGATAGAAACACCAAACAAAGGTATAGCAATTAATGCAGCAGGTATTAAGCCTATTCCTGTCCTCACAATTGCAGTCAAAGTTAAAGCTGTTATGATTTCACTTATTTTGATTGGTGCTATGAAAAGATTAGTAAAGTTTCTGCTCCAAATTTCCTCTAAAAACATCATATTATAGCTAATACTTGTTCTAAATAAAAAATCATAAAGTATTGCAGCAGTTAAAATAACGCCTACCGTATTACTGTAATATGAAGAGTCAATTGTAAAAAATTTTGATATGAAACCCCACAAAAATATTTGAATAGTCGGCCAATAAATTAAATCAAGTATTCTTGGGAAAGAACTTTTTATTAAATAAATATGTCTTAAACTTAGGCCGTAAATTCTAAACCAATTCATTTTTTCCTCTAGCTATTTTTAAAAATGTATCTTCTAAATTTGCTCTCCCATGTTTTTTGATTAAATCATTACAAGTTCCACTATCTACAATTGAGCCCTCTTTCATCATTACCACTTCATCACAAAGTCTTTCAACTTCAGACATGTTGTGTGACGCTAAAAGAATAGTTAGTTCATTATCTTTTTTATAATTTTCAATATAATTCCTAACGAAATCTCCAACGTCAGGATCTAAACTAGCTGTTGGTTCGTCAAGAAATAAAAATTTAGGTTTGTTAATTAAAGATTTAGCTAACGAAACTCTGTTTTTTTGTCCAGAAGATAGTTCACCATTTCTTTTATTTAAAATCTTGCTAAGATTTAAATCATTGGCAACACTCTCTATTCTTTCCTCTATATCTTTAACACAATATAACCTTGCATATATTTCAAGATTTTGTTTGACAGTCAATTTTTTTGGGAGCTCAACATAAGGAGAAGCAAAATTTATTTTTCCTAGAAGAGATATTTTTTCTGATGAGTTGATATCCAATCCATTAATTAAAACTTTTCCATTAGTAGGTTTTATGAGACCTAACATCATTCCTATAGATGTAGTTTTTCCACATCCATTTGGGCCTAAAAGTCCCAATGTTTTATTCTTTTCTATCGTAAAATTTATATTATTTACAGCTAAAAAACTGTCAAATTTTTTTGATAAATTTTTTACTTCTAATTTCATATTTTTTAGTAAGCAGCGTGTTTTAATCTATCGTTAATTGCAACACCAATACCTTTATTAGGAATTTTTGTAACGTAAATTTTTTTAAATCGCAGTTTTTTAATTTTTCTTAAAGTACTATATAAATTTTTTGCAGCTTCATTTAAATTCGAATTTTTACTCAAATTAAAAATATTTTTTGAATTTTTATATTTTTTTCCAAAAGTAATAAAAGCATGGTTATTGATTATTTTTTTCTGATTGAGTTTCATTGGAATACCTGGAGAATAATGTTTTTTCATTAAACCTGGAGATCTTATTTTTTTAAAGTTTAGAGAGGATATGATTTTCATTTTAAGAATTTTTTTAATAGCTTTTTTGTCTATTATTCCTGGTCTTAAAATATTTGGCTTCCCTGTCAAATCTACAACAGTAGACTCAATTCCTATTTTGCTTTTTCCTCCATCAAAAATAAATTTTAAGTTTTTTCTAAATTCCTCTGCCACATCTTTGGCCACAACCGGACTGACACCTGATGATTTGTTTGCACTAGGTATTGCAAGTGGAAAGTTTGTTTTTTTTAAAATTTTTCTTATAACCTTATTTTTTGGAAATCTTATTGCAACTGTATTTAAATTTGCCGTAGCAAATTTTGAAATTTTTGAATTATTTTTTTTTTTAAGAATAAATGTGATTGGACCCGGGCAAAAACTTTTATACAGTTTTAAAAATTTTTCATTGATATAAACATCTTTTTTAATTTGATTTAAATTATAATAGTGAATTATTAAAGGGTTTATAAAAGGTCTTTTTTTTAATTTATAAATTTTTTTCACAGATTTTTTTGAATACGCGTTACCAGCAAGGCCGTAAACAGTTTCCGTAGGCACACCTATCGAGTGATTTTTTTTAAGAAATTTTACTGCGGTAGCTATATTTTTGTTGTTAACTTTGATTATATTTGAATAGATATTTTTCATAATGTTATTATTATACTTTTAATGAAAAGCAAAAATATTCCAGCTGACATCAAAAGTAAATCAATAAAAGAGGCCAAAAGCGAAATTAATGAAATTTTAGGTAAATTGGAAAAAAATGACGCAGATTTACGAGCATCTATAAATGAGTACCAAAGATTAATTCATTTAAATAATCATGTTGACAGCTTGTTTAAAAAAAGAGTTAAAGCCATTTCATCTTTAAGTAAAAAACAAAAAAAAGCATAAAATTATAAACGATGATTCAAAAAAAAATAATTTACAACGCAAAAAAAATTGACAGTTTTTTAAAAAAATATTTAAAAAATGAAAAAAAATCTCGTTTAATAAAACCAATGAGATATGGGGTTTTATCTGGAGGAAAAAAAATTAGGTCTTCTATTATACTATTTACAGCTAAGTTATTTAATATTAAGGAGAATAAATTATTAAATATTTGTTCAGCTGTGGAGTCGATTCATTCTTATTCATTAATTCATGATGATCTTCCCTGTATGGATAATGATAAAATACGAAGAGGCAAGCCTGCTACGCACGTTAAATTCGGTGAGTCCACTGCTGTTTTAGCTGGTAGTTCATTACTAACTTTAGCATTTGAAATGATAGGAAGTAAAACATTTAAAATAAACCATAAAACTAAAGTGGAACTAATAAAAGAATTGGCTTTTTGCTCTGGACATTCGGGAATAGCGGGTGGTCAAGAATTAGATTTAAGTTACGAAAAAAGAAAAAAAAGCATTAAACAAGTCATAAATATGCAAAGAAAAAAAACAGGAAAATTATTTAATTTTTGTTGTTTGTCTGTTGGTATTGTTGCAAAAAAAAATGTAAGAATGAAAAAAGAACTTAGTAATTTAGGAGAAGATATTGGATTGTTATTTCAATTAGCTGATGATTTTATTGATATAAAAGGTTCTCAAAAAATTGCTGGTAAACCTATTAAAAAAGATAAAAAAAAAGGTAAATCTACTTTAGTTAGTTTGATTGGATTTAAAAAATCGTATAGGTTTGCTTATAAATTAAAGACAAAAATATTGAAAAAACTCGATAAATATGGAAAGAAATCAAAAGATTTAAAAGATACTATAAACTTTATTTTAAAAAGAAATTTTTAATGACAAGACTTATTAAACAAATAAATTTTCCAGCAGATTTGAGAAAATTTAAAAAAAAACAACTTAAACAAATATCTGACGAGTTAAGAGATGAGCTAATAGATGTAGTTTCAGAAACTGGTGGCCATCTTGGAGCTGGCCTTGGAGTAGTTGAATTAACAGTAGCCTTGCATTATGTTTTTGATACTCCTAAAGACAAATTGGTGTGGGATGTGAGCCATCAATGCTACCCCCATAAAATCATAACAGGTAGAAGAGAAAAAATAAAAACATTAAGAAAAGGTGGTGGATTGTCTGGTTTTACAAAAAGAACTGAGAGTGAATATGATCCTTTTGGTGCAGCTCATAGTTCAACTTCTATTTCTTCAACTCTTGGAATGGCAGTAGCTAAAAAATTATCCAATAATAACAATAATGTAATCGCAGTTATCGGTGATGGTGCTATGAGCGCAGGTATGGCCTATGAAGCTATGAACAATGCTGGAGCATTGAAGTCTAATCTGATTGTAGTTTTGAATGATAATGATATGTCTATAGCAAGGCCTGTAGGAGCTATGAGCAAATATTTAGCTAAATTACTGTCAGGTAGATTATATTTTAGTTTTAGAGAAACAATAAAAATGGTTATATCTGCATTCTCAAAAAGATTTAGCCAAAAAGCCGGAAAAGCAGAAGATTTAATCAGAGGAATAGTCACTGGTGGAACTTTATTTAGTGAGTTAGGTTTTTATTATATCGGTCCAGTCGATGGTCATGATGTAGATAATTTAGTTCAAATTTTTGAAAATGTGAAAAATTCAAAACATCAAGGTCCAGTGTTAATACATACAAGAACACAAAAAGGAAAAGGTTATAAACCAGCCGAGGACTCAGGAGATAAATTTCATGGAGTTTCTAAATTTAATATAGCTACTGGCGAACAAACAAAATCAAAATCAAACAAACCTTCATATACAAACGTATTTGCTAAAACTTTAATTCAGCATGCGGAGCAAGACACAAAGATTGTTGGTATCACAGGTGCTATGCCATCTGGAACAGGATTAAATTTATTCGAAAAAAAATTTCCAGATAGAACTTTTGATGTTGGAATAGCTGAGCAACACGCTGTTACTTTTGCTGCTGGATTAGCAACTGAAGGATACAAGCCGTATGCAGCAATTTATTCGACTTTTCTTCAAAGAGCCTATGATCAAGTAGTTCATGATGTTGCCCTTCAATCGCTACCAGTAAGATTTGCTATAGATAGAGCTGGTTTAGTAGGTGCTGACGGACCTACACACGCTGGTTCTTTTGATATCACTTATCTTTCAACATTGCCGAATTTTGTAGTGATGGCTGCTAGCGATGAATCTGAACTAGTAAAAATGATAAATACATCAGTTCACATCAATGACCGTCCAAGCGCTTTTAGGTATCCTCGGGGTAACGGGACTGGCATTGAAATTCCCTCTATAAATAATGTTTTAGAAATTGGTAAAGGCAGAATTATTAAAAATGGAAAAAAAGCTGCGATACTTAATTTCGGTGCTAGGTTAGAAGAATGTAAAAAAGCTTCTGACATCTTATCAAAAAAAGGCATAGAAATAACAATAGTTGATGCAAGATTTGCTAAGCCTCTAGATGAAAAATTAATTATGGAAATTGCGACAAATCATGAAGTGTTAATTACAATTGAAGAAGGTTCGATTGGAGGTTTTGGTTCTCATGTAATGCAATTTTTATCAGATCGTGGAGTTTTTGATAAAGGATTAAAATTCAGATCAATGATTTTACCTGACATATTTATTGATCAAGATACTCCTGAAAAAATGTATGAAAAAGCAGGACTAGATAGTTTGTCTATAAAAAACAAAGTAGAGGAAACTCTTAACTCAAATATTATTTTAGCAAAGAATAGAGCTAAGATTAATAATTAGCCACATTGCGCTCTATGCATTAGAAGGTGGTCAAGAAGAACACAGCTAATCATAGCTTCACCGATTGGTACAGCTCTAATGCCTACACAGGGATCATGCCTACCTTTAACTGAAATTTTTGTGTTTTTACCTTTTTTATCAATTGTTTCTCTACTTGTTAAAATAGATGAAGTTGGTTTGACAGCAAATGAAGCAACTATATCTTGTCCAGATGATATACCTCCTAAAATACCACCAGCGTGATTAGTTTTAAATTTAATTTTACCAGATCCTTTCTTCATTTCATCAGAATTTTCTTCACCACTTAGAAATGCTGCATTCATTCCTGAGCCAATATTTACACCTTTAACAGCATTAATACTCATTAAAGCCGCAGCGATATCTGTATCAAGTTTTGAATATATTGGAGCTCCCAAACCAACTGGAACACCAGAAGCACGTAATTCAATTATTGCTCCACAAGATGAGCCTGCTTTTCTAACTGCTAATAAATATTTTTCCCAAAGTTTTACTGATTTCTTATCAGGACAGAAAAAAGGATTTTTTCTTATCTCTGAATTCTTCCAATTTTGTTTATCGCAAGACATGAGGCCAAGTTGTGTTACTGCTCCAACAATATTAAATTTTTTTCCAATAATTTTTTTTAAAACTATTTTCGCAACTGCGCCAGCTGCTACTCTACAAGCAGTTTCGCGAGCGGACTGTCTTCCTCCACCTCTAAAATCTCTTATTCCATATTTTTTAAAATAGGTATAGTCTGCATGTCCAGGTCTAAATTTATTTTTAATAGTTTCATAATCTCTAGATTTTTTATCCTCATTATAGATAATAATTGAAATAGGTGTTCCAGTTGTTTTACCTTCAAAAACCCCAGAAAGTATAATCGCTTTATCAGGCTCTTTTCTTTGGGTTGTAAATTTTGACTGTCCAGGCCGTCTTCTATCCATATCAATTTGAATATCCTTTTCCGATAAAGGAATATTTGGAGGACAACCATCCACCACGCACCCTATAGCGGGGCCATGGGACTCTCCCCAAGTAGTAAATCTAAA
>MDTB01128758.1_pt1 | contig 11039 bp, 7 predicted proteins | sample 811161 | NCBI WGS metagenome assembly MDTB01 (sample SAMN05326650, study PRJNA326480) | marine metagenome | isolation source: seawater | place: Mediterranean Sea | collected 2009
CATGTTATAAAACATTACTTTTTTTTAAAAATAATAATCATTATCAATTATGAAACCAAAAAGTTTAGAAATTTTTATACCTGGGCCAGCAGGAAGGCTTGAAGCAAAGTATTATAAAAATCCAAAATTTGGTTCCCCGGTAGCAATAGTCCTTCATCCTCATCCTCAGTACGGTGGAACAATGAATAACAGAATAGTTCAACTTATGTATAACATTTTTTTAGAAAATGGTTTTTCAGTAATTAAAGTAAATTTTAGGGGGGTAGGTAAAAGTGATGGGATTTTTGATAATGGTCAAGGTGAACTTTCGGATGCTGCAGCAGCCTTAGACTGGATTGAAAGACAAAACTTAGATTATAGCCAATGTTGGGTTTCAGGTTTTTCTTTTGGATCTTTAATATGTATGCAATTAATTATGAGAAGACCTGAAGTTAACAATTTTATTGCCGTTTCACCTCAACCTAATGTATATGATTTTTCTTTCTTAGCCCCCTGCCCAACATCTGGACAAGTAATTTATAGTGAAAATGATGAACTAGTAACGAAAGAAAGTATCAATGAACTTGACAATAGAATAAAAAGTCAAAAAGGTGTAGAGGTAGTTTTTTCTAAAATAAGAAATTCAAATCATTTTTTTAAAGATAAAGAAAAAGAGTTAGTATCTGAAATTGAGAAATATTTAAAAGATAAAACTGCATTGATTTAGTTTTTAATTAATTCTCCACCTAAACTTGGTGTTTTACAACCAGTTGTATTCGGAAAAGAAATTGGTAATTTTAAAATTGATCTTATAGCCAAATAAGCAAAAGCTTGGGACTCTATAAAGTCTGCATCAATTTTATAATCATCTAAATTTATGAAACTAATGCTAGGTGACGAGTTTTCTTTTATCTTTTGAATTAAAATTTTATTTTTCCTTCCTCCTCCACAAAGTAAAACTTTTTTAATTTTTTTTTTAAAGTTTTTAAGAGTAAGTGATATTTCTTCTCCAATAATACTGGCAGTAAAATCTGTAAGAGTTGTAGCTCCATCTTCAAGACTTAATCCTCTTGCGAATGATATATCAAAATCGTTTGTATCAAATGATAATTTTCTTTTATTATTTCTATTCATATAAAGTTCTTGAGCCTGCTCAAAAATAATTTCATTTTTTTTTCCACTAAGTGCTAGCTTACCTCCTAAATCAAACTTTTGGTTAGAATTTTTTCTTACCCAAGAGTCAATTAAACAATTACCTGGACCAATATCCTTACTTTCTAACTCTTCAAAATTATTATTTGTTTTAACAATAGTGATATTAGAAATACCTCCAATATTAAGAAAGCATACGGGTAACGAAATATTGTTTTGAGATGCTATAACTTGATGAAATATTGGCGTTAAAGGAGCTCCTTCTCCTCCGTTTGATATATCATTATTTCTAAAGTTATAAACAATTTGTTTATTAACCAATTGATGTAATAATTTTCCATTTCCTAATTGTTTTGAAATTTTTTCTTTAGGATTGTGATAAATTGTTTGTCCATGAAAGCCTACAACAGTTTCATCGCTAATATTTAATTGCTTTATTATTTCAGCATGAAAAATTGTTAATCTCCTCTCCAAATTTTTCAATTCCTTGCCAAATTTATCTAAGTGTTCAATTTTATGTATTTTTTCTTTTAAACTGTGAATATCTTTATAGATCCTTGAATCATATTCGAAATATTTATCTTTAATTAATTCATATCTATTTAGTCCATTTGTACAAATCAAAGAGGCATCGACTCCATCTCCAGAAGTGCCGCTCATTAAGCCTAAAGAGATCCATTTTTTTTGCATATTTTTATTTATTTATAACAATTTTTGTATAATAGTTGCTCTAGTATATATCACTATGAAAAATACATTTTTACAAGAAATGCAAGATCGAGGGTATATAAATCAATGCACAGATTTAGATAAACTAATAGAAATCAGCAACAAAAATTCAATTTCTGGTTATATTGGTTTTGACTGTACTGCGAGTAGTTTACATGTAGGAAGTTTGCTTCAGATCATGATTTTGAAGTTGATGCAAAAGCACGGTCATCAACCAATAGTTCTTTTAGGGGGCGGAACTACTTTAATTGGTGATCCATCTGGGAAAGATTCTACTAGAAAAATATTGGAACAAAAAGAGATTACAAAAAATATTCTAAGTATAAAAAAAGTTTTTAATAAAATTCTGGATACGACTAATATAAAAGTTGCTCCTATATTTGTGGATAATGCTGAATGGTTAACGAAATTAAATTATATAAAATTTTTAAGAGATATAGGTGCTAATTTCACAATTAACAAAATGCTTACTTTTGAAAGTGTGAAATTGAGATTAGAAAGAGAGCAATCGCTCAGTTACATGGAATTTAATTATATGATTTTGCAAGCTTTCGACTTCTATCAATTATTTAAAAATAACAATTGTATTTTACAAATAGGTGGGTCAGATCAATGGGGAAATATCGTTAGTGGAGTAGATTTAATCAGAAGAAAATTAAAAAAGGAAGCTTTTGGTTTAACTTCACCATTAATCACTTTAGCTTCAGGCTCTAAAATGGGAAAAACAGAAAAAGGAGCTATTTGGCTTAATGAAAATCAATTTTCTGCTTATGACTACTGGCAATTTTGGAGAAACACTGATGATCGTGATGTGAAAAGATTTTTAAATTTTTTTACTTTAATTGAGCCAAAAGAAGTAGAAAAGATTTTCAATCAAGAAAAAAATATCAATAATCTTAAAATTCTACTGGCTAATGAAGCTACAAAAATTCTTCATGGTGAAGAAGCTTCGAAAAAAGCAGAGCAAACTGCTAAAGAAACTTTTGTTAGAGGCGGATTAGGTTCAGATTTGCCTGAAATAAAAATTAATATTAATGAAGTTAAAAAAGGTGTAAGTATTTTAGACTTTATATCAAATAATCATATCTTATCCTCAAAAAGTGAGGCGCGTAGAGCAATAGAAAACAAAGGAATTAAAATTAATGACTCAATAGTAGATGATGATAAAAAATATATTAAGCTTAAAGATTTTAAAAAAAATACGCTTAAATTATCTTACGGTAAAAAAAAGCATTACTTGGTAAAAATTATTTAGTTTGTTTACCTTTTTCGATAATTTTTTGAATAAATCTTGGTGTTAATGTTCTTATAGGGTTAATAGTTGTTTTAATTTTTCCTTTTGGACCTTTCATTTTAAAACTAATACCAAATAATCCTTCACCAACTTCTTTTGGAATTACTATATTTCCTATCACAGGAATTTTTGAAATCATTTTATTAAATGTTTTAGCTGGTACCAAAGTCCCTCTTAAACTTGTTAAACCATTTTTATCTTGATAGCCGTCCATCAAGACTGAAATGCTTGAACCTAGAGCTAATATTTCATTTATTTTTAAAAATCCTTTATTTTTTTCCATATCAACTTCCAGAATATCAAAGGACAAACCTTCTCCCTCTGCTAAATCTGCTAAACCGCTTAAATCTGCTAATGATAAAAGCTTAACCACACCAGGAGCTTTGATTAGTTTAAAATTTTCGATTTTAAGTTTTGAATAAGACTTTGAACCATCTATTATTGACGTGAAAAGAAGCTTACCGCCTGATAAACCATTGAAAAAACTATATTCTGATAACAAGGGCTTGGTTAAATCAGAATAAATTTCTAAGTACTTTTTATCACTATTTTTATCTTTCTTCATGGTGATATCTAAATAACTATTATTTCCAAAATCACCTTTTGATGAAATTTTAATAAATTTACCTTTTTTTATTACACCGATAAGTTTAAAATTTTTTAAATCTTCTGACATTGGTACATAAATTCTATTAAAATCAACTTGGATATTTCCATTAAGTTTTTCTAATTTGTTTTCCTCGCCTTGATTATTTAATATTTTAGTTAAATTAGTTGCATCAAATTTCTTTCCTTGAATTAGAATTTTTTTATCTTTAGAACTTAAGATAGAAAAATCGTTATTATCTGTTTTTACTGACACTTCATCAAGGGAAAAGTATTCATTATTTTTAATTTTTAAGTTTTTAATTTCAATTTTATTATTATTCTCATTTAACTTTATTTTATTAATCTTAATGTCGTTATTTGTTTTTTCTAGATCAAGAAATAAATTTGCAATAGAATTTTTCGGTTTTTGATAATTAATTAAATTTATTGTAATATTATCTTTGTAATCTAAATTAATTTTTAAATTAAATAAATTTTTTTTAATTTGATTTTCAAAATTTATTTTTAAAAAATCTGAGTTATTAATTGAATATTTGCCTTTTCCATTTAATTTATTTATTTTTGGATCTAATATATTTTCAACTTCCAATTCGGTGAAATAAACCTCATTTATAGGCTCTTTAAGAAAGTTGTTTTTATATGCTTTTGATAGTTTGAGAACTGCTTCATCAATTTTTCCCGAAACTTTATATTTATAATTAGTTACTTTATAGGTTTTATCTAAATCAATAGATAGGCTATTGTTAATATTAGCTTTTAAAGTTTTAATTTCGTCAATGATTTTTAATTTTTCCAAAATTTGAGGGTTTTTATTAAAAAGATTTGAGTCTAAATTAATTTGAGAAGAAAAATTTGAATTAAGTTTTATCCCTTTCTCAAAATTTAATCTTATATCTCCATCTGAAATTTTAATATTTTCTATCTCTCCAGAAACATTCTTTAACAAAACATCATTTTTATCTGCAAAAAAGGTAAAATTAGTGTTTGTTAAATTTAAATTGGTTATTAATTCAACTTCTAAATTTATTAATTTACCTTTGGCTATAAAATTATCTAAATTGCCTTTTTCATTTAAAAAAAGTTCAATTTCAGATTTTACTCTCCCTTGAGTGTATCTATTATTTAAAAATGTCTTTAAATTTGATGGTTTCATGATGACAGACAATGCACTTAATTGAGCAATATCCAATTCTTCTAAAGTAAGATTTATTTTTTCAATCTTGGGCTCTGCTTTTAATAAAGACAAAAAATCTATGTACAATTTAATATTTTCAACAGGTATTGAAAAGTTCCTATATTTTATTTTTGGGTATTTGGTCTCTAAAAACAAACTTAATTCTTGTAGATCGATTTTGAACCTTATTGTGTCAAGTTTTAAATCTATGTTTTTTGATTGTGAAACTCTACTTGTTATTAAGTTATTAAATTTATTCGTCTCAATCCCAAATTTTGAAAGAATAAAAATTAAGCTTACAAATGAAATAAAAATAAATAAGATCAGACTAAAAACTAATTTTTTCATTTTTTATTTTTAATTCCCTCTTCAATAAATTGATCAATATTACCATCAAGAACACTCGAAGGATTGGTGCTTTCAGTTTTATTTCTTAAATCTTTAACTAATTGGTAAGGTTGTAAAACATATGACCTTATTTGATGGCCCCAACCTATATCTGTTTTATTTGTTAATTCCTTTTGATTTTCCTCATCCTTTTTTTGCATTTCATGTTCATATAATCTCGCTTTAAGCATTTTATAACAAGTTTCTTTATTTTTATGTTGCGATCTTTCGTTTTGACATTGCACAACTATTTTAGTTGGAAGATGTGTAATTCTTACTGCACTATCTGTAGTGTTTACATGTTGGCCTCCTGCCCCGCTAGATCTATAAGTGTCAATCCTTAAGTCTTTTTCATCTATTTTAATATTTACATCATCTTCAATAGCAGGATATACCCAAACACTCGCAAAACTAGTATGTCTTCTTGCGCCACTATCGAAAGGTGAAATTCGAACTAATCTATGGACTCCAGATTCTGATCTCATTAATCCATATAAGTAATTGCCACTTGCTTTAATTGTAGAGGACTTTATTCCTGCCTCTTCACCTTTGTGCTCACTAATGATCTCATAATTAAAATTTTTTTTATCAAACCATTTTATATACATTCGTCTGAGCATATCCGCCCAATCTTGGCTTTCGGTGCCGCCTGCGCCTGCATGAATTTCTAGATAAATATCATAATCGTCATTTTCTCCCGATAAAAAACAATTTATTTCACTTTGTTTTATTTGTGACAAGATCGACTCAAGTTTTTTATTACAATCTTGAATTGTTTCTTCATCCCTTTCTTGACGCGCTAAGGCATATAGATCTTTGAGATTATTTAGATCCTTAAAAGATTTTTTATATGAATTAAGAATATCCTCAAAAATTTTTTTTTGTTTTACAGTTTTTTTTACTCGATTTTTATCTTTCCAAAAATTTGCTTGAAGAGAGATTTCCTCTAATTCTTTAATTTTTGACTCAATATTTTCTTTATCAAAGATACCCCCTGATATTATTAAGTGATTTTTCGGTGTCAGTTAAAATTGATTCAAAATTTTCCATTAGTAAAATTGTCTAAACTTTATTATTTTATCACGACCATCAACTGAGATTAAATTATTATTATTTAAATTGTTAATATCTTTTAATTTAAGAGCCTCTATAATTGAATTTTTATCTCCGATTCCGGACTTTGCTCCGGTGTCATAATTAAGTGAAGTAAGATATATATTTTCTGGAATTTGAAATTCATTAAAATCTTCTTTAAATAATGCTTTTTCAACAAAATCTCTAAAGATTGGCAGTGCTGCTTTTGAACCAGTTTCGAATTTTCCTAAAGTTTTTGGACTATCATAACCAATATAAACTCCAATCACTAAATTAGAAGAAAATCCGATGAACCAGGCATCGTAATTATCATTTGTGGTACCAGTTTTACCTGCGAGTGGAACTTTCAAGTTTTTCAATTTTTTTGCAGTGCCTCTTTGAACTACACCTTCTAAAATTGAAGTCATTTGATATGCAGTTTCTTCGCTAATTACTCTTTCATTGTCATTTTCTATTTTAGGTAGCTTAACATCTTCATTAATAAATTTATCACAGCCAATACAGATTCTGCTTTTTTCTTTGTAAATTGTTTTGCCTCTTCTATCTTGAATTCTCGAAATCAATCTCGGGTCAATTTTTTTTCCTCCATTTACAAACGGGGCGTAGGCAGATGTAAGATTAATTAATGTCGTTTCTGCAGCACCTAATGAAACTGACAATAGTTCAGGTATTTCTTCATAAATGTTTAATTTCTTTGATAATTTTAAAATTTCCTCCAAACCTAAAATTTTTGCTATTCTTACAGTCATTAAATTTCTTGAATATTCAATTCCTTTTCTAAAAGTTGAAGGGCCATAAAATTTTTTTCCATAATTCTCTGGTTTCCAATTTTTTAGTCCCACACCTTGACTTTCAACAAATGGAGCATCAAGTATTATCGAGTTAGGTGCAAATCCTTTTTCTAAAGCAGCAGCATAAACAATTGGTTTAAATGCTGACCCAGGTTGTCGCTTTGCTTGAGTTACTCTATTAAATTCACTACTCTTAAAATTAAATCCCCCAACTAAAGCAAGCACATTTCCATTAAAGGGATCTATTATTACGATACCACCGTTTACTTTAGGATATTGTTTCAATTTCCATAAATTATTTTCCTTTTTAACAAATATTATGTCTCCAGCTTTAAGCACATCTTTTATAGGTTTATTTTTAGGGTTAGCCCATTTAATATTTTTACCTAATAAAACACCAGTTTCATTAATTTTTGTATTTAAATTTTCAAATCTTATTTCGTTTTCATTAGATGAATTAACTTCAACAATTTGCCAATCTAAAGTTGGATCAAGTTTGTACTGATCTATAATTTTTTTCCAATTTTTATTTTTATTGGTATTAGTGATTGGTCCCCTCCAGCCTCTCCTTCGATCATAATCCTCAATACCTTTTCTTAACGATTTTAAAGCTTGTATTTGATAATCTATTTTAAGAGGAGTGCTTATACTTAATCCTTGTGAATAAAGTTTTTCAAAACCATAAATATCTTTTACGATTCTTCTAACTTCTTCAGTATATGAGTTTGCTTCATTAACAATTTCTATTTTTCTTTTTTTTAATTTTATCTCTGAATTTTTAAAATCTTTTAATTGTTTCTTTGAAATAAAATTATTTTCTTTTAAATTCTCAAGTACCAAATTTCTTCTAAATTTAGCAACCTCAGGATATTTGTAAGGATTATATTTGCTTGGAGCTTTTGGTAATGCCGCAAGCAATGCAGCTTCAGTATAATTTAGTTCTTTAATTGATTTATCAAAGTATTCTAAACTTGCTGCAGCTATTCCATATGTTCCTTGCCCCAAGTAAATTTGATTCAAATAAAGTTCCAAAATTCTCTCTTTGTCATATGCTCTCTCAATTCGAAATGCTAAAATTGCCTCTTTAATTTTTCTTTTCATTGAAACCTCATTTGTAAGTAAAAAATTTTTTGCAACTTGTTGTGTTATTGTTGAGGCTCCCTCAAGTCTCTTATTTTGAGAAATATTTTTAATATTCTTTAAAAATGCCCTTAATATACCTTTGGCATCGATTCCTGGATGACGAAAAAAATTTTTGTCCTCAGCAGACAGAAAAGAATTAATTACTTTTTCAGGAATTGACTCATATGGAATAAATAATCTTTTTTCTAAAGCATATTCTGCAATTAATTTATTTTTTTCAGAGTAAACCCTACTAGAGATAGGAGGCTGATAATTGGACAATTTCTTATAATCTGGCAATCCTATTGAAAAATACCATAAAGTAGAAAATGTAAAAAAGATCAAGACTCCAAAAAATATGATTATAAATTTAATAGAAAAATTAAGAAATTTTAACATAAGTTTATTTATAGTAACAATTCTGACTATCTTTAGGCACTCATAATTTATCGTTTATTTGTTAATAATATTGTGTAAAATAATACTATGACAATTTTTAAAATATCAAAATATACAAATTTAAAAGGAATTCTCAAAAAATGGAAAAAAACTTATATATTGATGCTTCGCATCCTAACGAAACTCGCATTGTTCTTAAATCAGATAATTCTATTGAAGAATATGAATATGAAGATAAAAACAATTTAAACTTTAAAAACAATATTTATCTTGCAACAATTAGTAGAGTTGAGCCTTCTCTTCAAGCTGCCTTTGTCAACTTTGGTAGGGAGAGACATGGTTTTTTAGCTTTTAATGATATTCAATCTGATTACTATCAACTGCCCTCCGAGGATAAAGAAAAAATTAGAATCGCTGAAGAAAAGATAAGAGAGGACTTGAAGGATAAAACAATAGAAATTAATCAAGATAATTTGCAGGCTGAAAATCAATTAGAAAATAAAGATGAAAAAACAGAAAGTATTGAAAATCAGGTTGATAAAAATAATAATAAACAAGAATATAGAGAAAAAGTTAAATCATCATTTGGTATAAAGAGATACAAAATTCAAGAAGTTATAAAACCAGGGCAAGTAATATTAATTCAAGTGATAAAAGAAGAGAGAGGTCAAAAAGGAGCTGCTTTAACATCTTTTATATCTTTAGCAGGAAAATATATGGTGTTAATGCCAAATACACCTAAAGGCGGAGGTATATCAAGGAAAATTTTTAATTCGTCCGATCGACAAAAAATTAGAAGTATACTTAACGATATAGAAATTCCTAAAAGTATGGGGGTTATCGTTAGAACTGCAGGTGCAAATAAAACAAAGAATGAGATAGAGAAAGATTTTCAAAATACACTCAAGACTTGGGAAGAAATAAAAGATAAGGCTTTAGACTCTAATGCACCTTCTCTAGTTTATGAAGAAGGCGATATTATCAAAAGAACTCTTAGAGATACCTACGATAACGATACAAAAAATGTATATGTCGAAGGGAATGAAGCTTATCAAAAAGCAAAAAAATTTATGAAAGAGTTAATGCCTAAAAATGTAAAGAACATAAAAAAATATAGAGGAAAAATACCTCTTTTTCACGACGCAAATATTGAAAAGGAATTAAATAATATTTTTGAACCTACAGTAAAATTAAAATCAGGTGGATATTTAGTTATTAATCCAACTGAGGCTCTAGTTTCTATAGATATTAATTCTGGCCAGTCAACAAAACAAACTAATATTGAAAAAACTGCTTTAAATACAAATTTAGAGGCCGCGGAGGAAATAGCTCATCAAATTAAATTAAGAGATTTATCGGGGTTAATAGTAATTGATTTTATTGACATGATGAATTTCTATAACAGAAGAATAGTTGAAAAAAAAATGAGGGAGAGCATTAGAAAAGATAGAGCTAGAATTCAAATTGGTAGAATTAGTAATTTTGGGCTTCTTGAGATGACGCGTCAAAGATTAAGAGAGGGGTCAATTAAATGGGAAACTCAGTTATCACTTTCTTCCTTTTCTCAAAAAATTTTAAAAAAAATACAACATTTAGCTTTTACAGATAAAGTAAAAACCATAAATTCGTATGTGCCCGAAAAAGTAAAAATTTTCATAGAAAAAAATTTGTTAGATGAATTAAAATTTTTTCAAAAAAAATACCCTTTTGAAATTAAGATTTTTGGAGATAGCAAATTTGTTATCCCAGAATATAAGATTAATTTATTGAATAAATCAAAGAAAATATTGAATTCTATAGAAAATACAAGTGCTATTATAGAAATAAAAAAAGTGAGTAAAAAATTAAAAAAAGAAAAAAAATCAGAAAATAAAACTTCGTATAAAGTTAAGGATAAAATAAAAAAAGTAAAATCAAAAAAAATAAAAAGAACTCTTTGGAAAAGAAGAAAAAAAAGTTAAATTAATCCTTTAGTTGGTGAACTTGGAGTAGCAAAATAATTCTTTTCCATTCGACCGGCTAAGTATGAATTTCTGCCAGCAATCACTGCATCTTTAAATGATTTAGCCATCAAAATTGGTTTTTTAGCATTAGCAATAGCACTATTAACTAAAACAGCGTCACATCCTAATTCCATAGCGATTGTTGCATCAGAAGCCGTACCGATACCAACATCTACGATTACAGGTACTTTTGATTGTTTTATAATTAAAGAAATATTAATTTTATTCTGCAAACCTAATCCTGAACCAATAGGAGATGCTAAAGGCATTACAGCTGATGCTCCATTATCCTCTAATTTTTTTGC
>MDTB01129724.1_pt1 | contig 11039 bp, 8 predicted proteins | sample 811161 | NCBI WGS metagenome assembly MDTB01 (sample SAMN05326650, study PRJNA326480) | marine metagenome | isolation source: seawater | place: Mediterranean Sea | collected 2009
AAACCAAACTCTTCAGAAAAAAGTGTAAATATAAAATCAGTATGTTTTTCTGGAAGAAATTCTAAGTAACTTTGAGTTCCTTTTAAAAATCCTTTACCCCAAAGCCCACCAGATCCAACTGCTATTTTTGATTGAATAATCTGATAACCTGCACCTAGTGGATCTCTATCTGGATTTAAAAAAGTCAAAATTCTTAGTTTTTGGTAAGGTTTCAAAAATGAAATAATGAATGGAAGAGATGTGATTGATATTAAAAAAGTATAAAAAAAATATTTATGATTGAGTCCTGAAAACCAAAGTACAACTATTCCACTAATAGCTATAAGTATTGAAGTTCCCAAATCTGGCTGGATGATTACTAGACTCATTGGAACGAAAATTATTATTAAAGAAATAATAATAGCATAAAATGAATTTACATTCTCAAGTCTCATTCTATGAAAATATTTTGCTAAACATAAAATAATAAAAATTTTCATTAATTCTGAAGGTTGAATATAAATAAAATATAAATCAATCCATCTTTGAGATCCTGAGGCTGTAATACCAAAATTAACTGTCCAAATTAACATAGCTGCAACTAAAATATATGCAAAATATCCTATAGAAAACCAAAACCTTATATTAAAAAAAGAAATTACAAACATCATTATTGTAAAAAATATTAATTTAAAAAAATGACTTTTTGTATGAAATAAAATTTCTCCTCCATCAGTAGAGTACATTGTTATAAGGCTTATTGCCCCTAATAAAAAAATACATACCAATAATACAAAATCTATACTTTTAAATTTTTGAAAAAAATTTGTTTCATTTCCTAATTTATTAAATTGATACATTTAAATATCTAAATATGTTTTATTACTAAAATTTTTTCTTAATTTATGTCTATCGATTATTAGTTTAAATAATTCTTTTGCCATGGGAGCTGCTGTTGTGCTTCCATTACCACCATGTTCAACCACAATACTTAGGGCGTATCTTGGATTTTTATAAGGACCAAATGCAATATAAAGAGCATGATCTCTTTGCTCATAAGGTATCTCAAAAGTTTTTAAATCTAATTCCCTTTCCTCTTCAGTTATTTTTTTAACCTGAGCTGTTCCTGTTTTTCCAGCAAATTGATATTTTGGATCATCTATTCTTGAACGATAAGAGGTACCCATAACTTCATTAGTTGAGCCAAACATGGCATCTTGAATAATTCTTATATTTTTTGAATTTTCATATAATGACATATATTTATCACTGGGGTGTTTTTTGTTATCGTTAACAACAATATGAGGATAAATTTTGTAACCACCGTTAGCAATATGTGCTGTCATTAAACAAAGTTGTACTGGAGTGGTCTGAATATAGCCTTGACCAATTCCTGTAATTATAGTTTCACCTAATAACCATCCTTTACCTAATGTATTTTTTTTCCACTCAGTGCTAGGAATTAAACCTTTTTTTTCTATATCAAATAAACTTCCAAAAACTTTCTCACCTAAACCAAATTTTTTTGCAGTTTCATTAAGTTTATCTACGCCGAGTCTTCGAGCAATTTCATAAAAATAACTATCACAAGATTGCTTCATTGCATTTCTAAGACTAACATAACCATGACCTTTTTCTTTCCAGCAATGATATGTTTCTCCATACATTTCATTTTTACCGGTACATTTGACTGTAAAATTTGTGTTTATAATCCCATTTTCTAACGCTGATAATGCAACAATTGGTTTAATTGTAGAACCAGGTGAATAGTTTCCTGATAAAGTTTTATTTACAAGAGGTTTCATTGGATCATTTCTTATTAATTGCCATTCGTCTTGACTAATTCCAAATACAAATGAGTTTGGATCAAACGATGGTGAAGAATGCATAGCAATAATTGCTCCTGTAAATATATCCATAACACAGATTGAGCCTGCTTTTTCATAGAGCAATTTATTAGCTAACTCTTGAATTTTTGTATCAACAGTAAGCTTGATTATTTCACCTTTGTCTCCCTTTTTAAATGCTAATTGACTAATTCTCCTTCCATACGCATTTACCTCATATCTTTCTACTGAGTTTGTTCCAATTAATTTATTTTCAAAACTTTTTTCTAAACCAGTTTTTCCAACTTTTAATCCTGGAACAAATTTATCTTTAATATTATCATTCATCATCAAATCATTTTCATTAGCTTGACTAACATAACCTAGTAAGTGAGTATAATATTCATTGTAAGGATAGCTCCTTGAAATAGATATAATGGGTTTAACTCCATTTAAATCATATAAATGATTATTTATTTTTGAAAATTTTTCCCAACTAAGATTGTCTGCAACTACCAAAGTTTCCCATGGTTTAATTTGATTTTTATTTTTGATTATCTTTTTAAATTGTTTATCTGTTAAATCTAAAATATACTTAACTCTATTAATTACATATTTAAAATTTTCTACTTGCTCTGGAATTACATGAAGTTGATATGCTTCAAAATTCCCAGCAATTGTGTTTCCAAAATAATCTTGAAACTCTCCTCTTATTGGTGCAAGTTTCCACTCTCTTATTCGATTTTTATCTGAGAGAGTTAGATATTTTTTATTCTCTTTAACTTGTAGAAAAAATAGTCTGCTTATAATACCTAATAATATAATTACTTTTGCAGAAGAAAGAATAAACATTCTGCGATTTATAGAATTAAGTTTTGTTACATTGTCACTTAGGTTATTCATTGATACCTTTTAAATAACGATCAAAAATAAAAGTTGATGGAATATAAAGTAAAAAAGTGAATAAATTATTTATCAAATAAAACATAATATCTAAATCATAAGAAAAAAATAAAAATAAAATTGAATAATTTATTGAATTAATCAAAGTAATAATAAATAAAAAATAAAACCAATCTTTAATTAAGTGAGGCCTAATTGTAATATTTCTTAAATATGATGCAAAAATACAGGTCATGATGTATGAAAAAGAACTTAATCCAAGAGGCAAGCCTACAACTGTGTCGTTGATTAATCCTGCAAAAAAAACTAATAAATAATCAAAATTAATATATTCTTTTAGAGAAAAATAAAAAATTAGTATTAGTGGAAAATTAAATGAAAAATATTGTATTTTTAAATAGTTTAAATCAAATTCATTTAATACCGAAATATATAAGATTATAATTGGTAACCATGAATATAATTTGTATAAATAACTTTTTTTTTCAAATTTAATCATTAGACACTTTTTTATTTTTTAATATACATTCCTTGTATTCTTTAGTTCCTACTTTATGACCATTATTAAATACTGTTTTTCGACAATTTTGGCTGTATAGAAGATTTAATCTTAAATACTCTAGTTCTTCCTCGTCAATTTTTTTTTGATTAATAGATTGAAGTTGTGAGTTAATTTTTTCCTGTAGATCAGAAATTTTTTCTGCAAGCTTATTAATTTCTGATTTTAATTCTTTATTTTCTTCAATAAATTTTGAATTACTTTCATTTAAAATTTCAATTTCATCATTTAATAAATTTAATTTAATTTTCTCAGTGTTAGAAAATTGTGGTATATTCTGATTAGAAGATTTTTTTACTATCTCATCTATTTCTTTTTTTTTTTCACCTACTTCGGCAAATACATATTTTAATTGAGAAAAGTCACTATAAAAATTAACTAAAATTTTTTTTAAACCATTTTCATTAATAATATTTATTTTTCCTATTGGAGTTCCACTCTTGAAGATTGAACCTGTGCCAGAAGAATATACGATGCTTTGATCCTCTATATCTTCAATAAAATTGCCTTTTACATATTTAATTTGGCCTGAGTTTTCTCCAGTTCCAACAACTATTGCTTGGATGTTACCTGGAGTAATTGAAACGGGGATACTTGAGTTTAGATCAGATAATAATAAAACTCTTGCAGACTTGAAATTAATTTCAATGACTCTTCCTACTAGGTAATTTTTATCAAAAATATTTGTACCTATTTTAACTTTTTCTGAACTTCCTTTGTTAATAACTACTGTTTTTAAAAATGGACTTTTATGATCAACAATTACTTTTGCTAAAATTTTATTTGTGGTAACAGTATAGTCCTCAATTAAATTTTTTAATTCCTTATTTTCACTTTTGATAATTTGACTAGAAATATTTTCTGATTTTAGTGTTTCTAATTCTCTTTTATTTTCAATATAGTCTTTATAAAAAAAAGAATACTCTTTTATATTTAAATAGGTGTCTTTAATTAAATTTTCAGGTATTGAAATAACAAACGAGGATCGAAAAATAATCTCATTAATCATACTTCTTGTTTGCTTAATAATTTTAAAATTTAAATTAGATAAAATTATTATAAAAGCTGACAAAAAAACTAAAGTTAATAATGAAAATTTCTGTTTAATGCTTTTTTTTAAAAAAGCAGATCGGATTGCAATTATAAAATCATCTCTGCTTGAGGCCATTATTTCCTAATATTCTGTCATCATAGTAGAGAATGTTTGTTCTTGGTCTAAAGCTTTTCCTGTCCCTATTGCGACACATGACAATGGATCTTCAGCTATATGAACTGGTAAACCAGTTTCTTTAGAAAATCTTTTGTCAATGTTTTTAAGCAGAGCTCCACCTCCAGTTAAAGTTAGTCCCATATCAACTAAATCTGCAGATAATTCGGGCGGTGTAGCTTCTAAAGCATCTTTAATGCCATTAACCATATCTCTTAAAATTTCATTTAAAGCTTCAGCTGTATCTTCTTCTGTTATATTAACTTCTTTAGGTGTTCCAGATCTTAAATCTCTTCCTTTAACAGGATAAGTGTTATCGTTAGTTGGAATCGCTGTACCTATTTCTTTTTTTATTTTTTCTGCGGTACTATCACCTATCATTAAGTTATATTCTTTTCTCATATAATTTACTAAGGCACCATCCATTGCATCTCCTGCAACTCTTAATGATCTTGAATAAACTAGGCCACCTAATGACATCACTGCTATTTCACTAGTTCCACCCCCAATATCAACAACCATAGAGCCTGTTGCTTCAGAAATTGGTAGACCCGCACCTATTGCAGCTGCAATTGGTTCTTCAATGAGCTGAACTCTTCGTGCTCCTGCTGCCAAAGCACTGTCCTGAATTGCTTTTCTCTCAACTGGAGTTGACCCAGTTGGAACACAGATTAAAATTCTAGGATTTGCAAAAGTACTACCTTTGTGGACTTTTTTGATAAAATGTTTGATCATTTCCTCCGTAACTATAAAATCTGCAATTACACCATCTCTTAAAGGCCTAATCGCACTAATATTACCTGGAGTTCTTCCTAGCATCGTTTTAGCTTCATCACCAACTGCTAAAACTTGTTTTTTTCCAGCCTGATCTACTATTGCAACAACAGAGGGTTCATTAAGAACAACACCTTGACCCCTTACTACTACCAAAGTATTTGCTGTACCTAGATCAATTGCCATGTCTTGACTCCAAATCTTCTTAAATTTATCAAACATTCCCATTTATATTCCCTTAACTTTTTGTATTTCCTGCTCATTTGGAGCAGTTTTTTCTCTTTTTATTATCATTTTATTTAAAGCAGCAATATATGCATTTGCTGACGCTACTAATGTATCTGTATCTGCAGCTTGACCAACAGTTGTTTTACCATTTTCCTCAATACGAACACTTACAGTTGCTTGAGCGTCAGTGCCTTCGGTTACAGCATGTACTTGGTATAATTGTAGATTTACATCGTGTGGATACAAAATCTTTATACATTTGAAAATAGCATCTACAGGACCATCTCCTGTCTCAGAAGCTGATTTAATTTGTCCATTAACATCTAGTGTCATTTCTGCTTTTTGCGGTTCACCTGTTCCAGCAAAGACTTTTAAAGATTTCAATGCAATAGTATTTGCTTTATTGTCTAATACTAAACTATCATCAACTAAAGCAATAATATCCTCATCATAAATATGCTTCTTCTTGTCAGCTAAAACCTTGAATTTTCCAAATGCATTTTCAATTACATCGTCAGTTAAGCCAGCATAACCTAAACTAATCAATTTGTCCTTAAAAGCATGACGACCAGAATGTTTTCCCATTACTAATGAAGTTTGCTTAACACCTACACTTTCTGGTGTCATTATTTCATAAGTATTTCTATTTTTAAGCATTCCATCTTGATGAATACCTGATTCATGTGCAAAAGCATTTTTTCCAACAATAGCTTTATTATACTGAACAGGAAATCCTGTTACATTTGAAACTAGTTTAGATGCCTTACTTAATAATGTAGTATTAATTCCTGTTTCATATGGCATTAAATCATTTCTAGTTCTTATTGCCATTACTACCTCTTCTAAAGCTGCATTACCCGCTCTTTCACCTATTCCATTGATAGTACACTCTATTTGTCTTGCACCAGCCTGTATTCCAGCTAGAGAGTTTGCAACTGCTAAACCTAGGTCATTATGACAATGTGTGGATAGGATTGCTTTATCTATGTTTGGAACTTTATTTAATAAAGTTTCTATAATTTTAGTAAATTCTGATGGAACTGTATAACCAACAGTGTCAGGAATGTTTATTGTTTTAGCTCCAGATTTAATTGCGAGTTCCACTGTTTTACACATGTAATCCATGTCAGTTCTTGTTCCATCTTCACATGACCACTCGACATCATCAGTTAAATTTCTTGCGTAAGTAACATGTTCTTTAATTGAGTCATAAACTTGTTCAGGTGTTTTATTAAGCTTGTGCTTCATATGTAGTGGGCTAGTAGAAATGAAAGTATGAATTCTAAATCTTGAAGCATGTTTTAAAGCTTCATAACATCTATCAATATCTTTTTTTGAATGTCTTGCTAAACCACATGGGATTGATTTTTTCAAAACTTTACTAATTGCTGAAACTGCTTCAAAATCTCCTGGTGAAGCTATTGGAAAACCTGCTTCAATAATATCAATACCTAATTCATCAAACACTCTTGAAATTTGAATTTTTTCCTCAAGACTCATTGAGGCCCCAGGTGATTGTTCACCATCACGCATTGTTGTGTCAAATATAAATACTTTATCTTTGTTTGCCATAACTTTAAAAAATTGGAAAATCTATAATACAATCTCTATTAGAAATTGCAAAATGTTTATATAAATTTAGATCGTGAACTAGCTCTTATCGCTATCTACTAGTTTTTTTTTGCCTATCCAAGGCATCATAGCTCTTAAATTTGCACCAACTTTTTCTACAGGATGTTCAGCTAGTTTTGCTCGTGTTGCAAGAAAGTTTTTTTGACCGCTTTTACACTCATCCATCCACTGCTTAGTGAATTTACCAGATTGAATATCATCTAAAACATCTTTCATTCTTTTTTTAGTTTCTTCTTTGTTTACAACCCTTGGTCCAGATTGATATTCGCCATACTCAGCAGTATTTGAGATAGAGTAATTCATATTAGCTATTCCGCCTTCATAAATTAAATCAACGATTAGCTTTACTTCATGAACGGTTTCAAAATATGCCATTTCTGGTTCGTAACCTGCTTCAACTAATGTTTCGTACCCATTCTTAATTAATTCTACTAATCCACCACATAAAACAGTTTGTTCACCAAATAAATCTGTCTCAACCTCATCTTTAAAGGTAGTCTCAATAATTCCAGATCTTCCCCCACCAACTGCTGAAGCATAAGACATAGCAAGATCTCTAGCTTTTCCAGAGCCATTCTGATGTACTGCAAATAAGCATGGGACACCTCCACCTTTTTCATATTCGCTTCTGACTAAATGACCTGGTCCTTTTGGAGCAACCATAAATACATCTAAATCTTTTCTAGCTTTAATCAAATCATAATGAATATTTAAACCATGTGCAAAAGCAATAGATGTACCTTCTCTAACTCTTTGTTCAATGTGATTTTTATATATTGATGCTTGCAATTCATCTGGAGTTAAAATCATAACAACATCAGCCCACTCTGCTGCATCAGATAAATTCATTACCTTTAAACCTTTAGACTCAGCTTTAGGAATACTTGAAGACCCATCTCTTAAAGCAACTACAACTTCCTTAACTCCACTGTCTTTTAAATTTAAGGCATGTGCATGTCCTTGACTTCCATAACCAAATATTGCAATTTTTTTATCTTTGATAAGATTTGTATCGGTATCTTTTTCATAAAACATTTTCATAGTTTCTCCTAATTAGTTAAATACTTTATCTCCTCTTGTCATTGCTACAGCACCAGTCCTCGATACGCTTATTAATCCAAATTTTTTTAAATTTTTGGTCATTTTGTCAATATCTCTTCTCAATGCAGTAATTTGAATAACATTAGATTTTTTTGTTTTATCCAATATTACAGCATTATATTTTTTACAAGCATTAATAGCTTTTTTGATCTTATTTGAATTGCCAACAACTTTAAATAGTGCCATTTCTTTAAATATCACACTTTTATCATTCCTTTTAAAATCTGCAACTTTATGAACTGGAACTAGTTTTTTTAATTGAAGCTTAATTTGATCAATTACTTGAGGAGTTCCAGTTGTAACAATCGTAATTCTGGATATATTTTTTTTTGCATCAACTTCAGCCACTGCTAACGACTCAATATTATAACCTCTGCCAGAAAATAATCCTACAACTCTAGCTAAAACTCCAGCTTCATTATCTACCCATACTACGATTATATGAGTATCTGATTTTTCTTTTTTTGTTGAAACACTATATGCTGATTTTGGATTCACCATAATTAAACTAATGCTTTACCTTTACCTGTAATTTTGTTCTCTTCTTTTTCACTAGGTCCTAATATCATTTGGTTATGAGGTTTGCCAGATGGTATCATTGGAAAGCAATTTTCATTTGGATCTACTCGACAATCAAAAATTACTGGACCATCAAATTGAACCATTTCCCTCAATTTTTCATCAAGTTCTTCTGGTTTTTCAGCCATAATACCTTTACAGCCATATGCTTCAGCCAATTTAATGAAATCAGGTAACGCTTCAGAATAACTTTCAGAATAATTTTTCTCATGTAATAGCTCTTGCCATTGTCTGACCATTCCCATGTACTGGTTATTCAAAATAAAAATTTTAATCGGCAAGTTATATTGAACTGCAGTTGACATTTCTTGCATAGTCATCAAAACAGAAGCCTCTCCAGCAATATCTATTACTAATTTATTTGGATGAGCTATTTGTACACCAACAGCAGCTGGCAATCCATAACCCATAGTTCCTAAACCACCTGAAGTCATCCAACGATTAGGTTTGTTAAATTTATAATGTTGTGCAGCCCACATTTGATGTTGTCCAACCTCTGTTGTAATAAAAACATCTTTATCTTTTGTAAGTTCATAAAGTCTCTGAACAGCATGTTGTGGTTTGATTGTTTTATCACTATTTTTAAAATGTAATGAATTTTTTGTTCTCCATTTTTGAATTTGTTCCCACCACTTTGATATTTGATGTTTATTTGACTTATTTAGATTAATGTTTTTCTTTTTTAAAGTTTTGTTAATACCTTTAAGAACTTCTTTAACATCACCTACAAGTGATAAATCAACTTTAATTATTTTATTAATTGATGAAGGATCTATATCTATATGGACTTTTTTAGATTTAGGGGAAAACTCATCAATCTTACCGGTTATTCTATCATCAAATCTTGCTCCAATATTTATTAATAAATCACAATCGTGCATTGCATTATTGGCTTCATAGGTTCCATGCATTCCTAACATACCTAAAAATTGATTATCATCACCTGGATAAGCGCCCAAACCTTGAAGAGTTGAGGTAATTGGAAAACCAGTTAATCGAACAAGTTCTCTTAAAACTTCACTTGCTTCTGGACCAGAATTGATAACACCACCGCCTGAATAAATTATTGGTTTTTTTGATTTATTCATTAGATTAATCAATTCATCAATTTCTTTTTGAGAAAATTGATTGATTGATTTACCATTTAATTTTTTTTCAAATTTTGGTTTTGAATAACTTGTTTTAGCAAATTGAATATCTTTTGGAATATCTACTAAAACTGGTCCTGGTCTTCCAGTTGTTGCAACTCTAAAGGCTTCATGAAGAGTTTTAGATAAATCTTTAATATCTTTTACTAACCAATTATGTTTTGTACAAGGCCTTGTAATTCCAGTCGTATCACATTCTTGAAAAGCATCTGTTCCAATCAAATGAGTTGGTACTTGACCTGAAATACATACTAACGGAACAGAGTCCATGTATGCGTCTGTTAAAGCTGTTACAACATTGGTTGCTCCTGGTCCTGAGGTTACCAATACAACACCTGGTTTTCCTGATGATCTAGCATAACCTTCGGCAGCATGTCCTGCTCCTTGTTCATGTCTAACCAAAATATGTTTAATTACAGGGTGATTTTTTAACTCATCATAAATTGGTAAAACTGCACCACCAGGGTATCCAAAAATAAATTCAACATGCTGATCCTCTAAACATTTGAATACAATTTCAGCTCCTGAATATAATTTTGGCATTCATGCAATCTAGCTGAAGTTGTGCTAATTGGTCAAGACTAACTACGAAATATCTAAATTTTTTTTAAAAATTTATTTAGACTATCTGACTTAATTTTGTTCCAGTCTGACATATTACCTCTTCCCCAAGTTGTCTGTCTTTTAGCGTATTGTCTTGTCTTTATTGATATTTTTTCAATTACATGGGATATTTGGATTTTTTTATTAAGATAACTTCTTATTTCTTCAATTCCAATAGCCTTAAAAGCTGTCTTACTTTTAGGAACTTTAAGGCTTATAAATTTTTTTACTTCTAAAATTGCTCCTTTTTTAATCATATCTTCTGATCGAATGTTTATTCGTTTAATTAGTTCGGTTCTAGGATAATCAATATAAATCTTGTAAAAATCCTTTTTTTCAAAATCTGATTGGGTATTTTTAAACCAATTATAAATAGATTTCTTAGTATATAATTTAACTTCGTAAGCTCGAATTATTCTTTGGGTATCAGATGAATTTATATGATTTTTAGCAAGAGGATCTAGCTTAATTAATTCCAAAAAAAAATTTTTTGATCCAAG
>MDTB01130623.1_pt1 | contig 11039 bp, 6 predicted proteins | sample 811161 | NCBI WGS metagenome assembly MDTB01 (sample SAMN05326650, study PRJNA326480) | marine metagenome | isolation source: seawater | place: Mediterranean Sea | collected 2009
CTCCAGTTGATAACCGTCGTTACACAATGCGTGACATTGGTAAGTTGGAGAAACGTATTGAGAGACTAGAATATTACACAACGTTAAGCATTCTTGAGCAGCAAGCACTGAATATGCAGATTACTGATTCTGCTGGTGTTAATCGCTTTAAGAGTGGTTTCGTTGTAGACAATTTTGAGACTCATAAGATTGGATCTTTGAAGTCTTTAGATTATAAGTGTGCTATTGATACACAGCAATCTGTACTAAGAGCACAAGCAAAAGAAGATTCGATTAATCTAGTTGAGATTAATACTAGAGATGATCAAAGATCTGTTTCTGGTTATCAGAAAACAGGTGACATTATAACCTTACCATATACAGAACTAGAACTATTAGGAAACAACTTTGCTACAAACACAGTTAATCCTAACCCATTTGTTGTTCTTCAATATGTTGGTGATTCATTTATTGGACCAAGTGTAGATTCTTGGTATGACAGTAGTGTTGAACCTTTAGTAACAGATAATAACACCAATTTGTATTCTATTTTCCTTGCTAAGGAAAATCTAAAGGAAGCATTCTCAAGTCTTTATAATTCATATAAAGTTAATTGGATAGGAGCTGATCAAGCATTCTATAATATTGGATCATTTGCAGAAGTTAATTCTAATATTGCAGATTCCACTGTTGCTACTGCTAGTGTATCAACATCTTCAAATATTAGTCCAGAAAACAATGAAGTTGGTAAAGGACTAGTAACTAAAGGTGTAGGATCAAAATTTGTTGTTACATCATTATCATACTTTGCTAGGAGTATTCCTGTTAATTTTAGGATTAATAGACTTAAACCAAATACAAGGGTTTATGTCTTTATGGAAGGTAGAGATATTGGTAGATGGGTAAATCCTGATCTTAAGTATACTGGCATTGCTGCTAACTCATTATCAGCATTTAATGGATCTATTACTACAGATAATAATGGTAATGCAAGTGGTGTCATTTTGGTACCTGCTGGATTACCACCTAGAGAAAATGCTGTCTGGACAGGTAATGTTGATACAGTAAGTTATGATGGTGATGCTGATGAATTGAGATTCAGTACTGGTGTTAAGACTATTAGATTCACTTCAAGTTCTACTGATGCTAGTAAGGATGAAGTAGAAACATTTGCTGAAGTGAAATTCTATGCTACTGGTGTAGTACCAGAGAATCCATCTTCTATTATTTCCACAAGACCTGCATTCTTTAAAGCAAATGAAGGTACACAAATTGTTGGTAGTAATACAGAGAATCCTATAAGACCAAACCCATTTGCTCAAACATTTAAAGTTGATGGATTTGAGGGTGGTGTATTTGTAACAAGTATAGATCTATTCTTTAATAAGAAGAGTGATAATATCCCATTACGAGTTTATCTAACAGATACTACTAGTGGAAAACCAGGTAAGAATATTGTTCCTGGTACTCAGAAGGTATTAACTCCAGAGACATTCTTAAAAGTAGTCGCAAGTGATACACTTACGATAACAAAAGGAGAGAAGGTAACTGGATCTAAGTCCAATGCTTCTGGTCCTATTAGTAAACTGATTGATAAGAATAATATTGAAGTTGTTGCTAGTACTACAGGTCTATTCACACTTACAAATGATCAAGTGTATACTGTTGTTTTAGATAACAACAATGGTAAGAATTTTGTACAAGATGAACTATTAAATGTTACATCTATTACACAAGCTAATAATGCAAACAATACACAATTCACATTAAACATCACTAAGGATTCTGGTCGTGTAACTGGGTTGAATGTTGCTAATACAGGTAGTGGATACGATTCTGCAATTATTACTATTGAAAGTCCACAACTTCCTGGTGGTGGTAACGCTACTGCTACGGTTAGAGTTTCTCAAGGTCTTGTATATGATGCAGAAATGACACTTGCTGGTTCTGGTTATACTGAACCACCATCTATTGTTCTTAGAGGAACAGGTTCTGGTAATGCTGGTGCTCAGATTGAATCTGAAATTACTATTGATACTCCAGCAGTTAGAATGGGTATTGCTATTGATGAGACAGGAGAAACAGAATCTATAACTCCTACTAAGTTTGGATTTGACTTCCCTGTATATCTTGAGAATGATACTGAGTATGCTCTTGCTATTGAGACAGATTCAGTTGATTATGAATTGTGGTCTTCTAAGTTGGGTGGAGTTGAAGTTGCCACTAGTCAAATTGTCACAACACAACCTGCTTTAGGTTCTTTATTCAGATCACAGAACACAGGTGATTGGACTGAAGATCTATTTGAAGATGTTAAGTTTGTATTGAATCGTGCAGAATTTGATATTAGTAGAACTGCAAGTTTGATGTTGTCTAACGATGACTTAGGATTTGAAGCATTGGATGCACAACCAATTGAGACTAATGCAGAAGCAAATACTACTGCTACATCAACACTATTCAAGAATAACAATTATGTTGTTAAGGTTAATCATAGAGACAATGGTTTTGATCTTAATAAGTCATGGGTTTACTTCAAGAATGCAGTTGATGTTGGTGGTGTAACTGCCTCATCAATAAACAGCAATCTTTATAAGGTTTCTAATACTGGTGTTGATTATTATAACATCACTGGATCTACTAGAGCGTCTGGTAATTCCTTTGGTGGTGGTACAAATGTACTAGCGACATACAATAGGAAGTTTGAGAAGGTATTTGCTTCTATATCTAATCTAACATTCAGTCAAACTAAAATTGATAGTTTTGTTAAGACTACAAACATTGCACCAATAGATGACAATTTAGGTACTTTCGTTTCATATTCACAGACTGATTATGAAAAGACTTTCTTAAATGAGGATTTCTATTTTATTAATCAGAAGATTGTTGCTTCTAAGATTAATGAAACCGTTAATAGTATCGATAATTCATTAGTTTATAAACTTGATTTATCAAGTACTGTCACACATCTTTCTCCAGTTATTGATTTGGATAGAGCATCTGTTAAGACTATTACTAATCGTATTGAGAATGCATCTGGAACAGAAGATAGGTACGGTAGAAGGAATCAAATTGTAACTTTCCTACCAGTATTTTCATTTACTGCATCTGGTCTACAAGGTGCTGAAGTAATTAATAGTTCACAAACTCTTGTTGGTACTACTTCTAAAGCAGAAGGAACTATTGTCAAGGTTGATGGTAGTACTGTATTTGTTAAGGTTACTACAGTTAATACTTTCACTGCTGGTGAAACAATAACCTTTAGTGGACAAACATTTGCTGGTGCAATCACTGTTGGTACAGATGGTCTTGTTAAATTCTGGTTTGATATACCAAATACCACTACACCTCCAACATATGTAACTGCTAGGAATCCATCAGTACCAGCAGATACTTATGATAATAAAATTTCTGGAAAGATAATCTTGTGGAATAGTAAGTCTGGTGAGTTGACTACTGTTAATGACAAGCAACCAATTAATAATGATTATACAGGAAGACTTATTGATAGTAGTAGTTTTGATAGAAACGCTAGTGTAGATGATCAGTTATCTGATATCTTTAGAGTTGGTGATCTAGTATCATATCCTAATCAACCAGTTGATGAAGTAAGTTTCATTGAAGTTGCAACAGTATCTTATGCAGATGGTGTTGACTTCATTACAGAAACCCAATCTAAGAATAGTTCTGGAATTTCTAAATATGTGACTAAAGAGATTGCTATTGAAAATCCTGCTACATCTATTGATGTAAAACTTACTGCTAACGTTACTGATATTAAGAATCTTATGATTCTTTATAAGATTAAGAAGTCTTCTTCACAGGAGAATTTTGAAGACATTGAATGGATTTACTTTAATGAAGCAGGTGAACCTGATGTAGATACTATTGCTTCTTCTGAAAATGCCATTAGTGGTATTACAGAAAAACAATCTTCATATCAAGAACTATCTTATAGCATAGAGAATTTACCAGAATTCTCATCTTATGCAGTTAAGATTGTTATGAGATCTAATAACCCTGCATTCGTTCCTAAGATTCAAGATATGAGGGCAGTGGCATCTTATTGATATGAATCACTTGAAGGTTGAGAATCAAGACCATTTGTATCGTGATGTAAATACAGGTGCAATAATAAATACTGACAGGTCTTCTTTTGCCAAATATAAATCCTCCAGAAACAAATATCGTAATATGGAGAATGAATTAGACTATGTTAAAAGTGAAATAGATGAACTCAAGACCCTATTAAAACAATTGATGAATAACAATGGCACAAGTCATAGTAAATAAGACCGATACCTTTGAAAATCAAAGGCAGAAGATTAATGAGATAGGTTATGACCTGCATACCTTCACTGGGACTCAGACTGGTCTTAATGCTACGTATTTGACTTGGAGTGATTTAAACGTTACTGTTAACTCTGCTGGAGGCGGTGGAGGATTAACATACGACAATACTAATGGACAATTTGTATATACACCACCAGATTTAAGTAATTTCATTACATCAATTGGTGATGCTATTCAGGATGCAGATTTCCCTAGTGCTGGTCTGATGAAGACTGATGGTTCTGGTGGATATAGTGTAGTAACAGATAATTCTGCAAACTGGATTGCTTTAACAGATCTATCTGTCACTCAGAATACTCCTGGAAATTCTGGATTAAGTTATAACAATATCACTGGTATATTGTCATTCACACCAGAAGATGTTAGTGGTTTCTTAACACTAACAGGTATTTCTATTAACACTGCTGTAGCAGGTACAGCAGGACTCGCATACAACAATAGTACAGGTGTATTCACATACACTCCACCAGATTTAAGTAGTTATCTAACAACAGTTGCTTTAAATGATCTTAGCAATGTAGATGCAACAACCAATCTTGGTGATGGCAAAATTCTTAAATATAATGTCTCTAATACTACTTGGGAAGTAGCAGATGACACAGGTGGTACTACACCTACATTAGCACAGGTAACTGCTTCTGGTAATACAACCAGTCTTGATATAACAGCTAGTAGTTTAATATGTTCTGATGCTGGAGGACTCATCTTAGGTTCTTCGCAATATGCTAGTTTCTCTAGATCAGCTGGAGTAAATACTCTTAATGGCAATGCTAGTGATTTCCTACTCATAGCAGATAACCTTACTTATACGTCTGGTTCAACCGTTATAGCTTCATTTAGTACTACAGGACTTAATATCACTGGCACTGTAGAATCTGATGGATCTACTACTGATGGTGATGCTATATTCAAGGGTGCTAACGCTGATGTTACATGGGACAAATCTGCTGATGCTTTATTGTTCCCTGCTGGAACTTCAATTTCTGATAAGGCAGGATCAAAAGGTACAGTAGGTCAGACACTATCTTCTGATGGTGCTGGTGGTATTGAATATGTTAGTCAAACTATAGAGGGCATTAGTAATGTCGATATTAACTCTATACAAACTAATCAGATTTTAAAATGGGATGGTACTAAATGGGTTAATGCTGCTGACACTGGTGGATCTGGTGCTGGTATTTCATTAGGAGATCTTACTGTAGGTGCTGAACCAACAGCCGCTGGTAATGGTGGATTAGCATATAATAATTTAACTGGTGTATTTACATTTACTCCAGCAGCAGATAATACTCTTGTATTCAACCATGCTAATGCAACTACATCTCAAATAGTTTATACAAATAATGGTGCTGGTACTCCACAGACATTAAACCTTGTAGCTGGTACTGGAATCACCTTCGGACAAGGTGGTGGTACTGGGAACCTTGTCATTACTGGTACTAGTGGAATTGTATTATCAGATCTTTCTGTAGGTTCTAACGCTTCTGCTTCAGGTGGTGGTGGAATTGCATATAATGATTCTACTGGTGTATTTACGTATACCCCACCAGATCTCAGTAGTTATCTAACTTCTGTTACTGAAACAGATACTCTTGAGACTGTTACTGGAAGAGGAGCAACTTCAACTAATAATGTTATATTCACTGGTGGATCTGGTGCTGGTAGACTTGATGTACAGAATGCTGGAGCCTATGCTATAACTCTTGATGCTGCTAATGGTATCACTACTAATGATGGAAAAGGACTTTACATTGGTAATATTTCTACTAATGTATGGAGAGCAAAAATTGAAGGATCTACTGGTGATCTAACTGCTAATTCTATTATTAAGACAGGTGGAACATCATCTCAATTCTTAAAGGCAGATGGTAGTGTTGACTCTAGTACATATCTAACAACTATAGATCTTTCTAGTAAGAACCTTAATGATCTTGCTGACGTTAATGCAGGATCTCCTACAGACGGACATGTACTGAAGTGGGATGATAGTTCATCTAAATGGATCTCTGCTTCTGATCAAACAGCAACAGGTGGAAGTGGTATTGCATTAGCAGATCTTTCTATAACTACTGCAACAGCAGGTACAGCAGCATTAGCATACAATGATACAACTGGTGTATTCACATATACTCCTCCTGACCTTTCTGCTGCAAGCACAGATCTAACAGCATTCTCTGTTGGTTCTAACGCTTCTGCTTCGGGTAGTGGTGGACTTGCATATACAAATACAAGTGGTGTATTCACATATACTCCTCCAGATTTAAGTAGTTACTTAACTGCTGTTGCAGTAAATGATCTTTCTGATGTAACTATTGCATCTCCTCAGAATGGACACGTATTAAAGTATAATGGTGCAAGTTGGGAGAATGCTCCTGAGTCTGGTGGTAGTACACTAACAACTGAGGAAGTTCAGGATATTGTTGGAGCAATGGTAACTGGTAATACCGAAACAGGTATTGGAGTAAGCTATGAAGATGCTACTGGAACTCTTGATTTTACTGTTAATGGTATAAACGTAAATGATCTTGGTGATGTTGCTAGTTCATTAAATGCTTCTGCTGATGATGTTCTTCAATATAATGGTTCAGAATGGATTGCAGGAGATCCTGCTTCATTTGGTATTGCATTAACAGATATATCTGTCACTAGTAATACAGCAGGTACAGCAGCATTATCTTATGATAATGTTACAGGTGTATTCTCATATACTCCTCCTGATGTTAGTACTTTCATTGCATTAACGAGTCTATCAGTAGGATCACCACAGGTTGCTTCTGGTTCTGGTGCTATTTCTTATAATAATGCTAATGGTGTATTCTCATATACTCCACCAGATTTAAGTGCTTATTTAGATAACACAGCTGTTATTGCAAACTTAGCTGATGTTGTTATTACTGGATCACCTACTAGTGGTCAAGTACTTAAGTGGGATAATGCTACAAGTAAGTGGACTAACCAAGCAGATGCGAATTCTAATGTTACAGATCCTGGTGGTTCTGATACACAGGTACAGTTTAATGATTCAGGTTCCTTTGAAGGAGATGCTTCTTTAGTATGGGATAATACAAATAACAAACTTAAGGTAGGTAACGCAGATTCTGATTCTTACCTACTTGTAGGTAGTAACACTAAGAGAGCTGAACTTAGAAATAACAATACTTCAACTTATCTCTACAGTTATGCTGATAGTACTTTCCATATAGCCGCTGCTGGTTCTGGAACCACTATCCAACTTGATTGGGTAAGTGGAGTTATGGCATACTTTAAGAAGAATGCTGAAGTTGGTTTAAATTATGCAAACGTTCTTTGCTTTGAAACTGCTGATGGTGGTTGTAAGTTCCATGGTGGTATTATTGATAAGGATAATGATATTGGATCATCAGGTCAAATATTAAGTTCAACTGGTACTGAAATAGAATGGATTAATCCACCTACACCTAGTCTTGCTATTAATGACCTAACTGATGTAACTACTGGATCTGTTTCTACCAATGATGTTCTAACATATAATGGAACTGCTTGGGCAGCAGCTGCTCCTACTGGAGGTGGTGATACATTCCCTGCTGGTGGTATTATTATGTGGTCTGGAGCACAGAGTGCTATTCCTAATGGATGGGTTCTGTGTGATGGTAACAACAGTACTCCTGACTTAAGAAATAGGTTTGTTGTTGGTGCTGGAAATAGTTACGCTGTTGATGCTACTGGTGGTGCTTCTACTGTAACCTTGACGGAAGCACAAATGCCGTCACACTCACACTCAGTTGACAATCATACACATAGTATAGGTAGCCACAGTCACACTGTAGATAATCACTCCCATAGTATTGGTAGTCACACTCACTCATTCAGTGGTTCAGGAAGTGGAACTAGTGGAACACAAAGTGATAACCATTATCATAGTGGAAACACATCTAATAGTGGTTCACACGCACACAGTATCTACGGTAGTCATCAAGGTACTATAAACACTGGTGGAACCAGATATTTGGGTGACTCTAATGGTGGTACTAATATGGGTACTGTCAATAGTGGAACTACTAACGCTCACGCACACTACTTCGATACTTTAGGAGTCAGTGAAGACCATACTCATAACACAACGATTAGTATAAGTGGAACTACTGGTGGTGGTAGTGGAAGCACAGGTAGTGAAAATCCAGGTACTAGCAGTAATGGTAATGGAAACACAGGTAACGCAAATCCCAGCACAAACTCTAAGGGAAGTGGTTCTTCACATGAGAACTTGCCACCATACTATGCTTTGTGCTATATTATGAAGACTTAAAGTATTTTAGATGCGTATTGATGATTTGGTATATGTCGCAAAGAAACAGTTAGATAAAGATTTTTGTGAACATGTAATTGAAAAATTTAAGAAAGATGATAATCGATATCAAGGTAAGATTGGTAGAGGTGTAGATCTGGATATTAAACAATCTACTGATCTTCTTATTACTGGTTCTTCTGACTGGGAAAAAGAAGATAATGTATTCTTTAAATCAATAGGACTCAATTTAGATTATTATGTAAAATGGCTTCCTCATCCATATGAAGATTTTGTGTTGAATTTTGTTCCAGAAGATACTGGATATCAAATACAAGAAACAAAACCAGGTGGGTTTTATAAATGGCATCATGATCAATTAGAGACTAGACGTTTAACGTTCATATGGTATCTAAATGATATAACAGAAGAAGGATATACTGAATTTAATTCAGGACTAAAAATTCAACCAGAGATGGGGAAACTAATAATATTTCCTGGATTATGGCCATGGGTTCATAGAGGAGTTGCACCAACATCTGAAACTAAGTACATATGTACAGGATGGATACGAGAAAGAAACGCTGATAAATAATTATTATTAAACTTTTATTATGGAAGCAAGTAAAATACGTAATGAACTCACACGACAATTGGGTGAGGCAGAGACTAAGATCTCAACAACTGAAAAGAGTCTGACTGAGTTGAAAGAATATAGATTTAAAATTATTGGTGGATTAGAGACATTAGATCTTCTAGAATCTCCTGATCCAGATGAACTTGCGGCTAATGGTGGAAAACCAATACCGCCTAAAAAACCAACTAAATAAAGTAACTTCTAGAATCTAATGGCAGCGATACCTGTAAACATAGTCGTTGACCGTCATGCTAACTATGACGTGACTTTCTTTATTACCAATAAAGATGGTACTCCACTTAACATGACAGGATATACTGGTGAGGCAGCTTTTAAAACAAGCTACACCAGTACTTCTAGTGTAGCTGTACCTTTGGTATTCGTTAACAGAACTGCTGGTGAGATTGGTATATCAATGAATAGTACAGAAACAGGTGCTTTGGATCGCAGAAGGTATGTTTATGATATTCTCTTGACTGCTCCAACAGGATACAAGACAAGAGTTATTGAAGGATTAGTTGAAGTTAATCCTGGAGTATCTTCCTAATGGCAGAGTATACCGTTAGAGTTGGATCTCAGCAACATAGTGTTGCTCTGAGAGAGAACCCTGCGTATAACTTGGATGTTAATTATCAAATTCCAACCAAGTCTACACAGTATACAAATTTAATTCTTGATGATATATCTGGTGGATTCGATGGTACACAAGATACATTCAGTCTTTCTGTTGATGGATCACCATATACACCAATAGATGAACAGCAGTTATTGATATCCATCAATGATATAGTTCTCAAACCAAATACAGATTATATCGTTTCAAACGATCAAATCGTTTTTAGTAATCCACCCGCTTCTGGACATAGATTTTCTGGTGTTGCTTTAGTAACTACAGCAGATTTAACCAGAACTCTCAACTTCGTTATTGACTCTGGATCATTCCCAATGGCAATTGGTCCGAAGGGTGATATGGCAGTGGATGTTACTGGTACAATTGAATCATTTGTTATAGTGGCAGATGTCGCAGGTAATATTGAAATAGATATATTGAAGTGTTCTTATAATGACTATCCGAATTTCACTTCAATAACAGGAACAGAAACACCCAAACTAGGTATTCTAAATACTAGTACAGAAATTAAATCGAAAGATGATAATCTTTCGACTTGGAACACCACAGTTAACGCTGGTGATATTTTCAGATTCAACGTAAACCACGTCCTGAACATAAGTAAGGCTAGTGTTGCGCTGAGGATAAAACTATAAATAATTGGTGGTTATAAATAATCATACATAGCAACGTAATTAGGACAGAGGAAAACAATGGCACTCTTAGTCACCGACAACGGCGAAATTGATTCTCTAAGGAATCTGCTTAACTATTCGCAGAATATCCCTAGGAACCTTATTCTTAAGTTGTTCACTACAGATACATATCCTGCTGAGAGTGATACTCCCTCTCAAACACGATATTTCGAACCATACACCGATAACAACACAAACGGTTATGGTGGCGCACCTACAACAGGTTATCCTGGCATCATCAATAATAGGACTGATCAGGATTATGCACAGCAGTATGGTATCTTGCTGAACGGAAACCGTTGGGGAATCGAAACTGAACCAACAGCTGTCACAACAACTAATGGTGATGGTACATCTGGAACATACCTAGTTACGGTTGCTTCTAACACAGGTATTAAAAAGGGTGACTATGTTACTGGTGGATCTGTCGGCACTGGTGCATATGTTGTTGACATTGATGGTACTACACTTAACTTAAGTGTTAAGAACACTGGTAACTTC
>MDTB01230806.1_pt1 | contig 11038 bp, 6 predicted proteins | sample 811161 | NCBI WGS metagenome assembly MDTB01 (sample SAMN05326650, study PRJNA326480) | marine metagenome | isolation source: seawater | place: Mediterranean Sea | collected 2009
GATAAAACCACCCCCCGTGCAGCCTGGTTTTGTTCTTTAACAAAAAAACCTGGAAGTTTTCTAGGTAAAAAAGGTTTCATTTTTTCCACCTCATCAATGGGAGAAAAAAATGGCTCTTCAAGGGTGACCAAGGATAAGTTATCCTTCGCATTTACTTTTTCAAGTTCTTTGACCGGAACAATTCCGCCCAGTTTTTCACGGGCATCTGCCAGTTCTCCAAACAATAGCAACCCACCACCCTTTTTCTGCACAAAGCCTTTTAAGGATTCGACCAGTGTTTCATTCAAATCATTCAAGACCCTGGCATCCATAATAATTGCGTCATAATCCATCCAAAAACTTCGGTCTGTAGGATACACCGGTTTAATACTTTCTCCAAAAGCATGAAAAACTTTTTCACTCAAACGAACCAGCGCCCGAAAATCGAATCGTTCTTCATTGGCAAGCACTCTTTTCACGAAAGGAAAAAGTGGATGAACACGGTTGGATAAATAAAGCGTTAGAAATTGATCCGGTGCTTTAACCATAACCAGCAAAGAATCAGAATTATTTGAGGGATCGGAATCTCCCCGGGGTGGAGTTATCACGATACGATACCTTTTAGGTCCTGCCGTTTTGGGAACTTGTGGAGAAAAACTGAGTTTTCTTTTTTCTCCCCCGTCAAGAGAAAGAGGAATTTCCTGCAAAATTTGTTTCCCGAGCAAAAGTTTAACTGTCACCTCAGCTTCATTCTGAAATTTATTCTCCACCATAGCATTCAATAGCAGGTCCTCTTTGGCCACTGCTTTTGGTTTGCGATCAGAAAAAATAATCGACACATCACCGGCAGGTCGATCGCGCCCTACCCCGATTACATTTACCGGAATTCCCTGAGCCCGGTATTGCTTGGCAACATCCAGCACCGATGTCCCAGTGTTATTCCTTCCATCGGAAAAAATTACCACCGCCCCCAAGGACTCAGCATCCTTTGGGTTACTTATCCCGGCAGAAAGTGCATCTCCCAACGCAGTATTTTTACCAAGAGATGTAACACTCCATGACTCCATGGTCATTCTTTGTAAATCATCTGAAAAACCAAGACTTTCTACCTTCCCGTACTCCGACTTCATAATACTCAACCAGGAACCATCTACTCCCGCATCAAGAAAAGGTCGAACTTCATCAATTCTTCGAACTTCAGTATCGCCATCCCTGGTATTCATACTCCCGGATAAATCTGCCAGAGTAAGTAAATTAAACTCTTTAGGGTTTGGTTCGTTTGTCATTACATACGGTCTGGCCAACAAAACCAGCAACAAAAGAGAAGCAACAAATCTTAACAAAATAAGTTTCCACGCCAGCCTTGGGAGAGTAACCCTGAGTAAAGACCGTCCGTGATAAATAAGCAGGGCTAAAAAGATCGCTGCTACGAGGCAAAACCACAAAAAAGAAAAAGGCCAATCCCAACCAACCATTACTCACCCTCCGCGATTCTGCGGAAATATTCCTCAACTTGTTTTTTATAGCGACTGGGTGCAGCAGTTGTTTCTTGGTTTTGTCGAAGGCGATTTTCCACCACCTGTTTCCAAAAAATTGCTGCATCAACTCAAGGGCATCAGAGACAGCGGCCGAGGCCATTGAGGATGATTGCGACGGGTTTTCACTGACTGCGACCTGCTCAAAAAACTGGGTCAAGTTTTGCAATCTTTGATCAGATTCAGCATTTGGTAAAGAACCAATTGCCTTTGCCAATTCCTCCGATTTTTCTTTTAGCTCCTCGCCACTCATTCCAGGTAACCCCTCCTGAGTTTTTTGCAATTCCTCCACCAACTCTCGGAGTGCTCCATTTCCAAGGTTTCTAAGTTTGTCGGCGACACCTTGCAAATCCTCGCTCAATTCCTCAAGGTTTTCTGCAACCTTATCCTCTTCTTTTTTTGCCTGGGGGAAAGCTTCATAGAGAAGTGAATTTGCGGCACGCTTTCCGGAACGCTCCAAACCTTTCTCCCGTGAATCTCTTGACCCTCGTAGTAAGTCCTCAGTTGCATTCTCATTAAAACCACCCATGGATCTCGCGGCTTGATCTATCTTTTCCAAAAGCTCTTCAGCAAGACCATTCAATCCCTCCTGCCTATCTTTCAAGCCTTCCCCCTCTCCCGCCTGGGCACTTTCCGTCTCATCACCCAGTTGCCGTTGTTTACCGGATAAGTTATCTGCCTCGTCTTTCAACTGATCGACCATCCCAGCAGCAAGTCCAGCCATCGCCGCCTCAACTTCCGAAATAGCCTGCCCCAGTGCTTCAGCTGCTAAATCTCCGTGGGGTTGAGCATCCCGGGCTGAATCCCTGCGTAATTCGCCCGCAGCATCCTTCATCTCATCCCCAGCCTGATCAAGAGAAGAAACTTCCCCCAAACTACCAGATTTTTTGTACCACTCATCACGAAGGCCTTCAACATCTCTCCTTAAATCCTCCTGCTCTTGAGCGATTTTTTGGTTTTGTTCCCCTTTTTTACCGGCACCTGCAGAACGACCAATATCGCGATTTAAATCATTCTGCCGATCTTTAAACTGGTTCAACTTATCAAGATCTTTTGCGAGTTCTTTCAACTTTTCACCAGGATTTTCACTGGTTTCCTCTTTTTTCTCATCTGGTTCTTCCGCGCTCTCCTTAGACTCTTTGCTTTCGCCTTTTCCCTTTGCTTTTTGCTTCTGCATTTTCTGCATAAGTGCATAAATCTGCACCAGTTTGCGAAGGGTCTTCTCAGAGGGATCAAGCGATTCGTCTAGCATTTGGTCTCCCGCATAAATTTCTGTTTGCTCAATGTGATAAGTTGCCTCGTTCAACAACTCTCCCAGGTCGATTCCATCCACCACAGGAAACTGTCCCTCAAATTCATCGAACACTTTGGTCATTTCATTTTTTAAACCAAGTGCATCGGTGGAAATGGCGAGTCCGAGTTTTTCCTTTCTCAGGTCATCTTCAAGAAGGGCATCGTATGTCGAACGAATAATTTTCTTAGTTTTATTGATAAAATCGCGCACTGGAATTTCTTTCTGCTCCCCATCCATTTCTGCATCTGAATCGGTCGAGTTTCCCTCTGGAGGTAAAATTTCAATGAAGTAAATCTCCGAACGGGCGATCTGACCTTCGGGCTCTTTGTTGTCCATCGCAAGTGCCATGTATGTGATTACATCACCAACAGCCAAAGCCATTTCACTCAGATCCAATACATAGGAAATTGTTTTTTCTTTCTCAATAGGCTCCACAAAAATGGTCTCTTCCTCTTTCTCACCTGCATGGGAGATATTAATCCGTACATCAGCCACTCCATGATCGTCCGAAGAAAAAACCTCGAGCAATAGACCGGCATCTGCCTCTAGCTGCAAATCCTTTGCCGGATCAGTAATTTCAACGATGGGTGGTTCGTCCGGAATAGGTGCAAATGTTATACTTTCTGAGTCAATCGGTTCCCGGTGGGTTGCATCCAAATCCCGCAATCGGATAATAGCACTCCATTCCTTATTCAAAACTTTCTCATAGCGAAAAGTATTTGAACTAACTTGTTTGACGGAAAATTCCTCTTCATCAGAATAAATCGAAACTCCAACATTCTCAGGCTCATCAGCAAGTATTAACTCCAATGATATTTTGCTCCCCTCCGGGGCCCGTGCATAACCAAAATCTTCATGCTTCAAGTTCTCCATCCTCATGTATGCAGGAGGAGAAATCTGCCAATTTACTGAAAGAATTGACGGCGGATCATAAGCACTCAACTTCTGCCACTCACTCTCCAAAGAAGGTGTTACCACCCGGTACGCGAATTCATTCTGCAAAGAAGGCACAACAAATTCAAACCGCCCCATCACAGGCGTGGAAAGCATTTCCAGTCGTTCAATGACATTATTTTCTTCAAATTCAATAAATGCTAATTTCTCCCCACGGTGCCCCCTTGTCACATCTGCAAAAACAGAAACATCAGTCCCCCGGCTAAACTCATGAGTTGATGGGTATTCCTCCTTTTGGGATGAACCCGTTTTTGTTGTGAATACAATGAGCCCGGATTCATCTGAAAAAGAATCAATTGATTTGCGTAACGGACTGCTGTCTAGGTTGAAAACAGAGAGAAATGCACCACAAAGCATACCCGAAAAAACAAAGATCCAAAATTTTGGCTTGGGCCGGGTACCTTGACTCCAGACGATATCCTGAGCCTTTTGTTCTGCTTTGTTTAGGACCCTTTTTTCCATAAAGGACAAACTTCGGCCTTGCGACGCCTCCTCGAGTTCGACTGCGCAATTAAGTAAGTCCAGTAAGTCAGGGTTGGCCTGCTCAACCTGCTTAGCTAATTCTTTAACGGATGGTTTTTGTATCCAGTAACGGATAAAAAACAAAAGGAAAATAATGATAGAAAGTGCGGATACGAATAACACCCAGGAAAATGCAGAATCCTCCTTAATCGGTGAAACCGAATCATAAAAATCCAGGCAGTACAATAAAACAGGCCAGCTTAGGGCTCCGAACACTAACGCTAAAAGTGAACGGCTAAAAAGAAAAAAGCGCCCCTCCCGCTTGATAAACTGTAAAAAGTTAGGCATGAATTGATTTGGTTTGGGTGGTTGATAGTGAATGTGGGCGGGACCAAAGCATCTCGATAATCAAAATGCTCGATGCAAGCAATGCAAACCACATCCACAACGGGTTCTTTTCGACATCGGGTTCACTATTTATAAGGGGTTTAGCGATGTCCTTTTGAACAGCATTGCCAAAGCTTTCCGTGAGCTGAGAAATCGAAAAAATTTCAGGAGTGGATTCAGTACCAGACAAAACTACCTCCACCCATTGATCTTCAAATCGATAAGCTCCTGGAATCTCAGCCAAAAAATCATTCTCCGTGCCCTTCAAGGCTTCTCCGGACTCCAGCACCGGCCAACCCTTAACCACATTATCTTTGTTTCCCTGCACCAATTCCATGAGCAAGGGAAGAAAGGAGTTTCTCAAAGGTAAATCCGTCCAATCCGTGTTCATTCGGAAGGGTAGAAAAACAAAGCGGCCACCAGCATTATAATTCTTAACTAAAGCCAATGGACGTCCTTCACGATCCCGTAAGGGAACACTAACCTCTTCAGCTCCAGGACCTGCCCTCAATATACCGAAGCGGTGAATAGCCGACAAGTAAAGGTCGCGAGCAGCCTTTCCTGCAAATACATCCGCCAACTGGGAATCCTCATCCAAAGCAGCTACCCGAAATGGATTCCTTGTTTGATTAGCTCCTCCTGCAACCCTGATAAAATTATAGTTTAATAAACCGGCTGATTTTAAAACTGAAACTGAAGAGGAATACGGCTCACCCGGAGTAGCCAATACAGAACCACCATTATTCAGAAATGCGAGTATAGGCTCGGATAAACTTTCATCGTCAAACCATGTACCCACACCCAGCATCATTAAAAGCTCAACATTTAATTGATCATCACCCAACCTCATCCCATCAGCCTGATCCTGATCCCAAACCCATCGGTTCCACCCGCTATCTCCGGCACTGGCCACAGCGGTTTTAAGAAATGATTTCTCTTCATCCGTCTCATCGTCTTCCTGTTCTGACATCCAAAATCCGAACCTGCGAGCAGGGGGAGCTTTCAGCCAGAGCGATCTTTCATTATCCAACAAAAATTCATCATCATTCAAAATACGGACTTTCGCTTTTGCAAAATCTCCCTCCCGTACTACAAATTGTGACTGTATTGATCCAAGAGGAGGTACGGATATAGCATTCGTGGACTGAACTTCACCACCAGCGAATAATTCCACATTGACCGTTTTCATTTCATCATCCCAATTCCTTACCACCGTCCAAACCCGGACTTTACTTGGACCAGCTGGGACCGCTCGTGCCTCTAAAATACTCAGGTTATTTTTTCTTTTTCCATCCACCAGATTTTTTTGTCCCACTTGGATAATCTCATAAGATATTCCAGATTTCTCCATGTCATGGTATGCAGTTTGCCAGTCAGACCGTTGAAAATCACTTACAATAATTACTTTTTTCTGAGTTGTGTTAACAGTAAACATCTTGGATACCTGATCAAGCATGAGTTGCGGGTTGCCGTGAGTCCATGAATGCTCCAATGCTTCAATCTTCGGTCTTAACAGGTCTATTTTTGGAGTGAGAGCCTGTAATTCAGTTGTTGAATGACCAAAAGTAAGCAGACCAACAGAACCGGTTAATTCATCCAGCTTAGTCAGTGATTTCTCCTTCGCCTCTAACAAACCATTCCATCCAGCCATACTTGGAGATAAATCTATAGCGAAAATCGTCTCTTCTTTCGTTTCAGATGGTATAGAGTTTACTTCGCTATTCCAGTAGGGATCAGCGAGCAAAAAAGCCAAAGCAATAAAAAGTAAAATTCTCAGTAACAGGAGTGGAATATCAGATGGGGTCCGTTTTCCGGTTCGAGGAATTTGAGAGGGACGAATAAAACGGAGGGAGGGAAAATAAAACTTTTCCGAAACCCGCCGGTAAGCCATATGGGCAAGTATAGGCAAACCTATTGACAGGGCTGTCCATAACGCGGCGGGTTGACCAAATTCAATCATTTCAAAAACCTGAAAAATTTACTTCTTATTTCTCATACCGAGAAAGCGGCGCAAAGAGTGCCCTAAGTCTTGATCAGTGGTTAAAGTTTCGAATTCTGATGACACTGCGGTGAGTTTGCTACGAAGGTCATCAATAAAACCATTCATATCATTACAATAACCCTCCCTGATCGATGACGGGGATGTCGAAATTTCCCGATCGCCTTCCATTTCAGCGAAACGCAACGATTCATTGTCAGGAAGATCAATCTCATCGGGGTCTAAGATTTGCAGGCAAAGTGATTCATACCTTGGAGAAAGTGAAAACCGCAATCTTTCAGCCAAAGTGTCTTCAGCGTCCAAAAAATCCGATAAAAAAACGACCATGGTTCTGCCAGGCAGGTTAGCTGCCATTCGATCCCAAGCAAAATCATGGGCATTAATACCTTCGGGTTTTAATCCCTGCAAAGCAGAAAAAATTTTATTTAGCTGACCACTTCCTGCCCGTGGTCGGATCCATTCCCTGACCTGATCAGAATATGTAAATAAGCCCAGCCTGTCGCCCTGCCGATGCCCGAGGTAGGCAAAACAAGCTGCCAACATCGCCGCATATCTTGCTTTTGAGCAGGATGCACGGTTGCCTTGATACCCCATCGATGCACTGGCGTCTAAAACTAAACAAACTGTAAAATTTGTATCCTCCTGAAAAGTTTTGGAAACAAGTTCATCCCGTTTTGCGAAAACTTTCCAGTCAATCAATTTTAAATCTTCGCCACGGGTGTAAGGTCGGTATTGATAAAACTCACTTCCCCTTCCCTGTTTCAAACTCCTGTGCACACCTGGCATCGCACCATCCACAACCACCCTCGCAAGAAGAGAGTAATCCTCTATCCGATTAAGATGGGAGGGATCAAGAAGTTGCTGGTCAACTGTGGCGGCCAATCTTTTACCTTGTTTTAAAGAGAAGCGAAACAATTACTGGGCAACTTGTTCCAGCATATGATCAATAATATCATCTGAACCAAGTCCCTCAGACTCAGCAAAAAAACTGGGTAGCACCCTGTGCCGAAGTGCAGATTTTGATATCCATTTTATGTCCTCGCAGGAAACATTTGGTCTACCCGAGAGCAGAGCCCGTGCTTTACCAGCAAGGATGAGAGCCTGTGCCCCCCGCGAACCGGCTCCCCACTTCACTCTCTTATCAATCCAGTCATCACTGTGCTCAGAACGGGGTCTAGATGCAGATGCAAGACGAACTGCATAACTTACCACACTCTCAGGTGCAGGAACTTCCCTGGTCAATTTTTGTAATGTTGAAATATCATCTGCAGTGAGAACTGGCTGGGGATCGTCACGGTCCAAGCCTGTTGTTTCTCCAACCATTTTAATCTCGTCATCAACGGATAAATACTGAATTACCGGATTGAGAAGAAAGCGGTCCAACTGAGCTTCTGGTAATGGATATGTGCCTTCCAATTCAATTGGGTTTTGGGTGGCAAGAACAAGAAAAGGTGGGTCCAAAGGACGGGTCTCACCAGAAACTGTGACCTGCCTTTCTTCCATAGCCTCAAGTAAAGCAGCCTGAGTTTTTGGGGGCGTACGGTTAATTTCATCAGCGAGTACAATATTTGAGAAAATGGGTCCGGGCGAGAAGCGGAAGTTTCTCTTACCCGAAACTGGGTCTTCATCTACAACTTCTGTACCAACCACATCAGCGGGCATCAAATCAGGCGTGAATTGAATACGTTTAAAGCTTAGGTTCAGACACTTCGATAAAGTCTTAACCAAAAGAGTTTTACCCAACCCTGGAATCCCGGTAAGTAAGCAATGTCCGCGAGCGAGAAGTGTAATGAGCAGTTGCTCGATTACATCATCCTGGCCAATTATGCCCTTACGAATTTCACCGAGCAAACGCTCTCGGGTCTCGGGCAAACTTTCTAAGGCAGCTTCTTTAATTTCCAATTTAGTCATAGATAATGATTATTATAAGTTGAGGAGCAAATGGGACAAACTTTAGTTCGCCACAAATAACCCGTTCGCACAAATCAAAAATAGCAGTTTTTAGGTGCTTTTTGTCTGACCTGTTAAGCCAAGCAAACGGTCCCATTCATCCATGAATTTTGTGAGGTGGCTTCGACCACCCGCAATTTCCTCTTCCAAAAGAGATCGAACTAAACTCTGCTCCTGGTCATACTGTTCTCCGGATAATAGACCAGAAAAATGAGCCACACGGGCCCAAAGCAAATGAGTGGTAAATGCATCAAACTCATTGTAGGCAACAATTTCATCCAGTTTATTTTCTGACCACATATGAGCAACGGAATCCCCACTCACATCAATTTTGCCCGGAATTCCACTTAAACTAGCTGCCTGGTGAAGGGATGGGCGATCACGGTATTGCCCGAGTGCATCGGCTAAATCAACGTTGTAGTCTGAATTGCGGGCATCAAAATAATCAACTCCCAACCAGGGTTTGTCAGGTCTGTCAGAGAAGCCAAAGCCCGGAAGGCCATTTACAATTGCCCGTTGGACGATGATCGGAACATCCGCCTGTGCAGAATTATACCCAACAAGTTGGGGCTTTTTTCTCCCCACCGACTTCAGGAAAGTGATAAGCAAGGATTTCTCTTCGCATTTAGATGAATCACTTGGATCGGTAGGAAGCGAAATTAGTTTTAATTCCACACCACCCCCGGGTGTTTTTTCACGAAAGATTCCGGCTAGCGAAACAATCCGACACAGAATCGTCTTCAAATAGGGCTGGAAGTCCTCAGGGTCACCCTCTTTCCTCGCTGCCGACCAAAGGGCTTCAAAAGAATCACTAGCCTCTGGCCCAGGCTCATTCAACCGGGGCGTTTGGTGAAGAATTTCTGCTGATTTTGGATCCGGAATCCATTCAACATCAAAGGAGAAAACAGAATCTGCGAGTAATTTTAACATAAGAATTAATCAACTGACAGGCAGTGCAGCAGCGAAAAACTTCTCAGCTGTTTCATATCCGTCCGGTATGGTTAAGATTTCTGGTTCGCCTTCATCTACTAAAATCGTGTGTTCAAAGTGTGCTGAAGGCATACGGTCCACTGCCAAAGCAGTCCAACCATCCTTTGCCATCCGGATTTGGGGACTTTTCATGTTAACCATGGGTTCAATGCAAATTGCCATTCCCTTCCGAAACTTCATACCCGTTCCCGATCTTCCAAAATTAGGAATCTGCGGATCTTCGTGAAGTGAACGACCAACACCGTGGCCCACAAAATTGGTAATGACCGCAAAACCCGCGTCCTCGACGCAGGATTGAACGGCCTCAGACACATCTCCAACCCTGTTTTTGTGAGTCGCCTGACAGATTCCCAGGAAAAGAGACTCTTCGGTAACACGCAAAAGTTTTTCGATTTCCGGTGAAACATTTCCCACCGGAATGGTCCGGCAATTATCCCCGATAAAACCATTCTCCCGGATACAGACATCCACCGATATAATATCGCCTTCATTTAAAACCCTGCCCTTCACTCCAATTCCATGCACTACTTCATCATTTACCGAAAGACAGGTGTAGGATGGAAAAATCCGGTGTCCGGATCGGTACCCCTTGCAGGCACTTTTAACCCCCATAGTTTCCATTAATTCTCCACCGATTTCATCGATTTCAAATGTATTCATACCCGGCTTCACTACACTGCATAATCTATCTAATATGGTCGCAGCAGAACGGCCAGCCTTACGCATTTTTTCTTTATCCTTAAAGTTTTTACAAATCACTTCCTTTTCTTCCTATGAATTTCATTCACATTCAACCACAAAAACAAATTTTATGCAGATGAACCTGAGACCACCCCCCTCAGTTTTGTGAAAAAGCACGCCCCGACACCGAGTTGTAAAAAATGGTAAATAATCAGGGGACAAGCGATTAAATCGACTGAGGTATTAAATTGATCCTGTAATAAACTCAGTAAGGGTAAGCCCATAACCAAAGACTTTTGCCCCACGCAATAAAACTCGGCAACTCGATGCTCTGAATCGATAGAAAAAACTCCGTTTCCCCACCAGCTTAAGGCAGTGTGACAAATCAGGAATGCTATCAGGAATGGAAGCAGTTCAACAATCAACAATCCAAAATAATCCCGGCCAAACAACATGATATTTTTAGAAATAGCCAAATACACCAGCATTAGAATACAACTAAACGCGGTCATCTGTGAAATGAAGGATAACTTTCTGGAATGACCTGCCTTCAATGTTTTCTTTATTTTCCACCCAGCTATGCATGGTAAAACCACCAGCAAAAATAGGTTTGGTAAAACCTCGCCCCCAAATGTAATCCATTGAGAGGGTAAATTATGTCCACTCCCTGCCGACAAAAGAATCCAGCCAACCGGAACCCAAAATATTGCGAGAATATTTGACAGGGTGGCATGACCAAGGGCGACATCGGAATTGCCGCCCGCAATTGCAGTGTAAACAACACAACTGGAAATAGTCGTTGGCAGA
>MDTB01241272.1_pt1 | contig 11038 bp, 8 predicted proteins | sample 811161 | NCBI WGS metagenome assembly MDTB01 (sample SAMN05326650, study PRJNA326480) | marine metagenome | isolation source: seawater | place: Mediterranean Sea | collected 2009
AGATGACAATGGATATTACGATTCTATTGAGTATTCCGCGTATGGCGATTTAGATGCTGATGGTAATCCTGAAATTGTTGTTAGTGCTTGGGATTATGAAAACTGTGGGACCAATGAAAGTGATACTCCGTTAAGATCAGAGTTAAGGATATTCAAAGCAGATGAAACAGCTACTCAACTGCTGCAACCCCAAGAATTTCTTGGCAAGAGTTATACGCTTGGGACAGCTTTCATTCGAATTCTGGACGTTACAGGCGATCAACGGAATGATTTGCTAATCGTAAGCCATAATGAGTGTCCTTTTCTCTCACAACCAAGCTCACTGTTCGAGAGGGAAAATTCAGGCTTCAAAGAGCATTTGATTTATCCGGGTGTTGCCATGCATGAGGGAACCATAGTTGATATAAACTCTGATGGTTATCCCGATGTTGTTGGCTCTGCTTATCAATACAATGATCAGGAAGCAGGCATTCCAAAAGATTTTTATTCGCGTATTTCGTTCGTTGACCCTAGTAATTCAGGAATTTTAATCTGGATTAATGACGGAACTGGTAATTTTCAGTCATATGTCATGAAGTTCGATGGTGCAGTGGAGCAATCAAGGCAAAATTATGATGATCTTAAATGGATAAATACGGGTTCTGCAGTTACAGCGGCAGATTTCGACGGCGATGGTGATACCGAATTGGTTGTAGTTGATTCCTATGACACGATGGTAGGCGATCCATCCTATGGGAGCGTTCACCTCATCATAGATGACCTAAAGTACGAAGGAAATCATGCGCACGGAAAGATAATTCCCTTACCAGACAGTTTTTTCAGGCAAAACAAAGCAAAGTTCGGTGGGGTCGCAACAAATCAATTCCCTGAAAGAATCTCTCACTCGGTTCAAGTTGACCCGATGGACTTCGACAATGATGGTGATCTTGATATCTTGGTAAACACCTTCATTTGGACTACAGAGCCAAGCGAGTTTGCCGGCGTAATACAGGTATATAGAAATGATGGCGCACTCTCTTTCACCGACGTCACTGAAGACACTCTATACAATTTTAACATTGGAAGAACTGTGTCCCATGACATGATTATCAGGGACGTCAATGGGGATGGTTTTGGAGACATAATTCTAAGTGACCCTGGTGGAACGGTCAGTGTTCCGAAGACTTGGGGAACTTTAAATGGGGGCGATGGATGGGAGGGAGAGCTATGGAGTCAATACCCCCGAAGTGCGGCCAATGAAATTCTGATCAATACAGGAAACGGTAAATTTGTAAGTGCATTTTGGGAGGGTTTCGAGAATTTTCTGGAGCAACGGCAGCCTTTTTACGAAGCACATAAAAGCGAATATGAACCTTGGGGAATGGACTCCAGGAAGATGCACCCCTATATCCTGGACAGCGGTAAGCTCGGATTTATCTTTCAAGGCGGCGGTTATCCGAACCAACGTTTCTATTTTGATGCGCGAGCAGAACGTATTTTTCGGTCTGGACCAAAAGGGGTTTTGTCTGCCGATCGAGGTGCCCCCGGTTATTCGGAATACTATTACTTAACTGAATATCCAGAGGTAGCTGCCTCCATTGCGAACGGAGACTACGTTGATGGGCTTGATCATTACATTAAAGTGGGTAAATCGTTGGGCTATCAATCTTTTGCCAGCAACTCTATCGTTCACGGTGGTTCAAATGATGACGTTATCAACCTGTTAGATGGCAAAGAAACTGCATTTGGTTACGAGGGTAATGACCAGATTAATGCTGGTTCTGGGGATGACAATATTACTGGTGGGAGCGGCAACGACACCATAGATGGCGGGGCAGGTGCCGATGTAGCTGTTTTTAGCGGAGTTATCTCAGGTTACGAAATTAATTGGACTCAACAGAATCAGTGCACTGTAAAAGATATTGACCCTAACGATGGAAATGATGGCTCTGACAGTCTAACGGACATCGAGTTTTTATCCTTTTCTGATGTCAGGATTAGTGCAATCGATTCGGACGGTGATGGGTTTGGTGATGACTTAGATGCCTTTCCGGAGGACGCATCAGAGATTTTAGATTCGGATGGTGACGGTATCGGTAATAATGCTGATGCCGATGATGATGGCGATGGCGTTGCTGATACTTTCGATTATTTTCCATTGGACGCGAGCGAGACTTTAGATACCGACTTTGATGGTATCGGTAATAATGCCGATACAGATGATGATGGCGACGGTCTATCCGATGCAGAAGAGGCTACCTACGGCACCAACCCGTTGTTAGCAGATTCTGACGAAGATGATTATTCAGACAGTGACGAAATTGATTCAGGTGCTGATCCTCTCGATGCCAACGATAATCCTTCAGAGGGCTTGAACTGGCATGTGTTTAAAGCTGCTAAAGACCAGCAAGAAGGGGCGGCTCAGGAGCCGAATTAATAAGCGGTTTTAAAAATTCTAAATTCGTTCGTCCAAATAATTATTACTACCTGAGATCAGGAGTCCCAATTGGCGATAAGGGGGGTACCCCTTGTAGTGAAGCATTGTGGTAAAAGGTGGGAGTTACATTGCTAGGATTCAGTTTTATCTGATGGCCCGCTACGCTAACGTGGGTAGGTTAATGGGTAGCCCATGCGCTAACCAAAAAAACTGTTTTAAAACAACAGTATAAAATTAAAAATGGCGGTGGGATAGGGATTCGAACCCTAGATAGGCTATTAACCTATGCCGGTTTTCAAGACCGGTGCATTCAACCGCTCTGCCATCCCACCTGTAGTTTGGCTATTATACGCCACTATCATAGCAGGACAAACCCTGATAAATAATCAAACCTTTTCAGAGCGCTATTTAAGTCTCGGTTTCATCGATTGTGACTGCCGGCTTCGAGTTGGTTACAGACTTTTTCTTATTGCGCGGATCATTTGTGGCACGTCGTTTTGCAACCGGTTTTTCTTCGGGCATGACATTGACCCGAGCTTCTGCAGCTTTTAGCTTTTTTGAATCTGGCTGGCCCACTGACCCATCGGATGGTTTTTGAATATTCCTAGGATCATTGATTGCTCTTGGGCTCATATCTCTTGCTTTTTTCGAACTTGCATCTGATTGATCCTCAAAATTGTGATTAGCTTCTATTTTTGAAGCGTCACTTAAAGGTGGTTTTATATCCATTTGCTTTAATTCTGAGGGTGCTGAGTTCTCGGTAGTAGAGTCTGACTTTAATTGACCAGTACTAACGGGTCTCGGGCCACGTTTTCGCGGCTTTTTAATGCCTTCTTTAGGCTTTGATTCTCCTTGATTTTTTTCATTACTTGGCTCAGATATGATTGGGTTGACGTTCTTTACTTCATTTTTCAATTCTTGTTCAGACGTTTCATTAGAGCTCTTTGGACTTTCTTCATTCGCTTTTATACCTTCATTTGCATACTGTTCGGTTGGTTTTACAGCTGTTTTACGCTGGCGCCTTTTTCGCAGAGGCTTTCGCTTGTCATCAGGCCTCCGTCTCAGAGACTCAGTCTCTGTCGACTTTCGATCTTCAACATCCGTAGCTGCCACAGTCTGCTTCCCGATTTGCTTCGATGGTTGTTTCTTCGCCGAGCTAGTCGCTTTTTTTCTAGTTCTTTGACGTTCCTCGCGACTTTCTGGATTGGCCCTGTCATTATTATTGCTGTTTCGAGTTCTATAGGCTCGTTGCCGACTCTTTTCATCTCTATTGCGATTTTGGGATCTTCTACTACCGGAGCTACGGCGCGATTCCTTTTTGACCGGCATCGGAGCTACCTTTTTAGCTGGAAAAAAAAGACCGAATAAACTTTTAATCCAACTTTCTTTCTTTTTTGCTAGCGACTTTGATTTTGAGGAAGGTGCGCGAGTAGCTGGCGCGAGGGTCTTAACGGCTGGTTGTGCAAGCGGTTCATTAGTATTTAAGGCATCGCGGGTAATTTCGATGGCCCCTTGAGAGAGTTTTTCAGCTAATTGATGGCTAGGATTTGATATATCCTCATCTTGCTCTCTTATCCGTTGCACCTCATACTCCGGAGTCTCCATATTCGGATTCGGCAGGACGATGAGTTGAATACCGTTGCGAGATTCAATATCTACAATATCTTGTCGTTTCTCGTTTAGAAGAAATGTCGCAACTGCTAGTGGAACGACCGTCTTGATAGTTTTGCTATATTCCTTTTGAGCTTCCTCTTCAACCATGCGAAGAATAGACAAGGCTAATGATCGAGTTCCTCGAATGGATCCTTGGCCTTGACAGCGCGGGCATACCTTGGACATGGTCTCCTCAAGAGAAGGGCGAAGACGTTGTCTGGACATTTCAAGGAGTCCGAAACGAGAAATACGGCCAACTTGAACGCGTGCTCGGTCTATTTCGAGGGCATTCCGCATTTTGTTCTCTACTTCTTTTTGATGACGGTTGCTTAACATATCGATGAAGTCAATTACGATCAAACCTCCGACGTCTCGAATGCGGAGTTGCCGGGCGATCTCTTCGGCCGCTTCCTTGTTTGTATTGAAGGCTGTTTCCTCAATGTCGCCACCTTTGGTAGCTCTAGCTGAATTGATATCTATTGATACTAAAGCTTCCGTTATGTCGATTACTATTGACCCTCCGGATGGCAAGCTTACTTCTCTGCAGAAAGCGGTGTCTATTTGGTTTTCGATTTGAAATCTATTAAATAGGGGGATTTGTTCATTGTAGAATTTAACCTTGCTTGAAAAATCAGGCATCACAGTCTTAATAAAAGCGGATGCGAGAGCATGGGATTCGGCACTGTCAATTACTACCTCGCCGACATCATGACGAAGGTAATCTCTTATTGCTCTGACGATCACATTACTTTCTTGAAACAAAAAATGAGGTGCTTTTGTCTGGTTAGCTTCTGTTTTGATTGTTTGCCACAATTGATGCAGATAATCTAAGTCCCACTGGAGTTCTTCTGCATCTCGCCCAATTCCAGCAGTTCGAACTATCGCACCCATATTGTCTGGAATTTTTAGATCTCTCATGGCTTCCCGTAATTCGGATCTATCGTCTCCATCAATCCGCCTCGATATTCCACCCGCGCGGGGATTGTTAGGCATGAGAACGAGATAACGGCCCGCAAGACTTACGAAAGTTGTCAGAGCCGCGCCTTTGGAACCTCGCTCTTCTTTTTCAACTTGGACGATTATTTCTTGCCCTTCCTTGAGGGCTTCTTGCACTCGAATTTTCCCAACATCATTGGGTTTCTTTTGGAAGTAATCCTTGGAAATTTCTTTTAGCGGTAAAAAACCATGCCGAACAGACCCAAAGTCCACAAACGCAGCTTCTAAGCTGGGTTCTACTCGGGTGACCTTGCCGAGGTATATGTTAGACTTTTTTTGTTCTCGATTTTTGTTCTCTATGTCAAGATCATAAAGGCGCTGGCCGTCAACCATAGCCACTCTGACCTCTTCCCTGTGAGAGGCATTGATTAACATTCTTTTCATATTTTATCTACACTCTGTTGTGGACTGAGTGAGGACAGGTCGATTCTCGAATGTTGCTTGCGTGGGCACGCAAGCTGCTTCAGCGTTGATCCGCTTATAGTTTAGTGTTTTACACTCGCACGCTATCTAGAGCTCACGCCTCTGGACGTGCCATTTTTTTGGTTGCGATGATCGCCGGTTTAGCTGCCGTTCAGCCAACGGCTGTATCTCACTAAGAGCATAGTTATCACGCCACATTTTCAAACATTAAACTAATGAAGGTATCTAAATTCGATTTTGTCTTCTGATCCCAGTCAGTCGATTACTCGGGAACCAGCCATTTAACTCACGGCTAATTCTCTTATGTCCTTGCCCAACCATTTTATGTGGGCTTCGCTTCGTCAATCAGCAATTGTTTTGCTTTCTGTATAATGATGCTAAGAGCATACTAACAAAAACAAAGCGTTACAGCAATGTTATGAATGGCCGTCATTTGAGCTACAATAGTCTAGGTTTAAATACTTTCCATTTAAAATGCAAAATTATAGCCCTGATAAAGTATCTTTTCTTGAGGTAGACACGGAACATTCTGGTCAGCGCCTAGATAATTTTTTAATAAAACATCTTAAGGGAGTTCCTAAATCGCGCTTGTACAGATTAATACGAAAAGGAGAAATAAGAATTAACAAACGTCGAGCGCGAGCGAGTTGTCGCGTCAGTGATGGTGATGTGTTGCGAATAGCGCCGATACGTATCTCAGAAAATCATCAGAGGAGTATTGTTGATCCCAGCCGTTTTACAGATTTTGATAACTTAATTGTCTATGAGGACGATTCAATTATCGTTTTAAATAAACCTTCGGGCGTCGCAGTTCATGGGGGCAGTGGCATTAGTTTCGGCGTCATTGAAAGTTTGAGGGCACTGCGGCCAGAGGAAAAATATATTGAGTTGGTGCATCGTTTAGACAGAGATACTTCGGGTATTCTTTTACTTGCAAAAAAAAGAAGCGCATTGGTTAAAATGCAAAATCAACTCAAAGAACGCGGCATGACAAAATCGTACTTTGCTCTCGTAAAAGGTGTTTGGCCCAAAGAAAAAACAACCATTTCAGCACCTCTCGTGAAAAACACGCTGCTCTCCGGTGAGAGAATCGTTCGGGTAGAGAAACAAGGAAAAGAATCAATTACCCATTTCAAAATTATCAAACGGTTTGAAAACTGTACATTTTTGAATATTAACCCTGCCACCGGACGTACTCATCAAATCAGAGTTCATTGCCAATATGCCGGTCATCCGATTGCCGGCGATCAAAAATACGGTGACAAAAATTTTAATACTGAGATGCGCTCCTTAGGTTTAAGGAGGTTGTTTTTGCATGCTGACAGAATCAAGTTCTGGCATCCGTCTTTAGGAGTTCTATTAGATCAAAATGCAGAGTCTCCAAGGATGCTGAAAAAAGTTTTGGAAACAATATGATAAAGAAACATTTGATCATTTTCGATTGGGATGGGACGATCGAGAATTCGATTTCACTTATTGTCGCTTCAATGAAGAAGGCAGCCAGAGCGATGGGACTCCATGAGCCGCGGGACAATGATATTCGAGATGTTATCGGTCTTGATCTTCGTAACGCGATTCAAATATTGTTCCCCAATCTCGAATTGATTGAGAGAGATTCTTTAATTAGTCGCTACAGATCCTACTATAAAACTGCTCAGCATGGAGAGTGGCGTCTTTTCAAGAATGTTGAAGTTATCCTTAGAATGATGAAAAAGAAAAAGTATTTGCTTGCGATAGCAACAGGGAAAAGTCGCCCCGGTCTGGACAGATCCCTTCAATTGACTGGACTGTCAGGGCTAGTTGATGCAAGCAGAACTGCTGATGAAACCGTCTCAAAACCAGATCCGCAAATGATTTTGGAGCTAATTAAGGAACTTAACATTGCTCCAACTAATGCTCTAATGGTTGGAGATTCTACGTATGACTTGGAGATGGCTAACAACGCTTCCATTGCATGCATTGGCGTTACGTATGGTGTTCATGATAAGAGCATTTTAACGAAGCAGTCGCCGATTGGTTGCGCAGATGATTTTCAAGAAATCCTTCCACTGGTCGATCGGCACTTTGCAGACAAAACTAAACATAGTCTATCTTAAAATTTTTTAGTAAATCTATTAACTTAATAAGTGGCAATCCTATTAGAGCGGAGGGGTCATCGCTTTGAATAGCTGCACAAAGAATTATGCCTAACCCTTCGGCCTTAAAACTGCCAGTACAATCGTAAGGTTGATCAATTCTTATGTAATTTGCGATCTGGCTATATGACAATTTTCTGAATTCCACGATCGTTTCGCTTATCGCAGAATAAACCTCTAAGTTATTCATTCGGTCCAACTTGGCAACCGCGCAAGCACTAAAAAATTTCACCTTTTTTCCTGATTGTTTTTGCATCTGTTTGATCGCTAACGACTCGTTCGCTGGTTTGCCTATTATTTCTCCCTCCAACTCGGCTGCTTGGTCGCTGCCCACAACAACTGTTCCTCTTTGTTGTCTAGCCACATAAATTGCTTTTTCAATTGAAAGTCGTGTGCTGAGATTAGTCGCTGTTTCGTTTCGCTTAGGAGTTTCATCGATGTTGGGCGTAATTGTTCGATAAGAAATACCTATTTGATCAAGAAGCTTTGCTCGGTAGCGTGAGCTCGAAGCTAAAATGATGTGATTCATTTTTGTCCTCACCGTAAACATGTTTAGTCGTTCGTATTATGCCAATACTTGGGAATATTAGTTTTTCTAATTATCTTTTGACACGCTTTCCTCTACCACCTATCATGCCGATTCTTATGGTGATCCCGCAATTGATATGCCGTTACCCGCCCAAATCGACCCCCGAAAGCTGGCACTGGCCTCATCTGAGCTGGCAGGAGAGCTTCCAGCTAACCGTCTGTGCCGATTAGCCTCGGCCGAAGTTAGCATTAAAGAGCCAGCAAGAGCCATTATTGCCTTCAATATTGATGAGTCTGGATTTACTCTCATGACTGGTTCAGTGTCCTTGCAGGCGGCTGCGCAGTGTCAAAGGTGCCTCAATGACGTTGATATTTGTATAGAGAGTGAATTTACATTAACAGTGATGTCTAAGGAGAATGAGTGTCTCTGGAACGATAAATTGATTGACCCGTTGATAATGGAGAAAGGTACTCTTGATCTTCATCACTTTCTTGAAGATGAGTTAATTTTAGCTTTGCCGATTGTCAGTTATCATGAAACAGAGAAATGTACCCACAACTTATATAAATTGGCCGACATTTCAAATTATTGTGTAACGAGAGGCCCATTCGATATATTGAGCCAATTGAAGATTTGAGAATAATTCAATCGAGATAAAAGGAGAAGCGTATGGCAGTTCAAAAAAGTCGTAAAACTCGCTCAAAAAGAGGAATGCGTCGATCTCACGACAAACTATCTAACCCGACCATCTCGATAGAAGAAGTCACTGGTGAAAAGCATTTGCGGCACAATGTTTCAGCAGACGGATTTTATCGCGGAAAAAAAGTTGTTGAGACCTCCGAATAATAACTGGCTCTGACTTGTCTGGCCCAATCCGAATAGCTCTAGACGCCATGGGGGGTGACGGCGGACCCTCTGTTACCATTCCGGCGTTAATTGACTTTTTGCAAAATCATCCGGAAACCGAGTGTCACCTCTTTGGGGATGAACGGCTCGTTAATGATGCGCTTGAAAAGTTTGGGAATAGTGCGATCCAATCTCAATTAACCATAGTTCCCTGCCCCTCCTCAGTCACAGATGATGAGAGACCCTCAAAAATATTACGTCAAAAACAAGATTCATCTATGGCGCAGGCGATTCGGTCGATCGGAGATGGTACTTGTGATGCCTGCGTAAGTGCCGGGAATACTGGAGCGCTGATGGCGTTTGGAATTCAATGGTTAGGAACGCTGCCTGGTACATCCAGACCTGCCATTTGCGGCAGTATGCCTACAGAAAAGGGAGGTTATCTTGCCCTTGACCTCGGAGCAAATTTAAATTGCTCGGGTGAGCAACTATATCAATTTGCAGTTTTAGGAGCATCAACTGCGGAAATCATCAAGGATACATCGGAACCGACTGTTAAATTATTGAATATAGGTGTTGAAAATAGTAAGGGGCCGCCGAATATCCAAAAGGCCGCAAAATTGATCAAGGAGGATGCCAAACTTAATTTTAGGGGTTTTATTGAAGCTCATGAACTTTTTCATACTGATGCAGATGTGGTCGTTTGCGATGGCTGGTCGGGGAACATAGCACTAAAAGCGAGCGAAGGGACCGCTAACTTGATCAGACAAATTCTGAAGGGTCAATCTGATCGAGACCTTTTGTCAAAGTTGGGAAAATATCTTTTGATGGGTGATGGTCAAGAGTTTTATCGAAAATTGAATCCCTCCGCATATAACGGCGCATACTTGCTAGGCCTGAGAGGGAGCCTGATTAAAAGTCATGGTGGCGCAGATATCGAGGCTTTTAGTGAAAGTATTAATGTGGCGCGATTGGCAATCATGCGCGGTTTGGCCGAGAATCTTGCATTCAAATTCGAGTGTAAGTCCTTAGACGGAGTAGTCGATCTAGCATGAAGAGAGAAAAAAACAGTTTGAGTTTTGTTTTTCCAGGTCAAGGCTCCCAGAAAGTTGGAATGCTGCGGGAATTCGGTGCTGAACAGACAGTTGGCGTTACGTTCTCGGAAGCCTCTGAGGTGTTGGGATATGATATATGGAATTTAATCCAAGAGGGTGATCCTTCGGCAATTAATCTCACAGTTCGGACTCAACCAATTCTTTTGTGTTGTAGTTTTGCGTTGTGGCGCTTATGGGTGGCCAGAGGGGGAAAAACTCCAGACTATCTAGCAGGTCACAGCCTAGGAGAATGGTCGGCCCTCGTTTGCGCAGGAGTCATTTCATTCAGGGATGCATTAATTATTGTCGAGGAGCGGGGTGCATTGATGCAATCAGCCGTGCCAGAAGGTTGCGGTGCCATGGCTGCGGTAATAGGTTTGAATGATGAATCTGTTATGGAATGCTGCGAGCAAGCTAGAATAATTGGAGAGGTTGCTGCTGTGAATTTTAACGCTCCCGGTCAGATAGTCATCGCAGGGGACTCCAAAGGAGTTAATAAGGCAATTGCTCTCTGCAAAAGAGCTGGAGCCAAAAGATCAATTTTGTTGCCAGTAAGCGCGCCTTTCCATACCCCGATGATGCGCTCGGCTGCTGAGAGACTTAGCCAGCGATTAAAAGATATAATATTCTGCTATCCTAAGATACCCGTCATTCACAATGTGCATGGTTCCTTTGAGGAAGACCCTGAGAGCATTAAAGCTGCAGTTTTAAAGCAAATATACAATCCGGTTTTGTGGGTCAAATGCATACAGGGGCTCCGAAATCAGGGGACAAACATGTTTGTGGAATGTGGGCCAGGAGGCGTTCTGAGCGGACTTATGCGTAGAATAGATAAAAGCATTAAAGCTCATACGCTTCACACAATAGAAACTTTTGAATCTGCCATCACTGCAGTGTCAGAATAAGTGAGTTAAATGATGGAAACTAAAATTGCCCTAATAACAGG
>MDTB01001475.1_pt1 | contig 11037 bp, 11 predicted proteins | sample 811161 | NCBI WGS metagenome assembly MDTB01 (sample SAMN05326650, study PRJNA326480) | marine metagenome | isolation source: seawater | place: Mediterranean Sea | collected 2009
GATACGAACTAGGCCAATAAAAATGTCTAAAGGAAATATTAATCGGATTTTACTTAAACTATCCGGTGAAGCACTAATGGGTGATGACTCGTATGGTATCAAGTTATCAATTGTTGATAGGATTGCTTCTGATATTAAGGCACTTTCAAAAAAGAATATTGATATATGCATCGTGATAGGCGGTGGAAATATCTTTAGAGGCTTATCCGCATCCTCTGAAGGCATGGATCGTGCTCAAGCTGATTATATGGGTATGCTAGCTACTGTCCTCAATTCTCTTGCTCTGCAAAATGCACTTGAAAAAATTAAAGTCGATACAAGAGTTATGTCAGCTCTACCAATACAATCAATATGTGAGACTTATATAAGAAGAAGGGCTATTCGCCATATGGAAAAAGGAAGAGTTGTGATATGTGCAGCAGGAACAGGCAATCCTTATTTTTCAACAGATACAGCGGCAGCATTAAGAGCGGCTGAACTAGATTGTAATGTAATTTATAAGGCCACTCAAGTTGATGGTATATATGATAAAGATCCAAAAAAATTTAAAAATGCAAAAAAATACAAGAAAATATCTTATAAAAAATTTCTAAATGATAACTTAAAAGTTATGGACTCATCTGCAATTACAGTCGCTCAAGATAATAGTATACCTATTATTGTGTTTTCTATTGCAGAAAAGAATTGTTTAATAAAAACATTTACAGAAAAAAATAAATATACAAGGATATCTTAATATGTCAGATGAAATTAATGAAGATTTAAGTAAAAGAATGAACGCAAGTATTTCAAGTTTAAAGTCTGAAATGAATGGAATTAGAGCTGGACGTGCATCCCCATCAATGCTTGATACAATAAAAGTTGACGTCTACGGATCAAAAATGCCAATAAATCAAATTGGTAATATAACCACTCCAGAACCAAGGTTAATAAATATAGAAGTGTGGGATCAAGGAAACATTTCCGCTGTTGAAAAAGCAATAAGAGAGTCTGATTTAGGTATCAATCCATCCACTGAAGGTACTTTGATTAGATTGCCATTACCCCAATTAACTGAAGAAAGAAAAATTGAATACATCAAGATTGCAAAAAAAATTGGCGAATCTACCAAAGTTTCTATAAGAAATATAAGGAGAGATGGAATTGAGCAGTATAAAAAAATGGAAAAAGACAAGGAGATAGGTGAGGATGATTCAAAAAAACTTCAATCTGATGTTGAGAATTTAACATCTGATAACATTAAGATAATTGACAGCATTGTTTCAGAAAAGGAAGCAGATCTATCAAAAGTTTAAGATCAATGTCATACACATCAGAAAAAATAAATCATGTTGCCATAATAATGGATGGTAATGGTAGATGGGCAAAAAAAAATTCTGTAAAAAAAAAAGATGGTCATCAGGCAGGAATTAATACCGCAATAAACATTTGTAAATCTATCTCTAAAGACTCTATCGTTAATAATTTAACACTTTATGCATTTTCAACAGAGAACTGGCAACGTTCACCCCAGGAGGTAAAGCAACTATTTGAGCTAATAAATATTACTTATAAAGAATTTAAGGATACAGCAATGGATCAAAATATAAAAATAGTGCATTTAGGCAAAAAAAAGAAATTACCAAATCAAACTATAAATATAGTCAATAATGTTGTCGAAAGCACTAAAATGAATAATGGATTAACTTTAAATATAGCTTTAAATTATGGTGGTAGATCTGAGATCCTTGATGCCTTTAAAGCATTCAAAAAATCTAAATTAAATATTAGTGAAAAAAATTTTTATAAATTTTTATATAATCCAACGTTACCTGATCCTGAAATTATTATAAGAACGGGTGGCGATTCAAGAATTAGCAATTTTTTACTTTGGCAATCAGCGTATTCAGAGCTTTTTTTTACAAAGACCCTATGGCCTGATTTTAGCTATGCAAGATTTAGAAAAATAATTAATAACTTTTATAAAAGAAAAAGAAATTTTGGAAAATGATTGAACATATCAAAAATTTTTTTAATCAGAATGTTTATGAAAGAATTCTATCTGGAATTTTTTTTGTAATACCATTTATTTACTTAATATTTAAAGGTGGAAATTACTTTGTTATTTTTTTTATTTTTCTATTAGCGATTATTATTTATGAATTTAATACATCAACTAGTAAAAAGCTAAGCTTAGCATTAAGGTTTCTAATAACATTTATATTTATTGTAAGTTTTTTTCATTTCATTTTTTTAAAAATCATTTTTGATAATTTAATCACTGAATATTTAATATTTATAGTTTTTTCAATATGGATTTTTGATTCCTTCTCGCTAATTGGAGGGAGATTAATTGGTGGAAGGAAACTAATGCCAAAAATAAGTCCTAATAAAACCTATAGTGGCCTTTTCACAGGATTTTTATCACTTATCTCTTTTTCTATTTTTTTGCTGATATATCATGAGCAAAATCTTATAATAATCTTATATACCTTAGTAATTGGTCTTATTTCTTTTGTAGGTGATGCCATTGAGTCATCACTGAAAAGATTTTTAAAAATAAAAGATTTTAGTAACTTAATGCCTGGACATGGCGGTATTCTTGATCGGATGGATGCTTTTATCCTTTTTTTTCTAATTCATTTTTTATTCAGTATATTAATTTTTAGCCCTATAAATTTATATGTTTAAAAAAAATGTACTTATTTATGGAGCAACCGGATCAATAGGAGATTCAGTTTTAAATTTAATAAGGAATAATAGAGAACAATTTAATGTAGTGGGAATGACATGTAATTCTAATATCGAAAAACTTCTGAATATTGCCAATGAGTTTGAGTGTAATAATTTGGGAATTAATAATGAAAAGAAAATGTCATATTATTCAAAGCTAAAGGATTACAATCTCCACATTGGATTAGACGAGTTCTCAAATCTAATGAATAATGATGTAGATATTGTCATATTTGCAATAGCTGGATCATCACCTTTAAATTTGCTAGTAGATCTATTAACTTCAGGTAAAGTTATTGGTATAGCTAATAAAGAGTGTATTATTTGTCTTGGAAAAATATTACTAGAAATAGCAAGCAAGTCCTCAACTAAAATTGTACCGCTAGATTCTGAGCATAATGCTTTATTCCAATTAATGAAAAACAAAAACAAAGATTCAATTCGAAAATATACAATTACTGCAAGTGGCGGCAACTTTTTTAATTTTAAAAAAACTGAAATAGAAAAAATTACACCTGATCAAGCTATCTCACATCCAAAATGGAAGATGGGTGAGAAAATTTCAGTAGATTCTTCAACATTAATGAATAAGGGGCTTGAAATAATTGAGGCATGTATATTATTTAACATCAATCCTGATAAAATTGACGCAATTGTTCACCCTGAGTCAATTATTCATGGTATTATAGAATTTAATGATAGATCTAGCCATGCATTTTTAAGTCAACCAAATATGGAAATAGCGATTTCTAGTATCTTATACGAAGAAAACAGTTTCAACTTGAAGAATCATAACTTAGATTTGGTAAAAATTAAATCTCTTAATTTTTTCAAAATAGATAGTAATAAATTTAATGCTATTAAATTGGCAAAATTTTCACTAAATGAAGGTGGTTTAATGCCCGCAGTTTTAAATTATTGTAATGAATTAATGGTTCAATTATTTTTAAATAATCGAATCTCTTTTAATGAAATTACATTAATTAATGAAAGAATAATGAATCAATTTTTGATTGATGGCTTTAATGTAGATAAACCTCTAATTGCAGATTTAACTAATGCGTTTAAAATTGTTGATTCATATGTTTCAGCAAATAAATCAGTCATTGATTAATTTAATAGGTGCTATAATTAATATTTTTATATATAAATAAATATGTATAAATTTTTCAGATTACTTTTTTTTTGTGTCTACTTTTTACTTACCACTCCTTCGTCAGCTAACGAGATTATAAAAAAAATTGATGTTCAAGGACTGAAAAGAATTAGCTACGAAACCGTTTTATCATACGCAGAAATAGAAACTGGTTCTGTTTACTCAAATAGTATTTCTAATAATATAATTAAAAAACTCTATGAAACTCAATTATTTTCTGATGTATTAGTTACATATCTGGATCAGATTATTACGATTGAAGTTAAAGAAAACCCTACAATTAACCTAGTTTTATTTGAAGGCAATAAATCAAAAAAAGATGAAGATTTAATAGAAGAAATAAAACTTACAGAAAGATCTATTTTTTCACGAAGTAAAATTAAAGAAGATGTTAAAAGATTATTGGAATTATATCAAAGATCAGGAAGACTATCTGCAACCATAGAGCCGTCTGTCGAGTTATTAGATAATAATAGAGTAAATGTGATTTATAAAATTGATGAGGCTGAAATATTAAGAGTTTCAAAAATAACTATTATAGGCAACAAGGCTTTTGCAGATAATGAGATAAAAAAAGTTATGACAACTAAAACGCCATCGCTTCTAAAATTTTGGTCTTCGGGTGGTCAATATGATCCAGATAGAATTGAATATGATAAAGAACTTATAAAAGAATTCTACAACGAGAATGGTTATGTAAACTTTTCCTTTACTTCTTCTATTGCACAATTAGTAAAAAATTCTAATAAATTTGAAATAATTTTAACAGTTTCTGAGGGAAAAAAATTTAATTTTGGCTCAATATTGGTTAAAACTAAACTTAAAAAACTCGACAGCAACATTTTAGAAAAGAATCTAGCAGCTAATACTGGTAATGTTTATGATAGTAAAATAATAAAAGATTCTGTTGAATTTATTAAAAATTCAGCTTCTGCTTATGGCTTTACTTTTATTGAAATTGATCCTCAAATTACCATTAATCAAAATGATATGGTAGTTGATGTCGTATTTCAAATTGATGAAGGTCCCAAAGTATATGTGAATCAAATTAATATTAATGGTAACTCTAGAACTATTGATAAGGTTATCAGAAGAGAGTTTTCTTTTAGTGAAGGTGACGCATATAATAAATTTTCAATAAATTACTCAAAAGATAAAATTAGATCCCTTAATTTTTTTGATACTGTTGAGATAGACGAAGAAAGAATTAAAGAAAATGACAAATTAAATTTGAATGTAACTGTTACAGAAAAGAATACTGGAAGTGCTACAATAGGTGCTGGCTATGGTGATCAAAACGGCTCAACATTAACAGCCGGAATTTCAGAAAGCAACTTCCTCGGCAAAGGACAAAAAGTTAAATTAAATACTAGTTTTTCTTCTACTCAGAATTTATACGATATATCTATAACAGAACCTTATTTTTATAATAAAGATTTATCTGTTCGTGGGGATCTTTATAGCAAATTTAATGATCCCGATAGTGTAAATTATGAGACAGAGACACTAGGATTAGGTTTTTCATTGTCATTTCCACTCTCTAATAAAAACAGAATAACGACAAAATATTCCTTACTAACTTCAAATACTGTAGCTGATAGTAATGCAACAGCGTATGAAAAATTATTGTCAGGAACAAATACGGTTTCTGTTGCAGGGTATATTTTAAGTATAGATAATAGAAATAGCCCCTATAAGCCATCTAAAGGATCAATTTTTACTATAGAACAGAACCTGGCTGGGTTAGGTGGAACTTCAAATTTCTTAGAAAACAAAATATCTTACAAAAAATATATTAAGTTAAATAATCAATTTGTGGCTGCAATAAAATCTCAATTTGGATCAATTAATGGTTATAGCGGTAAATATGCCCCCGTTGATCAAATGTTTAATATTGGTGGTAAAAATTTACGTGGTTTTAAATACGGAAAAATTGGACCACAACTAAATTCTTCATTTACAGGGGGTAACTATTATTACGTGATAGCAACTGAAACAAATTTTGATTTACCAATTGATGAATATGATATATCAAGTTCATTGTTTATAGATATAGGTAGTGTTTGGGGGCTAGATAATAGATACGGTTCGATAGATGATGAGCATAAATTAAGAGCTTCTATTGGAGTAAATATTAGTTGGGATAGTGCAATTGGTCCGATAAATTTTATTCTTGCTGAACCATTTATGTCAGAACAAACTGATACAACCGATAAGTTTTCTTTTGATATAGGATATAATTTTTGATATGAAAAAAATAATTAATTTAATTTGTTTATTGTTGGCTTTTACAATTTTCACGGGCACTAATCTTTATGCTGATACTTACCCAAACACCTCAATTGCTATAGTTGACTTAAATTTAATTTTATCAGAGTCTAAGGCAGCCAAGGGAGCAACAAAAGATTTTGAAAAAATCCAGAAAGACACGGAGTCTGAAATAGTTGAATCTGACAAAGTAATGTTAGACGAACGAAATAAATTAATTGAACAGCAAAGTGTAATTGCTCCAGAAGCATTTGAAATTAAAGCAAAAGATTATGAAAAAAAATTGCAAAATTATCAAAGTGAAAAACAAAATAAACTAAGAAAATTAGAGAGTATTCTTCAAAATGCTAGAAATGAAATTCTTGAAATGGTAAAGCCTATACTTGAAGATTTAAGCAAAGAGCTGGGCGTAACTGTAATTTTAGAAAAGAACTCAGTTTTACTAAGTGCAACAAATATGGATATTACTGATGAAGTAATAAAAAAACTAAACAAAGAACTTCCCAAGATCAAGGTTAGCTTAGATTAAATATAAAAATGTATTTTTATTATTTAAACTCAAACATCACTTTAAGTGATGTTAAAAAAATTTGTAATTTAGAAATCTGTAATTCTGATAAAGATATGCAAGTTTCTGCGTTTGTGAGACCGTCTATAGCTTCACAAAATGATCTAACTTTTTTTAATAATAATAAATATAGCTCAGTTACTAAATCAAATGTTATACTTACTACAAATAAATTTTCTAAAAAGTTTGATAATAATAAAACTTTACTTATTTCAAATAATATTGAAGTCGATATTGCTAAACTTTCTAATTTTTTCTATCGCTCAAAAAATATTAAGGAAATATCTAAGTTAGATAATTTTATTATTGGATCTAACTCAAATATTTCAATTAATTCTTGTATTAATAAAGGTGTTAATATTGGAAACAATTTTAGCCTTGGAAATTACTCAACTATTGGTCAAAGCTGTACTTTAGGTAACAATGTAAAAATTGGAAATAATGTTTGTTTGAGCAACGCAATAATTGGAGATAACGTAACAATTTCTGATGGGGCTAAAATTGGTCAGCCAGGTTTTGGATTTGCATACGATAAATCTGAAATCGTTAAAATTTTTCATATTGGTCGAGTAATTATTCAAAATGGAGTTAAGATTGGCGCAAATTGTTCAATTGATAGAGGTAGTTTTAATGATACTACTATTGGTGAGAATACTTATATAGATAATCATGTTCATATTGCTCACAATGTATCAATTGGTAACCACTGTATAATCGCTGGTCAATGTGGCTTTGCTGGCAGTGCAGAAATAGGTAACTTTGTTCAGGTTGGTGGTCAGACTGGTATTGCAGGACACATAAAAATAGATGACGGTGTAAAAATTGCTGCAAAATCAGGAGTTATAAGAAACATATCAAGCAATCAAACTGTAATGGGATATCCAGCTATAAGTATAAATAAATATTTGAAAAATTATAAAAAGATTATGATTGACACATGAAAACTGAAATTTTACTAGATGAAATTAAGGAATTGATACCTCATAGAGAACCATTCTTATTTCTAGATAAGCTTTTCAATATTGAAAAATTAACCAGTGCAACGGGATATAAGGTTTTTAAAGATGATAGTTTTTTTAACGGTCATTTTCCTGAACAGCCAGTTGTGCCAGGTGTGATAATTGTAGAAATGATGGCTCAAACAGCTGCTGCATTAATTGCTTACAGTATAAAAGAAGAAACATTTGATAAAATAGTATACTTAATGAATATTTCAGAGACTAAATTTAGAAAACCAGTATTTCCTGGAGATGAGATTTATTCACATGTAGTTGCTACACGTTCTCGTGGTAGAGTTTGGAAATTTAATGGTATTGCCAAAGATATTGAAAATAGAATTATCGCGGAATCCACTTGGAGCGCAACTATAATGGATAAAAATTAATGTCTAATATTCACAGAACCGCTATTATCGATAAAAATGTCACAATTGGAAATAATGTTACAGTTGGTGCTTATAGTGTAATTGAAGGAAATGTAAAAATTGCCAATGATAATGTAATTAAGTCATCGGTATTTATTTCAGGCAACACAGAGATAGGTCCTGGAAATATATTTTACCCTTTTTGTTCAATTGGATCTTTACCTCAAGACTTAAAATTTAATAATGAAAGAACTTATCTTAGAATAGGAAGCAATAATACTTTTAGAGAATACTCCACAGTAAACTTAGGAACTAAGGGCGGTGGTGAATGGACAAAAATTGGCAGTAATTCATTATTTATGATTGGTGCGCACATCGCCCATGATTGTGTCGTTGGTGATAATATAGTTATGGCAAATCAAGCAACGCTAGGTGGTCATGTAATTGTAGAAAATAATGCCATCATTGGCGGACTATCAGGTATACATCAATTTTGTAGGATAGGTTCACTTTCTATGGTTGGAGGTTTAAGCGCAGTAGAAAATGATGTTGTTCCATTTGGCTTAGTAACTGGTAACAGGGCTAAATTATTGGGGTTAAATATGATTGGTTTAAGAAGAGCAAATTATCCAAACAAAGTAATTATAGAACTTAAAGAAATATTCAGTAAAATTTTTAATTCAAATGAAATTAAAAATAGTTCTATTATGAATAAAAATACTGATAACGAGTTAGCAAAAAAATTGATTGAATTTGTAATAGTTGATAGTTCACGTGGATTATGCACACTTAAATGAAGAATACTTTTAATAATCTTGCAATAATTGGTGGCGATAATGATTTGCCATTACATGCTTATAAATCAGTTAAAAAAAAATTTAAAAATTTTATTTATATAAACATTTCAAAGCTTAACAAATCATCATTGAAATCGTTTAAGCATGTATATCATCTTGAAATTTATGAATTAAGAAAATGTATAGATTTATTAAATAAAAATAATATATCTCAAATTTGTTTTTTAGGATCTGTAAATAGACCCGATTTATCATCACTTAAGATAGACAATATTCTTAATAAATACATTAATGAATTAATCGCTGCATCAAAAATTGGTGATGGAAATATCTTAGATACAATTGTCAAAATCTTTTCCAAAGAAGGATTTTTAACAAAATCATTTATTGATATTTTTCCTGAGCAATATCTTTTAGATGAAGAATTTAATAAAATAAGTGCTAAGGATAAAAATGATATCAAAAAAGGTATTTCAATCCTTAATTCTGTAAGTCAATATGATAATGCACAATCATGTATCGTTTCAGATGGGTATATATTAGCAATTGAAGCAATAGAAGGAACCGATAAAATGATTTCAAGAATTAGATCGATAAAAAGAAAAATATCAAGGGACTTAATTGAAGGTTGTTTAATTAAGATACCAAAAAAAAACCAGAATCTTAAAATTGATTTACCCACAATTGGCGTAAAAACATTAGATATGATGTATAAAAATAAATTAAATGTTTTAGCCGTTCAAAAAAACCTAACAATTGTTGTTGAAAAAAAGAAATTTTATAAAAGTCTCAAAAATTATAATATTGCATTGTATTTTGTTAATTAGCGAGTATTTTTTGTCGAGCGACGGTCGCCATACTTAACTTTTTTATTACCTGAGTATAATTGTCTTGGTCTTCCTATCTTTTGAACTGGGTCCTCAATCATTTCATGCCAATGGGCAGTCCAGCCAGCACTTCTTGCAATTGCAAAAATTACAGTAAACATTTCAGGAGGAAAACCTATAGCCCTTAGGATTATACCTGAATAGAAATCGACATTGGGGTAGAGTTTTTTCTCTATGAAGTATTTATCTTTAAGGGCAATTTTTTCTAATTCTATTGCAACTTCAAGTACTGGATCATTTTTAACTCCGATATGATTTAAAACTTTTTTACATGTTTGTTTTAAAATTTTGGCACGAGGATCATAATTTTTATATACCCTGTGACCAAATCCCATTAACCTAAATGGATCATTTTTGTTTTTAGCTTTTTTAATGTATTGAGGAATATTTTTTTTATGTCCTATGGTTTCTAACATTTCCAATGCAGCCTGGTTTGCTCCTCCATGTGCAGGTCCCCACAATGAAGCAACACCTGCTGCAATACACGCAAATGGGTTTGCACCGGAAGAACCTGCAAGTCTCACAGTCGAAGTTGATGCGTTTTGTTCATGATCAGCATGAAGTATAAAAATAACATCCATGGCATTAGCAATAACATTTGAAATTTTATATTTTTCAGCGGGAACACTAAAACACATATTTAAAAAATTTTCTGAATAGGTAAGTTCATTGTTTGGTTGAACAAAAGGTTGTCCTATGGAGTATTTATAAGCCATAGCACCAATACTAGATGCTTTTGCAATTATACGCCTTGATGCCGTCATCCTTTGATGAGGGTCATTAATATCTAATGAATCTTGATAAAAAGACGATAGTGCCCCCATAACACCAACCATCATAGCCATAGGATGAGCATCTCTTCTAAATCCATTAAAGAATTTAAGAAGTTGTTCGTGAACCATTGTGTGATTTGAAATTAATTTATAATATTTGTTCAGTTGTATTTTGTTCGGCAAATCTCCGTAAATGAGAAGGTTTGTAACTTCAATAAAATCACTATTTTTTGCAAGATCTTCAATATCATAACCTCTATATCTCAAAATACCTTTATCGCCATCGATGAAAGTTATTTTTGATTGACAAGATGCAGTTGAAGTAAAGCCAGGGTCATAGGTAAAGTGGCCACTTTCTGAAAATAGTTTTGCTATGTCGATAACGTCACTGCCTTCAGAAGCTTTATATATAGGAAGATTGTATGTTTTATTATTTATTGAGAGTTTAGCAAAATTTTTATTTTTCATAATTATTCATATAAATAGACGATTTATGTGAATATTCAAAGAAAA
>MDTB01209225.1_pt1 | contig 11036 bp, 11 predicted proteins | sample 811161 | NCBI WGS metagenome assembly MDTB01 (sample SAMN05326650, study PRJNA326480) | marine metagenome | isolation source: seawater | place: Mediterranean Sea | collected 2009
CAACATAACCTTTCATTTACAACTCCTTAAAAATAAATTAATTTTTTCTATGGCTAAGAAATTAATCATAGACTGGAAAGAATATAATCAAATAGTAGAGAAGCTTGCAATACAGATTTATGATAGTGGCTTTAAACCTGACTTATTAATAGGAATAATGAGAGGTGGTGCACCAATAATTGACGTTCTAAGTAGAGTTTTTAAACTTAAATGTGCATATTTGGCAGTTGAGTCTTATTCTGGAGAAAATATTGAGAATCAACAAGGTGAACTTATTTTTTCTAGAGAACTGAGTTCTACCGTACAAGAAATGAGTGGAAATATTTTACTCTGTGATGACTTATCTGACACAGGGGTCACATTAAATAAAAGCATTGACTGGTTAAAAAAATATCCACCACTTATAGGAAAAATTAAGTCAATCAAAACCGCAGTGCTTTGGAAAAAAGCAGTCTCTACTTTCGAACCAGATTTTTGTGCTCAAAAACTAAAAGATAACCCTTGGATAGTGCAGCCTTTTGAAAAATATGAGGAAATAAGAATTGAAGACTTAAAAAAAAGCCAGAAGTAAAAAGGGCCAGTTTCCCAGCCCTCTTAATTTAAGCTACAGCAAAACTTGCAACACTTAACACTGCTATCAACCAGATAGCAGGAGAAGTAGTACTAAATTTTCCTGTAAAAATTTTTATTAATGCATAAGCTATAAATGATAAAGCTATACCGTGACTTATACTGTATGTTAACGGCATAGTCACCATAGCTAAAACTGCTGGTGCAGACTCAGCGATATCATTCCAGTCTATGTCTGTAATGTTTCTTACAAATAAAACTGCTACGTATAATAATGCTGCTCCATCTATTTCTTTAGGTAAACTTGTTGCTAATGGAGAAAAAAATAAACAAGCTAGAAATAAAACACCGATAACTAGAGAAGTCATACCTGTTCTTCCTCCGGCTTTTACCCCAGCACCTGATTCTACGTAGCTTGTTACTGTTGTTGTTCCCATTAGTGCACCCGCGACTGTTCCAACACTGTCGGACATCATTGCTTTATTTATGTCTTGTACTTTTCCACTTTTATCAACTTTTCCAGCCACATTTGCTACCGAGGTTAATGTTCCTGCTGTATCAAAAAAGTCTATAAATAAAAGAGTAAAAATAACTGTAGACATCCCCGCTGTGAAAGCAGCACCGAGATCAAAAGCAAATAAGTATGTCATTGGTGGTGGAGTATCAACTATTCCATTAAATTTAGCTAAGCCGGTCACCCAAGCAATTACACTAAATAATAAAATACCTATTATTATATTTCCTCTTATTTTCATTTTTTCCATTACAATCATTGACACGAAAGCAAGACATCCAAGTAATACTAAAGGATTTTTAAGATCTCCAAGAGTAACTAAGGTAACAGGATGATCTCCAACTACTCCCATAATTTCTAGACCAATAATTGCAAGAAAAAAACCTATTCCGGCTCCTATACCAAGCTTTAAACTTCTTGGAATAGAATTAATTAACCAAGCTCTAATTGGAGTTAACGAAATTAACAAAAACAACACTCCGGCTACCAGTACTGCCCCCAAAGCTTGCTGAGGGGTATAACCCATTCCAGCGACCACTCCGAAAGCTACGAAAGCGTTAATTCCCATACCAGGCGCCAAACCAATGGGCCAAGTTTTTCCATAAAAAGCCATTATAAAACAAGCTATGGCAGTTGCTACTATTGTTGCAGTAAAGACAGCACCAAAATCAAAAAACCCTTTTTCTGGCCCTGCAAACTCTCCAGATAGAATAAAAGGATTTAAGAACATTATATAAGCCATTGTTAAAAACGTAGTTACGCCAGCTATTACTTCGGTTCTAAAATTTGTTTTGTGTTTTTTGTATTCAAAATATTTATCAAGCATAAAAGCCTCCTATTTACTCTGATTACTATGATTCTATAGATAAATCTTTGAAAAAACTGTCTCTAATATTAAATTACAACCTATGAGAAATATTTCTGTTTATAAAATTGATGTATATTCTACGTTTAGTTGAAAATGAAAAAAATATTAATATTAGTTGTTTTGATTATTAGTTTATCTTCTTGTCAAACAGTAACAAATAAAATTGACGAAAAAGTTTCCGAAGAAGAAGCTCTTTTAAGCAAATGGCTAAATAAATCTGAAGAGGAATTAAAAATTGAGTTTGGTAAACCTAATCAGATTGAACTTAAAGTCAATTCCAGAAATAGGCTTTATATCTACGCTAAAGAAAAATTAAAGATTAAATGTGAGAGAATATTTGAAATTAATTCGAGCAATAAGGTTGTTGGATTCACAAGTAAAAATTGTTTCTAGTGACATGAAATATTAAATTTTTTAAGTCGCCAATAATTATAGGGCCATGGAGTTAAAAATCCTACGACAAGCATGATAGGAATTACCCACCAAACCAATTTAGCCGATCCGATTATCAAATAATCCGTTAAATTCATTGCTAATTCCATTGAAATCATACTTATCAACGACATTCCACTTGCAGTTTTAACAGCGTTCTTAAATGAAAAACCTTGTTGAAGTAAGATAAATGTTTCAAGAACAATAGAAGTTATAATTCCGTTTATTATTGCAATCAGCATTACTAGGGGTATTGATAAAGAGTGAGGAGTTATTTGAAAGTAATAAATTGTTACGAAGTCTCCTATGGAGCAACCTATTAAACACCACAAAGTATTTTTAGCACTTCTAGACCAAGTATTTTTACAAGACCAATCAAATTTATTTTTATTATTCATAAAATTACTTTAAAATTTTCGCATTTTTTAAAATAAAACTATATTCTTCTGCCAATTCTTTTATCGCATTATCTCTTCCACTCATACCACCATGGCCGGCAGCTTCCATTTTGCATTTAAGCAATTGTACATTGTCATCTTCTTTTAAATCTCTTAGCTTAGCAATATATTTAATTGGCTCAGAGTATAAAACTCTATTGTCGAAAATCGAAGTAGTTATTAATATTGGCGGATATTTTTTTTTATCTAAATTATTGTAAGGAGAATAAGAAAGAATATATTCAAAATATTCTTTGCTCTTAATCGGATTCCCCCAAAGTTCCCATTCAGCTGGGGTTAAAGGGAGTTTTTCATTTAACATCGTTGTCATTGTATCGACGAAAGGCACAAGCAATAACATTGCAAAGAACAAATCAGGAGCCATGTTTGCAACCGCCCCACCTGTTAAACCTCCAGCAGAACCACCATAAAAACAAACACCACCTTTGTAAGTGTACCTTTGATCTATTAAATGATTAGCGCAAGCTATGTAATCTAAAAACGTATTTTTTTTAAGATTTTTTTTACCTTCCGTATGCCAAGCATCTGAAACATCCCCGCCACCTCTAACATGAGCAATTGCAAAAGTTATACCTCTGTCAACCAAACAGAATCTTGAGGCGCTGAAAGAAGGAGATATACTATGTTTGTATGCACCGTAAGCATACAGTAGAACTTTTGACTTTCCGTCTTGTTTAAAATTTTTTAACCGAACTAAACTAATAGGGATCATTCTACCATCATGGGATTTTGCCTTTATTCTCTCTACCAAATATTTATTTGGATCATGACCTGAAGGTATTTCGGTTTCTTTGACTAACTTTTTTTCTTTAGAAACAATGTCATATTCATAAATTCTTCCAGGTGTTGCCATGCTTTCCCAACTAATTCTTATTTTTGTAGTATTAGTATCTTTTTGCATTAATGAAGCTCCAGGAACACCAATTGCTTCATCTGAAATTTTTATTTCCTCTTCTTTATTTGTTTTAATATTTCTTACATATATTTTTGGTATAGCATCTGATTTTTCTGCCCTTAAGATATAATCATCTAAAAAATCTAACCCACCTATTACTGTTTCTTTTTTAGCAGGAATAAATGTTTCTAGTTTATCTATTTGATCAGTTTTACATCTAAGAATTTTATAATCCCTTGCATCTTCATTGGTATGAATATAGAAATAACCGTTCCAAGAGTCTATCGAGTAGCGAACATCTTTTTTTCTTTTATTAAAAAGTACAGGCTTTATTTCATTCTCACTAGCAGAAAAAAAATATTCCTCAGTAGTTATATGATCTGAAGTTCCAATTATAAAATATTTTTCATCTGAACTAAGACTTATAGAACATGTAAAAGTATCTTCTTTTTCAGAAAAAATTAACTTATCTTCATTTATAGATGTACCAATAATATGTTGAAATATTTGTCTAGGCCTGTGAAATTTATCCAGCCTTGAATAAAAAAAACTCTTACTATCAAGTGACCATGTAATACCGCCGCTTGTATTTTCAATAACATCTTTTTCATTTTGATTTGTTCTTAGGTCCCTTAAATAAATTGTATAATATTCAGATCCCTTTAGATCTAAAGAGTAAGCCATATAATTATCACAATGAGAAATACTTACTGCTCCTAAGCCGAAATAATCTGATCCATATTTCTTTTTCTCTAGGTCGCCATCAAAATAAATTTCCTCAGGTTTTGACCCGTCTATTAATTGTCTTATTTTTTTTCCATAATTGCCTTTAGCTTCTGTTTTTGCCCAGTAAAAATATTTTTTATCTCTAAACTTAAGCGAAGTATCATCCAGCTTAATTTTTGATTTTACTTCATTAAATAAAGTTTTCTGAAATTCTTTAACATCGCTAAAATAATTATCAGAGATTTTGTTGTTGGCATCTATATACTCTTTAACCTCTGGATTAAGTTTTTTAGGATCTTTAAGAACATCAAGAATATCAGGTTGATCTACCCAGGAATAGTCGTCTTCTAAAGCAAAACCGTGGTAATTTTTCGTAGTCCTTATTTTTTTAAGTTTTGGTATATTCATAATAGGAATAATTTATATGAATTGGTTTTTAATTGGAATTATCACTTTTGTCATTGTTTATTTATTTTTAAACTGGTTTGCAAAAACTAGTAGTAAAAAAATTGCTCAATTTTTAAAGAGATTAGCCATTGTGTTATCAATTTTTATAGCCGCTATATTAGCTATAGGGGGAAAATATTTATTTTCTTTGCCTTTTCTTTTAATTCTTTTAACTGGCTTAAAAATAAAAGGCTTCACAGCTTTTCAAATATTTCAGTTGTGGAGACTCTTTCAAGCTTTAAGAGGTTCAGGAAGGTTTAATCAATTTGGCAGTAAAAGCTCTCAAGCTTCTACAAATATTTCGGTAGAAGAAAGTTATAAATTATTAGGCCTTAAAAAGGGATGCTCAAAAAATGAAGTATTAAAGACTGCGGCTAAATTACAAAAAAAGATTCACCCTGATATGAATAGAGACGTCAATAGCGAAAGATTAAGTCAGTTGGTAAATGAGGCGAAAGAAAAGATTATTAAGACCGACTTTAGCTGATCAAATATTCTTTTGATTTTTTAAATACTTCCTCAAAAGAAATTCTGTCTTTACCTAAAGTATCGTGAGTTGTGGTTTTTAATGTTTCACCCTCAGGGACAACAGCTATAATATCTTCTGAATATCCACTATAGGAGTATGCAGGTGAGTCAACAAATATACCTATAGACTTAATTCCGAGAGCTGAACTTATATGCATGAAGCCAGTATCGTTACCAATATAAAGGTCACAATTTTTAAAAATGGGTAAAATTTCCTGAATTGAAAATTTATCTAATGATAAACAATTTTTACCTATTTTAGATTTTTTAATTTTATCAATTATTTCTTGATCTTTTTTTCCTGCAGCAATAATAAATCTACAATTCCGAACTTTATTTAATTTAATAGCTAAATTAATATAATTTTCTATATCCCATCTTTTTGTTGGTCCTGAAGCAGATATTCCAAGCACAATATTTTTAACATTATCTGTTAAATTAAATTTTTTTTTGGTTTCATCTACAGTTTTAGGATTTAAATTTAATTTCGGTTTTGTAGATAAAACTTTATGTACATAATTTTCTGTAAATACTTTTGCTGTTTGAAAAATGACATCTTTTGAAATAAAAAAGGGATATTGATAAATTTCTTTAATTCCTGAAAATAAAGCTAAAAGTCTGTACCTCATCGAACCATTAAAGATAAATACCTTGTCAAAATTTTTATTTTTAATTTCTTTGGTGAGCTTTAAAAATCCCGAAATTTTATCATTGGTACTATCCAGTTTAATTACTTCATCCAAAAAATTCTCATCTTTAAATAATTCATTTACTCTAGATGACTCTTTAGCAAGTATAGATAGTTTTACTCCAGTTTTCTCTGAAATAGCCTTAAGATAGGGAAGAAATATTAGCATATCCCCTATGCCGTACCTAGTTTGTATAACAAGAACTTTCATTTTGAAATTTAATATTATAACTTAGATAAAATAATTTAGGTAAGATTATGATTAAAAAGGGAGTATATGCTGCTACGTTAAGCGTTTTAGACGAAAATAGCTCTCTAAACGTAGAAGAGACAATAACTCATGCTGAAAACATAATTAAAGAAGGGTTGCACGGCGTTTTCTTTTTTGGCTCTACAGGACAGAGCCAATTAATTTCAATGGCTGAAAAAAAAGAATTAGTTTCAAGGCTCCCCTTAAGTAAGCTAAGAAATAATTTCTTCTTAGGGACTGGTTTTAACTCGTTAAATGATAACATAGAATTTATAAAATATTCTATGGAATATGACTTCAATACTTTTCTTATAATGCCTCCAGCTTATTATAAAAGAAATACAGAAGTAGGAGTATTTGAGTTTTATACCCAAATTATCAAAAATATACCTAAAGTAAAAATTATTTTATATAATTTTGAAAAACTTAGTGGCTTTAAGTTTGAGGTAAATTTTGTAAAAAAATTAGTATCTTCGTATCCAAAAAATATAATAGGATGTAAAGATTCTACTTATAATTTATATGAGAAAATTAAGATAAAAGATTTTTTAATGTTTCCGGGCGATGAGTCAAAATTACTTCAAGGACTAGGAATAGGATGTGCAGGATGTATATCTGCGATAGCAAATGTTACTCATAAATTAGCCAGAGAAGTTTTCGATGATTTTGAAAAAAGTAGACCTCAAAATTCAAATGAGAAACTAGTAAAAGTAAGACACACTTTTGATAAATATAATTTAATTTCGGGGTTACACAGCTATATGTCTATTCAAAATTCTAAATTTAAAAATTTATTACCGCCATTAACGTTATTAAATTTGAATGATCAAAAAGAATTAATAAAAAAACTTGAAAGTTTAAAGTTCAATTTAAATAAAAATATAGCAGCTTAGTAAATGATTTTGGCCAAAATTCTTAATAGTATTTACAAAAAAGATGGAATAATTTTAGAAGATTTTTCCGGTCAAAAATATATTATTGGCAATCCAAAAAAAAATAATCCTATAACTTTGAAATTATTAAAAGATAATCTTAAATGGAAATTAGTGATTGATCCTGAGATAGAATTTCCCGAAGCTTACATGCGTAATGAGATTACAATTAAGAATGGATCTCTCGATCAGTTTTTAATGTCTTTAGTTGAAAATTTAGGAAGAGATGAGATAACTACTGCAAGTTATCTCTCAAAAAAAACTTTTGAAATCTTTAGATTTTTCTCAAACTTTAACCTGCCAGGCAAATCTAGAAAAAATGTTGAACACCATTATGATATTGGTGGTGAAAAGGGAGAAAAGTTATACGATATTTTCCTTGATAAAAAACATAGACAATATTCCTGTGGCTATTGGAAAAAAGATACTGAAACTTTAGAGGATGCACAACAAAATAAAATTGATCATATTATAAAAAAGTTAGATATAAAAAATGGTCAAAAAGTTTTAGATGTAGGTTGCGGTTGGGGTGGTATGGCCCTTGAGCTTGCAAGACAGAAAGGATGTGAAGTAACTGGAATATCTTTAAGTAAAAATCAAATTAATTATTGTAAAAAAAAAGCAAAAGAGCTCGGTCTTGATAATCAAGTTTCTTTCAAGCTCGCAGATTACAGAGAAATTATGGGAAAATACGATAGAATTTACTCAGTTGGCATGTTTGAACATGTAGGTAGAAAATTTTATAATAAATTTTTTAAAACTATAAATAAACTTCTTAAAAAAGATGGCACTTTTTTATTACACACTATCGGGGTTGTAGACAAACCTACTCCTCCTAATGAATTTATTAACAAATATATCTTTCCAGGAGGTATCTGTCCTTCATTAAGTCAGATAGTAAAGTCTATAGAAAAAACAGGATTAATCGTTGCAGACACTGAAACATTGATACGTCATTATGATAAAACCCTTTTAAGTTGGTTGGAGAGATTTACGGCTAAAAAGGATTTAGTAAAAGATATGTTCGATGAAAAATTTGTGAAAATGTGGTCTTTTTATTTAGCAAGTTGTGCTGCAGCGTTTAGATACAAAGACTTAGTGGTATTTCAATTACAAATTGTGAAAAATTATGATTCTGCACACCCCACAAGAGACTATATATATTCCTAAAAACTGGTATTTAATTAATATCGGGTATGAAAAAAAAAAAGAAAAAGAAAAAAATTAGAATAAAATCGAAAATTAAAAGAAATACAAAAAAATTCAAAAAATTTAAGAGGAAGTATAAGCGTTCATTAAAAAAAAAACGAAAAAAAATTAAAAAAAACTTTCGACGTAAAAAAAAATTTAAAACAAAAAAACGTTTAATTCTTAGAAAGTCCAAAAGTTCAAAAGAATTTTTTAGAAAAATTATTAGATTACGAGAAAAATTTAAATTTAATATAAAATTAGACTTTAATATTGATAAAGCTTTGCAGAGTTTTTTTCAAGGAATAGCAGATAAAATTAATTCGTTCAAACAAGTTGTAGAAGAGGAGAGAGAGAAGAAAAAATTAGAAGTATTAAAAAGAATGAAACGAGAAAAAGAAGAGATTATCCGTAAAAACAAATTATTAAAACAAGAAGAATTAAAGCTTAAACAAAATGAAGTTAAGGAAGAAATTAAATTAAATAAAGAGAGAAAAATTGAATTACGGAAATTTATAAGAGAAGAGCAAGCGCAAGTAAGAAAAGAGCAAGCAGAAAAGCAAAGATTGTTTTATGAAAAGATAAAATTAGAGAAGAAGATAGATCAATTTAGAAAAAGAGAGGCTTTAGAGATAAAAAATTTAGAAAAATTTGTTTTAAAACAAGAAAGAGAAAATTATGAAGAGGTTCAAGAAAGAATAGAAAAAATTAAATTAAAATACCAGGCCATAAGAGATCAAAAAATTAGAGAAAGAATTGAGCAATTAGGTATTGAGGTATCTGACCAGGACACTAGATCAGACTTGCTAGAAAAAGAAAGACAATTCAATTTAGCAAGAGAGAAAATTGAAAATAATCTTGAAAGTTATTTCAGGTCAATGTCCTCTTGCGTATTTCAATTGAATCGTAGGTGGTTACCAAAAAAAATGTCGTTACTTAGAGTAATTGATAGACGATATGAAACATCAGAAATATTTATTAAGTTAGATGAAGAGAATGATGAAAACTGGATTATGTTGGTATATTTAAAAGATAATGATCCAAATTCTAATATTGTTGTTGAAGACAAAACTAACCCGGCAAAAAATTTGTCCAATGAATACAAGCCAAATGAAATTTTTAAATTTTCAGACTCTCTAGTAGACTCTCTGACTTCTATGATTGATAGAGAGTATAAAAAAAAATTAAACTAATCTAAAATCTCAGATAATTTTTTTACCTGACCAATATTAAAAATGATTGCATCTTTATCTTCAAAACCAAATTTTTGAGCATTTTTCTTAAATCTTTTTGGGGGCTCCATAATTGGTTCTAATGAAAGAACTACAGTTCCCCAATGCATTCCAATAACTTTTCTACTTTTAAGATCTTTAGCTAGACTTAAAGCTTCTTCCGGATTCGTGTGATAAACAGATTTATCTTTTTTTGGCATTATTGGAAAAAAATTATAAGCCCCGATATTTATAAAAGTAATATCAATAGGACCATACTTATTTCCAAGATCTTTATATATATTTCCTATACCCGTATCGCATGCAAATAAAATTTTTTTATTTTTATACTCAATTAAATAATTGCCCCATAAAGTTTTGTTAGTATCAAATAGACTTCTTTTAGACCAATGAACTGCTGGTAAAAGCGTAATTTGTAATTCATCACTTATTTCAATTTTTTGGTACCAATCCAATTCATTCACATCTTTAAAACGATTAAAATATTTTGCTAATTTTAAAGGAGTGATTACCTTCGCGCTTTTATGTGGAAAATTTCTAACAGCACTTACATCAAGATGATCGTAATGGTTATGTGTCAAAAGAAGAATATCTGTTTTAGGAATCTCCTCTAACTTTATAGCTGGATCCACATACCTCTTTGGACCGAAAATTAATGGTCCTGTATTTTTTGAGAATAGAGGATCTGTAATAATAGTATTTTTACCTAATTTTATTAAAAAAGTTGCATGTCCTATCCATGCAACATAATCATTATTTAAATTTTCATTTAAATCTCTTAAAACTTTACTTCTCGGAACCACATGTTCTTTGGGAAAACTAAGCTTTATTTTTTTTCTTTCCTCGTTAAAAATTTTGTAAGACCATTTCACATTAGGGTCTCTTTTTGGCGATCCCTCTGGGTTTCTAAAAGTCCCATCCGCTAAGTGGTGATAAGGTTTTTCTGCCATAAGATTAGTTGAAAGTATTATATTTATTATAAGAAAATAGATTGAAAATAATTTCATTAATTTTTTTTATTTTTTGTTTTATCATTTATTTTTTTTCCATATTCCTTTATTTTTTCCCACTCATTTGATGTTTTCGAATCGCTCTCAGCTTTTTTGCTTACGAGTAAAGGTAACATAATTAATATTCCAAAAATTAAAATGATAGCAATAATAAGGGATAATGACATTATCCCTTATTAGCACACTTTTGTTTCTTTTATAAATAATTTAACTATTTAAACAATGTTTTTTATTGATTCTCTTATCAAAGTCCTTGATTGCTTCTTTTGAGACAAACCAGATAAAAGAGGACTCTTGA
>MDTB01127685.1_pt1 | contig 11035 bp, 15 predicted proteins | sample 811161 | NCBI WGS metagenome assembly MDTB01 (sample SAMN05326650, study PRJNA326480) | marine metagenome | isolation source: seawater | place: Mediterranean Sea | collected 2009
ATATATGTTTCCTCTATTAGCCGGAACTTCTTCCAGTTTCAAATGATCCGTTTTCTTATACTCATTTGAATTGATAATATTAAGAATTTTTAATATAATAGCTGTTGCAAAAAATAATAGCAATAGAACTAAAAAAATTAGACGTAATGGATGCTTAATACTCATCTGACAAATAAATAATATGGGGTGGATATGTAGATTTTAGTAACCCGAAACCTTCTGCTTTTTCTAACAAATATGACTCTCTACTTATAGTCATTAGAATCGTTCGAGTATCGATATATTCTTGCTTTATATTTTTATAATTTGTGCTTAAAGTTCGAATTTCGAGACTATTCGTGTAAATTTTATCTGATGACCAAATACTAATTAATGAATAAATACTAAAAACAATAATAAAAGAACGTATATTAAAAATATCCTTGTTTTTTAAGTTTTTAATATTTAGTAACTCTTTCAAAATCATATCTTTTCACAAATTCTAAGTTTTGCACTTCTTGATTTATTATTTGCTTTTATCTCTAATAATGATGGAGCAATAGGTTTTTTGGCAATCAATTTAAAAGGGCGTTTTTGATTGCCAAAAAAATCTGTCTTCAGAGTGTTAGAAAAATTGCCGAATTTCATAAAGCTTTTCACAATTTTATCTTCTACAGAGTGATATGAAATTATTACTAATCTTCCTTGCGGTCTCAATAGCTGTAGAGATTGACTTAGCAAATCCTTTAATGCATTAATCTCGTCATTAACCTCTATTCTGACTGCCTGAAATAATCTAGCAAAAAATTTATTTTCCTGTGCTTTCGGCACTCTATTAATAAATATATTTTTTAAATCAAACGTAGTTCGAATAGTCTTTTTTTCTCGATGTTTAATAATCGAATCCACAATAAATTTTGGACTTTTAAAATCCGAATGATCTTTAAGTATTCTTGTTAAATTTTCTCGATTATAATTATTTAACACAAACACCCCATCTTTCTTAATGGTTTCATCCATTCTCATGTCAATGTTAGCATCATATTTAATTGAAAAGCCTCTTTTATTATCTGTAAATTGATATGATGAAACCCCTAGATCTGCTATCAAACCATCTATTTTGAAAATATTTATTAATGATAATTGTTCTTTAAGATTTCGAAAATTATCACAAATCATCTTAAATCTAAGATCTGATTTAATTGTGTTTTCAACGGCTGCTTGATCTTGATCAAAAACTATTAAATACCCATCTATTAATTTATCCATAATTGCAGATGAATGGCCTCCGCCACCAAATGTCGCATCTACATAGACGCCATTTGGTTTGACATTTAATCCGTTCAATGATTCTGCTAATAAAACAGGAGTGTGAAAATCATTCATCATCAACTTTTTGTGATCCCATTACATCCTCTGCAAGAGTAGCGAAATCTAAATTCTTATTATTTATAATAGACTCATATGCCTGCTTATCCCATACCTCAATCATATTAGCAGAGCTAGATAAAACTATCTCTTTACTAATTTTTGCATAAGACTGTAGGTCTTTGGGGATCAATAGTCTGCCGGTAATATCCAGCTCAACTACTTTGACTCCAGCTGTAAACATTCTAATAAAATCATTGTTTTTTTTAACAAAGCGGTTAAGTTTATTAATGTCTACCACAACCTCATTCCAATCATTCATAGTAAATAGTTCTAGACAATTATGAAACACGCTCCTCTTTAATATAAATGGGGCATTTAGGGAGTTAACCAACTGCCTCTTAAATGCTTTAGGAAGCATTATTCTTGATTTAGCATCTAATTTGCATTCGTAAACTCCTATAAGATGTGCACTCATTTTACCACAAAAATTAATTATAAGTCATAAAAGTAGTAATTTGACCCCACTTTTTACCACTTTTTACCACTATTTTTTGTTAACAAGAAATGAACATTATGTTAACATTTTAAACTATTGGGTGTTAATAACTATTCTCAAGGCCCCCTTTTATTTGATATTAAAATATATCTTTATTGAGCGTTATAACAATGAACATTATTATGAAACACAACTATAAATTTACCGACAAAGGGTCGGGCCCTGTAATAATATTACTGCATGGGTTGATGGGAGCCATGAGTAATTTCGAGCACACCATAAAGAATCTTCCAAAAAATGGATACCGAGTTATATTGCCCATGCTTCCGCTATATGATATGCCGATATTAAAAACCAACGTTAAAGAATTTGCAAAATTTATTAATGATTTTACAATAGATATGGGAATAGAAAAGTTCTCCATACTTGGCAATTCATTAGGGGGTCACATTGGATTAATTCTAGCACTTCAATATCCAGAAAAAGTAGAAAAACTAATTTTATCTGGCAGCTCTGGTTTATATGAAAATACATTAGGAGGGGGCTTCCCCAAAAGAGGTGACTATAATTACATCAAGAAAAAAACTGAAGAGGTTTTCTACAATCCTCAAAAAGCAACGAAAAAGTTAATAGATGAGGTGTTTGAAATAGTAAATAGTCGAGATAAAGTATTGCGAGTACTAATGATGGCAAAATCTGCAATTAGACATAATATGAAAGAGGAATTAAAAAAAATAATACAGACAACCTGTATCATTTGGGGTCAAAATGATAAGATAACACCGCCTGAAGTGGGGTTAGAATTTCATTCTGAAATTCCTCGTTCTGACCTTTTTTGGATTGATAAATGTGGACATGCCCCAATGATAGAACAGCCAGATAAGTTTAATAAAATCCTAGTTACATGGCTAATCAAAAATCAAGATGAACAATATAATGAAAATTGAAATTACAGATTTTATAAGTAATGAACACGTTCAAGATTGTCCCCAAAAAAAAATGCCTGAATATGCATTTATAGGGAGATCAAACGTTGGAAAATCGTCTTTAATTAATTCTATTTTAAATCGGAAAATTGCAAGAACATCATCTAAGCCAGGCAAAACACAGCTAATAAACCACATAATAATAAATAATAATTGGGCAGTTGTAGATTTACCTGGATATGGCTATGCTAAAGTTTCTAAAGTACTTAAAAAAAAGATTGCAGCCAGAACCAAGAACTACTTTATAAAAAGGGGGGCTCCACTTGCTGGAGTTTTTATACTTATTGATATAAGAATACCCGCTCAAAAAAATGATTTGGAGTGGATGGAATGGTTAGTAGAAAACCATATTTACTTCATAAGAGTATTTACTAAATGTGATAGTATAAGTAAAAACAAAATAATAGAAAATATAAAAAAATACAATGAACACATGACAATTAATAACTGGGAGAAATTACCTGAAACCATTATTACCTCTTCAGTAAAAAATATTGGAAAAATGGAAATGCTCAATAAAATATATGAAGTCAATAAATTATTTCAGAACATTTGACATCTTTCCAATTTTTTGCGCAAATTTTTTAATTTCCAATGAAATTTTCTCATCGCCGACTGACCTTTTGTAGGTCTCTGATAATGAATCTAAAATTTGAACTGCAAAAAATTGCATTTCTTCAGCCATCATTTCCTTGGTCCATAAATCAATCTTTAACGACTTTTTATCAACACCATCCCAAATAGAAATCATAACTGCTTTTGCTGATCTATTAATCTCTTTATTATCAGATGCGTGCCACTCAATATTTTCAGGGACATTATTGACATCTAAAGTTATTTGAAAATTTATGTTTGCTTTTTTTTGTTTTTTGTTCATGTTTTTAAGGCTTATATCCTGAGCTATTTAATACTTTTATATAATCTGTTTCATTTAAAATATCTATAATATTTAACTTGTTATTTTTAATATATGATTGCCAAATCTGAAAACCTAACCAAACCCCAATACTTCCTGGTGATTCTCTATCAGCGGGAAGTCCGAACTGAGAAAATGGAGCTAGATTGATAAACTTTTCAACTAAATCTGATGAACTGGAAAAAAGATAGTCTTTTTCCACCATATATGCCCATATAGCAGATTCATTATCTGAGCACCATTCCATTTTTGGGATAGTATATTTAAATAATTGATAGTCCTGAATATTTGGAATCATTGCTTTAGTAAAACAATGTGCTTTTGAATAATGCAACATATTTGCCAAAAAACTATCCAGGTCCGGGTAAGGAATGTGCCGGCCTGCTAATGTTAAAAAACAAGATGATGCTAAAAACATAGTATCATGAGCATGTTTAATGTAGTCTGGTAAAAAAGAATAAAAAGAATGATTTTGACCTAAAAAAAGATGGAGTGAAACATACAACTTTTGGCTTGCATACACAACTGGTGTTCTATAATCAAAAGACTTGTCTATAAATGTGTACAGTGAAAAATCTGAATTTGGGAAATATGTAATATAATTACAATAACCTTGATGTAATTGATGAATCCCTGGAAAAGTATTACTAAATACTAAATCAACCGAATCTAAAATAGACCTTAAAGTATCGTCTAAGAAAACTTCTTTTTTAATATCAATCATGGTGTCAATAAAGAATTCTTGATATTTATCCTTAAAAGCTGGAAAAAGAAGATCAAATGAATCTACTTCAATATTAAAAAAATCTTGCTCAAATCTATTAATTGACAATTCACAGCCTTCTGAAGGCATAAATCTATCATTAGAAATAAAAAGATTTATGGTAAAATAACCAATCAATGAAATTAAAAAAAATAATAAAATGTACTTTTTATTTATATTTCCTCTATGCATTTAACGTATATTTAGAATAACAAAAATAATATAATTAAAAGTATGAAGAAGTCGAGTTTTATTTTTTTGTTTTTTATCTTATCTTCTCTCTGTTTATCACAAGAATTTAATGATAAATTAAAAAACAGTCGAATGGGTCTATATATTTCCCCCTCAATTAACTTTATTCAAACCGACTCTGAACACACTGAAACCAATAGTAACCCTGGAGTTGTTTATGGATATGCTCTAGAGGTCTCTCTAAATGAAAATCATTACCTAGAATCTGGGTTTTCTATCACATATAAAGGTGGTGGGATTACTGAAAACTTAATAGGTGGAAACACAAATACTGATTATAAAGTACAATACATTTCACTGCCTTTATTTATTAAAATGCGCTCAAGACAAATTGGATACTTTAATTATTTTGCTCGTATTGGTCCATCTATTAATTTTAAAATAAAAGATATGATCAGCTCAGAGACCAAAGCTAAAGGCGCTGCTATTGACATTGCAATTTTTCTTGGAGCAGAATACTCATTAGGTGGCAAAACATCTATAGAAGGCAGTTTGTTCTTTAATAATAATATTACCAATGCCATAAATAATGATTATTTAAACGCCTTGTTTCATCAATTTGGAATCCGTCTTGGCTTCTTATTTTAAGTAAGAATGAATTTAGCTAAAACAAGGGGATTTATAATTAATTGGTTAGAAAATTTTGCTAAACAAAATTCTATAACCCATTTCATTGTTGGAGTATCTGGAGGAATTGATTCAGCACTAACATCTACTTTGTGCTCAATGAGTAATATAGATACCATAGTTGTGTCAATGCCTATTCATCAACACAAAATAGAATTAGATAATGCTCTAAAGCACTGTAAATGGCTACATGCATCATTTAAAAATACATCTACACATACTATTGATCTCACACAAACATTTGAACAATATAAAAATACTATTCCTTCCGAATTTCAATCTCCCTTAGCATTAGCAAACTCAAGAGCAAGATTAAGAATGATTACACTTTATCAAGTTGCTAGTAGTACAAATGGTTTAGTTGTAGGAACAGGAAACAAAATCGAAGATTTTGGAATAGGGTTTTTCACAAAATACGGAGATGGAGGAGTAGACATTAGCCCAATTGCCGATTTAAAAAAAACTGAGGTGAAGAAATTAGCTAATTTCTGTGGCATTGATCAAGGTATTATAAATGCACCTCCGACAGATGGTCTTTGGGATGATGGTCGTAATGACGAAGACCAAATTGGAGCAAGTTATAAAGAAATTGAATGGGCCATGGATTTTAAAGGAAACTCCCCGCTTTCAATACGTGAAAAAGAAGTCTTAAAAATCTACACTAAGCTTCACAATAAAAATCGACACAAAATGACCCCCATTCCCGTATGTCATATTCCAAAAGAGTTTCTAAGCTAATTTGAGGGTATCCTTATTACAAGACCATCTAATTCCTTTTTAATCAGAACCTGACAAGCTAATCTACTATTCTCGTCCGAATTGTGTAGCTGATCTAACATATCTTCTTCTGATTTATTTAACAATTTTATCTGGCCTTCAATATAACAATGACATGAGGCACATAGTGCCATACCTCCACAATGTCCCATTGGAAAGTCCAAGCGTTTTAAAATATCCATCAAAGTTGTATCCTCCTCAACAAAAATTTTAACTGTATATTGGGTGCCATCGAGATCTTTTAAATAGATTTTAATAATATCTAAATTATTGGGATTTTCTTGTGTGAAATCAAATGTATTTTTTTCTTTTTTTATCACATTAAAACCCTTCAATTCCACCTAAAACGGTAGTATACTTAAATGATTTTTTTCCATCTGGAAAAACATGTTTAAAAGCGGACTGTGCCATCAAAGCCGCCTCATGAAAACCGCTTAAAATTAATTTCAATTTACCGGGGTAAGTGTTAATATCACCAATTGCATATATCCCGCTAACATTAGTTTCATAATCAATTGTCTTTACCTCAATAGCATTTTTATCTAAATTTAAGCCCCATTCAGCTATAGGACCTAATCTAGGGGTTAAGCCAAATAATGGGATCCAGTAATCAACTTCTTTTTTAATCTCTTCTGACTGTGTTTTTATTAAAATATTTTCTAAACAACTTTTACCATTTAGCTTGAAAACTTCAGCATTAGTTATCAAATTAATACTCCCTGCTTTACTCAACAAATTGACCTGTTCAACTGAGTCGGGATGTCCTCGAAATGTGTCCCTCCTATGAATAAGAGTGACTTCACTAGAAACACCTTTAGCAAGATAAATGGCCCAATCCAAAGCAGAATCTCCCCCACCTGATATGATAACTTTTTTATTTTTATATTTATTAGGGTCTTTTACAATATAATCAACACCTTTATTCTCATAAAAACTTAAATGATCTACCATAGGTTTCCTAGGCTCAAAACATCCTAATCCCGCAGCAATCACTACTACTTTTGCCTCGTGTTTAGTTCCCAAATTGGTAACAACAGAGAAAGTGCCATCATTATTTTTAGAGACCTTTTCTACTCTCTCTCCTAAAGTAAATCCTGGTTTAAACGGCTCTATTTGCTTCATTAAATTATCAATTAATTCACCTGCTAATATTTCAGGAAATCCAGGAATATCATAAATAGGTTTTTTAGGATATATTTCTGAACACTGCCCCCCTGGCTTGGGAAGATAATCTATCAAATGACATTTCATTTTTAATAAACCTGCCTCAAAAACTGCGAATAGTCCACATGGACCAGCGCCTATAATTAATATATCCGATTTAATCATTTATTATTAATTTACCGTTTCTACAGATTTGATTTCTGGAGCATATTTTTTCACAGATTCTTCAATCCCTAATTTTAAAGTCATTTGATTCACATCACAAGTTTTACAGGCACCCTCGAACTTAATAAAAACCTTAAGTTCCGGTGTAATTTTCACTAATGATATATTTCCTCCATCTGACTGTAAATAAGGACGTATCTCATCAAGACCTTGTGACACTCTATTTATAAGATTATCTGTATTTATCATTGTGCAAAAATAACTAATTACATCCTCTATTGTGGGTAATCTCTACTTTTTTTGTTTTAGGCATAGCACTATTTCTTTGATTAACACAAACATGCACCTGTGCCGCTAAATTATCCAAAGTTTTTTGAACTACGCTTTCTTGTAATATAGCGGGTCGCCCCACATCACAAGCCTCTCTAATAGTTTGATCTAGTGGAATTTGTGCAAGCAGCTCCACTCCTTCAGATTCTGACAATAGTTTTCCACCATCTTTACCAAAGATATAATGCTTTTTATTCTGCAATAATAACCAAGACATATTTTCAACTAATCCAATAATGGGCACATTAATATCTTTGTTAGAAAACATACTCATAGCTTTTTTAGCATCAATTAAAGAGACAGGCTGAGGTGTTGTCACAATAACAGCTCCTGTTAATGACAAGCTTTGAACCAGGCTCAAATGTATATCACTAGTACCAGGAGGCAAATCAACAATTAAATAATCTAATTGCCCCCAATCACTATAATCAATAATTTGCTTTAATGCTTTTGTTGCCATTGGACCTCGCCAAATAATGGCCTTATTAGGGTCTGAAAAAAAACCTATGGACATAATTTTGACACCATAACTAATAACCGGACTCATTAGTTCTTGGTTATTTTTCTTAATAGCTTTAGGTCTCTCAAATTCTGCATCAAACATAAGTGGGATAGACGGACCATATATATCTGCATCAATAAGTCCAACAGAAAAACCTTGTTTTTTCAAACCTAGTGCTAAGTTAGAAGAGATAGTTGATTTCCCCACACCTCCCTTACCTGATGCTACAGCAATTATATTCTTGATAGAACTCGAATCTACAGAGTTACTTTTATTTTCTAACACAAAATTGATACTTAATTCACAGGAAGGGTTCTCCAATAATACTGCTTCTTTGATCTTCTTCCGAATAGTATTTTTATATTGCAAAGATGGGTTGGTTGTTCCTATGGTTAAATTCATTATATCACCATCTACTTGAAAAGATTGTAATGAATTTAATTTTAAAAAATTGACATCATCTATTTCAAGAGCTCTTAAATAATTTAGTAATTTTTCTCGATTCATTTAAACACAAATATAATATGTTAAAATAAAATAGAACCCTAATAAAGAAAAGAAAATTCCAAATAAGTGATGGGTTGATTATCATCTAAAAACATTTTCTCATAATAAGTTTGAATACTCAATCTTTTGTCTGAATAATCCTTATTATACAAGTCGCTGGTAGATTGAATAACTTTATAATTATTTCTTTCCAAAACACCTAAAGTATAACCATATAAAAACTGACTATCTGTTTTTAAATGTACAACACCTTTTTGGTGTAATATATTATTGTATTTTTTTAGCATCAATGGATGAGTCAATCGTTTTTTTCTTCTATGAAACTTAATTTGTGGATCCGGAAATGTAATCCATATTTCAAATATTTCATTTGCAGTGAACAGATTTTCTAAATACTCAATATGAGTTCTTAAGAATATTACATTTTTTAAATTTTCTTGCTCCACTATATCTGCCCCTGTATACATTCTAGAACCTTTAATATCAATGCCTATATAATTATATTGTGGATTCATTTTGGCCAAATTCACTGCGTATTCACCTTTTCCACAACCCAGTTCTAATATAATCGGGTTATTATTATTAAATTTTTGTGCCCAATTGCCTTTTAAAACAAATTTATTGTTTAAAATATCCTCAATACTTGGCTGAATAACATGAGGCATGGATTTTAATTTGTGAAACTTTTGTAATTTGTTTCTTGACATATTATTTAAATATAATGCATCTGTCAATAGATTGTTTTTATTTTTATTTAAAAAATTAAAAAATATATTACCACTTAATAGAAAATGAACATAAAAGATTATAAAAAAAAAATATTCCAGATATCAACAGATTCCGAATTTAACCTTGCCGCTTTAGAATTATTTAACTATCAATATAAATACAATACAATCTATCAAAAGTATGTAAATATGGTTAGTAATAATATAAAAGAAATAAAACAATACTCCCAAATTCCATTTCTGCCAATTGATTTTTTTAAATCTCATGATGTTATTATAAAGGACACAAAGCCTAAAGTTGTATTTTACAGCAGTGGCACCACTAATAATAAAAAAAGCAAACACTATGTGGTGGATTTAAACATCTATCGAACATCAATTATGTCTAGCTTTCAATTATTTATCGGGGACCCAAAAAAGTTTTCTATTTTATGCCTCGTTCCAACTTTACAAAATAAGCCTAATTCATCATTAGCATATATGTGTGATGAGCTAATTAATCTAAGTAGTAATAAATTTAGTGGATTTTACATGTCGAAAAAAAAAGAATTAAAATCTGTAATACAAAAATGTGAAAAAATAGGACAAAAATTTATTTTATTTGGTCTTAGCTCTGAAATATTAAAATTTTCCAAAGATAAACATACCCCGTTAAAAAACGGCATAATAATAGAAACAGGAGGGAATAAGATACATGGTAAACATGTCATACGTGAAGAGTTACATAATCGTTTATCTAAAAAGTTTGGGAAAGACAAAATCTATTCAGAATATGGTATGGCCGAATTATTGTCACAATCATACTATATTAATAACAATGGCTTTAGATGCCCTCCATGGAAAAAGATTTTAATCAGAGACAAAAATAATCCTCTGAAAATAATTAAAACCCATCAAAGAGGATGCATTAATATTATAGACTTAGCAAATATCTATAGTTGTGGATTCATTGCCACTAATGATGCTGGAAATCTGCAAAAAAATAGTTTCAATATAATTGGAAGGATTGCGAACTCCACTGAAAGAGGATGTAATTTAATGATTTGAAAAATATCTTTTTTCATATTGACCATTCTCATAAAGTATTATATAAGGCTGATTAAAAAAATTAAGACTATTATTAAACGACCTTCCAAGAAAATCAATTGATTTAATTATATTTTTATTTAAAACCCCATTTTCTATTATTTCCGTAATCATATTTCCATCACAATCAACGCCCAACGGTGCATATATACAATTTTGATTAAATACATTACCAATACTTAAAGCTGTAATTTGCCCAAAACCATTTTGAGAAAATGAGTCTACAAAAGGAGTATCTTGACTCATTGTAACACTAACTTCATATACGCTCCCCTCCCTATATAATAAGAATAGTAATTCATCTCCTGTTGCAAAGCCATCTAATTGATTACTTGTATTGTCATTAGCCCATGCAGATATAGCAGTTTGGTCTCCATCAAAATTAA
>MDTB01166219.1_pt1 | contig 11033 bp, 7 predicted proteins | sample 811161 | NCBI WGS metagenome assembly MDTB01 (sample SAMN05326650, study PRJNA326480) | marine metagenome | isolation source: seawater | place: Mediterranean Sea | collected 2009
CTATCTTTTGATCTTTCTTTATCAATTCGAGATCTTTCTAATTCATATAATCTTGCCCTCAAAATTTTCATACCTTTAGATTTATTTTTATGTTGAGATTTTTCATCTTGCTGTGAAACTGACAGGCCAGTTGGTAAATGAGTAATTCTAACTGCACTATCAGTCGTATTAACAGATTGTCCTCCAGGCCCACCTGCTCTAAAAACATCTATTCTTAAATCTGACTCATTAATTTTAAGATCTACTTCTTCTACTTCTGGTAAGACTGCAACGGTTGCCGCTGAGGTATGTACTCTTCCTTGAGTTTCTGTATCTGGAACTCTTTGTACTCTATGGACTCCACTTTCATATTTGAGAGTAGAGTAAATATTGGTACCTTTTATAGAAGCTATAACTTCCTTTAAACCTCCAGCCTCACTTTTTGAAATAGAAATTAATTCAAGTGACCATTTTTTTTTATTACTTACTTTTTCATACATTTTAAATAAATCAGATGCAAATAAACTTGCCTCCAAACCTCCGGTGCCTGCTCTAATTTCAATTATAGCGTTTTTTTTATCAGCCTCATCTTTTGGTAGTAGGAATAATTTTAATTTTTTTTCAATTTTTCTATATTGCTCTTTAAGATCTTTTAATTCTGTCTCTGCCATTTTTTTTAATTCTTCATCAGAAGAATTTTCATTTAAAATTTTTTCTAATTCAGTCTCATTTGTTTTAAATGATAAAAATTTTTTTGCATCTTCTACAATCTCATTTAAATTGGAGTATTCTTTTGACTTTTCAGCAAATTGTTTTTTATCTATATCTCTAGATGATAAATCCTTTTCTAATATAGAGTGTTTTTTTAATAAATCTTCGACAGTTTTTTCTAAAATCATTTTAATTATTTTCTATTTCTACAGCTTTTTTTTCAACTTCCTCAATTACTTTTGCAATCATATCCTCGGTCATCACTTTTTCTTTTTGGACACCCGACAAATAAAGCATATTGCCTCCTTTTCTACCGCCAGTAATTCCAATGTCAGTCATCGCAGCCTCTCCAGGACCATTAACTACGCATCCTATTATAGACAATGTAATAGGGGTTTTAATATGAGATAATTTTTCCTCTAAAATTCTAACTGTGTCTATAACCTGGAAACCTTGTCTTGCACATGATGGACATGAAATTATTTTTACACCTCTGTTACGTAAGTTAAGAGATTTTAATATCTCATTTCCTATTTTAATTTCTTTTACAGGGTCATCTGATAACGAAATTCTAATTGTATCGCCTATTCCATCCATAAGTAATGACCCTAAACCAATTGAAGATTTTATGCTGCCAGAAACAAAACTTCCTGCTTCTGTAATGCCCAGATGAAGAGGGTAATCAATTACTTTTGATAGTTGTCGATAAGCATGGATAGATAAAAAAACATCAGATGATTTAACACTTACCTTAAAATTAAAAAAATCTTGATCTTCTAAGATTTTTATATTTCTTAACGCACTTTCAACTAAAGCTTCTGGACAAGGTTCTTTATAAGTTTCAAGTATATCTTTTTCCAGTGAACCTGCGTTTACACCAATTCTAATAGAGCATTCATTATCTTTAGCAGCTTTTAAAACTTCATGAATTTTATTTTTGTCCCCAATGTTTCCTGGGTTTATTCTTAAGCAACTTGCTCCATTTTCAGCTGCTTCAATCGCTCGTTTATAATGAAAGTGAATATCTGCAATAATTGGGATGTCTACATGCTTTGAAATTTCCTTTAGAGACTTTGATGAAGACTGATCTGGACAAGAGACTCTTACTAAATCTGCACCTTCTCCTTGGATTTCGTTGATTTGTTTTATTGTAGCTTTAACATCAGTAGTCAAAGTATTTGTCATAGATTGTACAGATATAGGGTTATCTCCACCAACTTTGACTTTTCCTACATTGATTACTTTTGTCTTTCTTCTTTTAATATCTCTAAATGGCCTTAAACTCATTTTTATTTATCTAGTTTAAATTCTTTGTGCAAAGCTGCCAACGCTTTTTTAGAATTTTTTTTATTAATTAAAACTGAAATTTTAATTTCCGAAGTCGAAATAACTTGAATATTTATTCTCTTACTTGCTAGGGTTTGAAACATTCTATACGTTACTCCAGGGGTAGTTATCATGCCAACACCAATTATAGATATTTTAGATACTCCTTTTTCAAATAATAATTTTCTATAATTAATATCTTTATTTTCTTTTATAATATTTCGAGTTTTATTTAAATCCTCACTTTTAATTGTAAAAGTTAAATCTGTTTCTTTTCCATTAGGTGAAATATTTTGAACTACCATATCAACATTAATTAAATTTTTTGATAATGGTTTAAAAATAGAAGCAGCAACACCTGGTTTGTCTTTTACACCAACAAGAGTTACTTTTGCATCATTATGTGTTGAAGATATCCCAGTAATAATCTTATTGTTTATTATATTAGATCTTTTTGTGATTAAAGTTCCATTTCTTTTAATAAAAGATGATTTGACCTCAACATCAATTCTATTTAATCTAGCATCTTGAATCGAAACTGGTTGCATCACTTTAGCTCCTAAAGAAGCCATCTCCAACATTTCTTCATATGAAATTACTTTTATTTTTTTTGCTTTTTTTAACTTTTTGGGATCTGTAGTATAAACTCCTTCAACATCAGTGTAGATTATACATCTTTCAGCTTTAAAAAATTTTGCTAGCATAATTGCACTAGCATCAGAGCCCCCTCTTCCAATTGTTGTTAATCTTTCTTTATCATTTATGCCCTGAAAACCTGCTATAATTGGTATTCCCCCTCCGTTTAAATATTTAATAATCTTTTTCTTATTAATTTGATAAATTCTTGAATTTTTATGCACACCTTTAGTTAATATTGGTATTTGCCATGCTAACCACGACCTTGATTTAAAACCTTTGTGAACAAGTCTTCCTGCTATCAAAGAACAAGAAGCTTGTTCTCCAGAACTAACAAGAGTGTCGTACTCTGTATCTGAAAAATTTTCACTTATCTTTTTAGATTTTTTTATCAACTCATTTGTCACACCACTCATTGCTGAGGACACAACAATAACTTTATAAGTTTTTTTTCTATAGATTCCTATTATTTCGGCAACTTTTTTGATTTTTTCAATTGTGCCAACCGATGTACCGCCAAATTTTAAAACTACAGTTTTCATGATAAAATATTTTTTAAAAATTAAAATATATTGATAAAATACATGTTGAATATAATGTCAACTTACTAATGAAAACTAGCACAATTAATAAAGAAGAAATAGAGAAATTTTCTAAAATTTCTGAAGAATGGTGGGATCCAGAAGGAAAATTTAAACCATTACATAAATTCAATCCCATAAGGATTTCCTACATTAAAAATAACATAATTAAGACACTTAAAATTAGAAATAAAATAAGACCATTAGAAAAGATCAAAATTTTAGATATTGGTTGTGGTGGAGGGCTATTATCTGAACCTATGAGCAGATTAGGTGCAGATGTAGTGGGTATAGATGCCTCCGAAAAAAACATTGAAGTTGCAAAGTTACATGCAAAAAAAAATAGTTTAAAAATTAAATATTTATGCGCCTCACCTGAAACTTTAAGAACTAATACAAAATTTGATATTATCTTAAATATGGAAATTATTGAACATGTTGAAAATATAGAAACTTTTTTAGAAACTTGCTCGAACTTATTAAATAAAAATGGAATTATGTTTGTAGCCACTATTAATAAAACCTTAAAATCATATCTATTTGCTATTATAGGTGCTGAATATATTTTACAATGGCTTCCTATTGGCACACATGACTGGGAAAAATTTGTAAAACCCAGTGATTTAATAAATATATCCAAAAACTGTAAACTTAATTTAGATAGGATAGATGGTGTAAAATTTAATTTAGTTAAGAATGAATGGAGTTTAAGTAGTGATAAATCAGTAAATTATATAACTCAATTTATTAAAAGCTAATTTTCTTTATCATTGATCCAGGGAATTAACTGGGTTTCAATACCTTCTTCACTCAACTCTTTAATATCTTTTTTTGAAGCATGACCATAAATTCCTTTTTTATTTTTATTATTTTTATAATGTAAGGATCTAGCTTCATAAGTAAAATTTTCACCAACATAATCAAAGTTTTTCTTGATAAACTTTTGATATTCAATAATGGTTTTTTTAATATCAACATTTTTTTTTGAAGAAGTCTTATCTTTTCTAATTGATATTTTATTAATAACACTTGGCATCATTAAAGATTTTTCAATTTTTAAAGAGTTACAAACATGACAAGACAAAAGTTTCCTTTTTTTCAATTTTTCAAATTCTGTTGATGATGCAAACCAACTATCAAAATTAAGATTACAATTTTTACAATTAAGATTATATTTAATCATATGTGTGACTTAATTACTCCAAGCAAAAATTTCAATATAAATTAACTTCTATAATCGGAATTTATTTTTATATATTCTTTTGTTAAATCCATTGTAAATACTGTAAAATCCTTTGTTCCTGTCGAAATGTCAACTTCAATCTCTATTGAGGGATTTTTCATATACTCTTTTACTCTTTCTTCTTCATATTTTTCAAATAGTTTTCCATTACTAACTATTTTTAAATCTCCAAATTTAATGGATAATTTTTTTAAATTTATATCAATCCCTGCTTTACCTATTGCCATTATAATTCTTCCCCAATTAGGATCCTCTCCTGCTATTGCGGTTTTTACCAATGATGAATTTGCAATTGAAATACCTATTTCCTTTGCATTTTTTTCTGTATTACAATTTTTAACTTTTATAGTAACAAATTTAGATGATCCTTCTCCATCTGATACCACTCTTTTTGCTAAATTTAACATTACATTATTTAATGCTCTATCAAAATCTAGCAACTTACTATCACTAATATTTTGAATTTTAGGATTATTTGCTTTACCTGTTGAAAAAATTGAAAGCATGTCATTCGTGCTTGTGTCCCCATCACAACTGATTGCATTAAAAGTATTAGTTACATTCTTTTTTAATAATTTTTTTAATAAATCGTTAGACAATTCAGCATCAGTAAAAATATAAGCAAGTGTAGTTGCCATATTTGGATGGATCATGCCTGACCCCTTGGCTATCCCATATATCTTTATATTTGTATTGCCAATTTTGCATTCATCCATTGCTAATTTAGGCTTAGTATCGGTAGTCATTATTCCTAATGCTGCTTTAGTCCAGATATACTTATTTTGAGTATATTTAATATTTTGAATTAATTCAGGAATTTTATTTTTTATTTTTTCAAAAGGAAATGGCTCACCTATTGTTCCTGTACATCCAAAAATTATTTGTTTTGGACTAATCTTATCTGGATTATTGTCATCCTCTTTTTGCTTCTCGATTAATTTGATTGATACTATTTCAGCTAATTTTTGAAGGCATAAAAAACCCTTTAAACCCGTAAATGCATTGGCGTTTCTTGTATTTACAATTAAAGAGTAAATCTTTTTACTTTTTTGTTGTAAATTCCACTTAATATTCTCTGATCTAATCTTAGATTGAGTATAAACTGAGGCATGATTTACTCCATCTCTAAAATAAAACATTACCAAATCATCTCTTGGGATATTGTACAAGTTAGCAGATATTGAGGAAATCGCTACGCCATCAACATGGTCTAAGTCTTGATAATCGCCCATCTTGTTGTCTTTTTTTTTAGAAGATAAGAAATTTTTAAAATTTATTCCCATTGTATTTAAAATATAAATTTAATAATTATATTAGACTTAAATATTAAATAATAAATCAAAATATAATGCTAAATCCATTACAATTTGTTTCAAAATTCTTTAAATCTAACAATCAAAAAGAGCTAGATAGAATTAAAAAAATATTAGAAAAAGTAAACTCTTTTGAGCAGATTTTTGCTAAATTTGAGGATAAAGAATTCCCCAATAAAACTATCGAATTTAAAGATAGACTAAAAAAAGGTGAAAATATTGACAATTTAATGCCTGAGGCATTTGCTCTAGTAAGGGAGGCCTCAAAAAGAACTAGAGGCGAAAGACACTTTGACGTCCAAATTATTGGTGGAGTAGTCCTTCATGAGGGAAAAATTGCTGAGATGAGGACTGGAGAGGGAAAGACTCTAACTATTACCTTAGCAGCATATTTGAATTCATTAAAAGAAAAAGGTGTACACATAGTAACTGTTAATGATTATCTGGCTAAAAGAGATTCAATCGAAATGGGTCAAATTTATAATTATTTAGGATTAACATCTGGATATATTAACAACGATCAAGACGACCTTGAAAGAAAAAAGAATTATAACTGCGACATAACTTATGCAACAAATAGTGAGCTCGGCTTTGATTATCTAAGAGACAATATGAAATTCTCTGAAGAAGAGATGGTTCAAAGATTGCATTTTTTTGCGATAGTTGATGAAATTGATTCCTGTTTAATAGATGAGGCTCGTACTCCATTAGTAATATCTGGTGCAGCAGAAGATAAAACTTCTCAATATCTTGCGATAGATAAATTGGTGCGACTTTTGAAAAAAGAAGATTATGAAATTGATGAAAAAGACAAAAATGTTTTTTTGACAAATGAAGGTATCAATAGTGTTGAAAAAATTTTTTCTAATGCTGGTATTTTAAAGAATAATAATTTTTATGATCCTGAAAATTTATCTTTAGTACATCACGTAAATCAAGCATTAAGGGCAAATCATTTATTTGAAAAAGGTAAAGATTACATTGTTAAAGAAAATACTTTAAAAATAATTGATGAATTAACTGGAAGAATCTTAGAGGGAAGAAGATTCGGTGATGGACTTCATCAAGCCTTGGAAGCTAAAGAAAAAATTGATGTTCAAGCGGAAAATCATACCTTAGCATCAATTACTTATCAAAACTATTTTAAACTTTATTCAAAAATATCTGGTTGTACTGGGACTGCTGCCACTGAAGCACAAGAATTTTTTGAAATCTACAACCTTTCTGTAATTATAATACCAACAAATAAACCAATGATAAGAAATGATTTAAATGACCAAATTTACAGAACTGAAAAAGAAAAAAATAATGCTATAATAAAAAAGATTAAAGAGTGTCATTCAAAAGGACAGCCACTATTAGTTTTTACTTCAAGTATAAATAAATCTGAGATTTATTCAGAATTACTTAATAAAGAAAAAATAAAACATGTTGTTTTAAATGCAAAAAATCATGCGAATGAAGCAGAAATTATAGCAAACGCTGGTAAAGAAAATTCAGTAATTATAACTACAAGTATATCTGGTCGAGGTGTAGATATACAATTAGGAGGTAGAAGGGGGTCTAAAGATGAAAATTATTTAGAAAATGAAAAGAATAAAATTAAAAAATTAGGAGGTCTTTTTGTTATCGGAACTGAGCGTATGGAGTCAAGAAGGGTTGATAATCAGGCAAGAGGTAGAGCAGGCCGTCAGGGGGATGAGGGTTATTCTATATTTTTTGTAAGCTTGGAGGATGATTTAATGAGAATATTTGGATCAGAATCAATGAATAATATTTTAGAAAAATTGGGACTAAAAGATGGAGAAAGTATTGATCATCCTTGGATAAATAAAGCCCTAGAAAGGGCCCAAGAGAAAGTTGAATCGAGAAATTTTGATATAAGAAAAACATTAATTAAGTTTGACAATGTCTTAAATGATCAAAGGCACGTAGTATTTTCTCAAAGAAAAAATGCCATGAAAAGTGAAAAAGTGTTTGATTATTCTAATGAATTTTTAAATGAAATAATAGATGAAACAATTGAATTAAAAAATCAAAAAATGTCGAATCCAAAAAGTAAGGAATTTGAAAATAAATTAAAAAAAATCTTTACGAAAAATCTAGGTGAAACTGAAATTAAAAATTTAATTTCTTCAAATGTACAAGAATTAAAAAAATCTATTATAGAAAAATTTAATCACGCTCGTGAGGAAAGAATTAATTTTTTAGGTGAAAATCAAGCTAAAGAAATAGAAAAAAGAATTTTTTTACAGTCAATAGATCTAAATTGGAAGTCTCATATCCAGTACTTAGAACAATTAAGACAAGTAATTGGATTAAGGTCTTATGGGCAAAGAGATCCTCTCATCGAATATAAAAAGGAGGCTTTTGATTTATTTGAAAGTTTGCTTAATAAACTAAAATTAGACTTTATAACTTTATTAATGAATCTAAAAATTGTTGAAAAACCAGTTGAAAAAGACTCAAGACCAAAGATATCAGATAATCCAAAGTGTCTTATCTTGCTTAAAAAGAATGAAAAAATTTCAAGAAATGATAGGTGTGAAGCTACAGGTAAAAAATTTAAAAATTGTTGTGGTGCTTTATAAAAAATAAAAGATAGTTATTAAAGTTAATAACCCGATAGCAACTAAAAGATATATATTTTTCTTTGATTTTATTAGTAAATTTATTTTATCATTTTTGTTATTTAAGTCACTCAAGTCTTCGGTATTTTTAATAAAACCTTTATTTCTACCAATTTTTAGAAATTTGTTTTTTCTATGATCTTTTATATCATTTGGAATCATTCCATCAAAAAATTGTAAATTATTATTAATTGAATCTTTTAAATTTTCTAAAATAATTTTTTTATCCCTATGAGCTCCACCAACCGGCTCTGGAATTATTTCGTCTATTATATTAAGTTCAAGCAGGTCCTTAGCTGAAAGTTTCATGGCTTTTGCAGCGTCAAGCATCTTTTTTGGATCTCTCCATAAAATTGTTGCACATCCTTCTGGAGATATTACAGAATATATAGAATTTTCGAGCATTAAAACTTTATTAGATGATGCAAGAGCTATAGCTCCACCAGATCCACCTTCTCCAATTATAATGGCTATAGTTGGAACTGTCAGCTTCATACAACATTCTATGGATTTGGCTATAGCCTCAGCCTGACCTCTTTCTTCTGCTCCTACACCAGGATATGCTCCTGGAGTATCAATAAAAGAAATTATAGGCAAACCAAATCTATTTGCTAAGTTCATAAGTCTTATAGTTTTTCTATATCCCTCAGGTCTCATCATTCCAAAATTTCTCTCTACTCTACTTTCTAAATCCTCTCCTTTTTCTTGGCCAATAACTAATACTGATTTATTCTTAAATTTTGCTAATCCTGCTATAACAGCTTTATCTTCACCATAAAATCTATCACCTGAAAGAGAAACAAAATCATCAAATAACTCATTTATAAAAAATTTAGACTTAGGTCTTTCTTCATGCCTTGCCACCATCGTGGTTTCCCAAGGGTCTAGGTTAGAATAGATATTTTTTAACTTTTCGTCTAATTCTTTTTGGGTATTAGAAATTTTTTTAGTATCTACTTCAGAAAGACCACTTTGATTATAAGGATCTTTTAACTTATCAAGTTCACTTTCTAGTTTTTTAATATCATTTTCAAAATTTAGATAATTTTTCATTTTTTTTATTAATACATAAGTATGAAAAAAGACAATAAAATGTCAATGCTTCTATTAATTATTTGACTTAGAGTTTTATTGGAGTTTAAATATAGTCTCATGTCGACAAAATACCAAAAAGTAAATAATCTCAAAGTTTCTGGGGACCTTTTGTCGTTTGTTAATAACGAATTATTAAAAGGTACGCTGATTTCCCCTGAAAAATTTTGGTCAGGTTTTGATGAAGTAGTTCATGAACTATCACCAAAAAATAAAAAACTAATTGAGATTAGAGAAAATTTACAAAAAAAAATTGATCAATGGCATATTGATAACAAAGGAAAAGAGAACAACATTGAAAAATATAAAAAGTTTTTAAAAGAGATAGGTTATTTAAAAGATGAAGGGCCAGATTTCAAAATTGAAACTACCAACGTTGATGAAGAAATATCTCAAATTGCAGGCCCACAACTAGTAGTCCCTATAATGAATGCAAGATATACATTAAATGCTGCTAACGCGAGATGGGTAAGTTTGTATGATAGTTTGTATGGAACAGATATAATTGAATCTGAAGAAGGTGGTAGCGAAAGATATGATCCAAATCGAGGTCAAGAGGTAATTAAATATGTAAGAGCATTCTTTGACAAATTTGTTCCGATTGAAGGTACAAGTTGGAAAGATATTGCTAATTTGAGAGTAGTAAATAAAGACTTGATCATTTCTAAAGATGATTATGAATACAAGTTAAAAGATAGAGATAAATTTATAGGTCATAGAGGTGATGCCAACAATCCTTCAGCAATTATTATTAAAAATAATAATTTACATTTTGAAATAATTATTAATCCAAAAGCATTTAGCGCAGCCCATGATATTGCAGGAATAAGTGATGTAATTTCAGAATCAGCTATTTCAACTATTTGTGATAATGAAGATAGTGTTGCTGCAGTTGATGCAGAAGATAAAACTATTTGTTATAGAAATTGGCTCGGTTTAATGAAAGGAGATTTAAAGATTCAATTTGAAAAAAATGGTAAAAATTTAGAAAGAAAACTGAACCCAGATAGAAGCTACATTTCAAAGGATGGAAAAGGTTTAAAATTACACGGAAGAAGTTTACTTTTGATTAGAAACGTTGGTCACCTCATGACTAACTCTTCAATTATACTAAAGGATGGAAGTGAAGTACCAGAGGGGATTATGGATGCATTTATCACGACAGCTGCAGCACTTCATGATTTAAAGAAAAAAAATAATTCAAGAAAAGGATCAATTTATATAGTTAAGCCAAAGATGCATGGTCCAGAAGAAACTGCATTTACTGATATAATTTTTTCTAAAGTTGAAGAAATACTTGAGTTAGAAAAATATACTTGCAAGATTGGAATAATGGATGAGGAAAGAAGAACATCTGCTAACTTAAAAGAGTGTATTCGATCACTTAAAAATAGAGTTTTTTTTATAAATACAGGATTTTTAGACCGGACAGGAGATGAAATGCATACGTCCATGGAAGCAGGACCAATGATTAAAAAAGGAGATATGAAATCATCAAAATGGATTTCAGCTTATGAAAATA
>MDTB01089377.1_pt1 | contig 11032 bp, 8 predicted proteins | sample 811161 | NCBI WGS metagenome assembly MDTB01 (sample SAMN05326650, study PRJNA326480) | marine metagenome | isolation source: seawater | place: Mediterranean Sea | collected 2009
AATTTATCGAAACCAGCGTTCGTCGTGCCGGTGGAAATTGGGTTGCTCGATTTGAACGGGTCTTGGATCATGCAACTTCTGTTCATTATGTCACCAATGAAGGATACTATGGGGACGATTCCCTGTTTACTTTTTGTAATCAGGTCATGCTTGGTTTCGCAGCCATGCGAGGGCGTGGATTGGATGAAAATCCCAACCTTTTGGTTATTTGGGATGGAGAACCCGGTTCCACTGGGGGTACCGGAGAATTAGTCGAAGCCTGGCGGGAGGAATTTAATGAACCGGAAATTATTGATTCCAAAGATATTTTAGCCCATCTCGAAAAACCTGAACCCGTTCGTATCCATTCGGGGGAAACTCGCCCTAACTTTCGACCGAGTTTTGGAGAGTCGGTCAATTCAGTCCGCTCCATTAAAACCATGCTTTTTGCAGATGTGCAGGCGTTTAGCCGAGTGGTGGAAGATAAAACGGGTGAATTTGTGGAAGCTTTTCACGGTGGTATTTCCGTCCTTATGGGAAAACTTTCCGAACCTCCGGTTTTTGTGAATACTTGGGGAGATAGTTTTTTTGCGGTATTTGAGTCCACGGAGGATGCCTTAAAACTCGCACTGGACATTCGGGATTATTTTAATAAAGGTAGTTGGAAGGATCTGTTAGTCGAAGGGGAGATGGAAATCCGTATTTCAATGCATGCCGGTCCGGTGTATGAGGAATTTGATCCGATTTTGAATCGGAGAAACTTTTTTGGGCGTCATGTTAATCAAGCTGCCCGTATTGAGCCTATTGTCTTGCCAGGTTCCGTATTTGTATCCGAAACCGTAGCTGCCCTGATTTCATTTGGATATGAGAAATACGATTTTGAATATGCGGGCAATCTTGAGCTGGCCAAAGACTTTGGATCCTACCCTATATACATGCTGCAAAGAAAAGGATATTCCGGCGAAGAGGAGCGGGCATGACCGATCAGTCTATTCCCAGCGATCAGATTCCGGAACCTTTTGAATGCTATACCGGAAATAATCCTTACATCTTTGTAAGCTATGCGAGGCTAGACAAATCTTTTGTGTACAGTACACTGCAGGTTTTTAATGATGCTGAGGTAAATATCTGGTATGACGAAGGAATTCCTCCATCGACTGAATGGGTAGAGGAGATTGCCCAGGCAATAAAAAGATCCTCATTATTCGTCCTCTTTATGTCACCACAAGCGGTTTCCTCCCGTTTTGTTCGCAATGAAATTAATTATGCAGTGAGTTTGGATAAAAACATTCTCACAGTTTATCTTGAGGAAACTTTGCTCCCTGAGGGTCTATCCCTGTGTTTGCAACCCTATCAGTCTTTAGAAGTGAACGATCAGGACTGGTTGCAAAAAGCTTGCTTGGCTATTCAGGCACAAATAAACGATGAAGCTAGTAATCTAGTTGAGTTTCAGACCGATACGCCTGATATACCGGGTATTGATTTGGGAGGTCAACTATGGGGTCACTGGGAAAGGGCGATGCAGGCCCAAGGCACCCGTCACGGTTTGCGGGTGAGCAAGAAATCAATTTGTGAAAGTGAGACTTTGCCCCCGCCTGCGACTGGAATTGAGGAAGATGAAGGGCTCGTCGCATCCACAAGTTTAGAACCGTCTCCGGACCGAACTTCTTCTGGCAAGACTCGGCACCCATGGGCTGTCAATGTAGAAGTCAACCAAACAACACCATCGGTTGGATCCAACAAAATCTTTGAAGATACTTATGCTGGTACCTTTATGTGGATACCGCCGGGAGAGATCTCGATTTGGGTTCCCTATGCGGAGGAACAGCGAGTCGTCAAGGTATCCCGTGGCTTTTGGATGGCTAAATATCCCGTCACTCAGGAAGTCTATCAGGGGGTTATGGGGATGAACCCAAGTTTTGCAGAAACCCTTGTTGAAGGCACAGAGGATAACCTGCCCGTAAATAATGTATCCTGGTTAGATGCGGTCTCTTTTTGTAAAGCACTGACCATTCTTGCCCGTAATCAGCATACGCTTCCTTCCAACAGTGAATTTCGCTTACCCACTGAAGTAGAGTGGGAATATGCATGCCGGGGTGGTTCGACCTCAGGTTATTATTTTGGAGACGACCCCAATGACCTTCTTCTTCACGGTTGGTTTAAAGCCAATAGTCAAAAAAGAATTCATGCTGTTGGAATGAAAGCACCAAATCCCTGGGGTTTGCATGATCTTTACGGAAATGTTCGGGAGTGGGTAGGTAATTCTTTCGTCAATACTCTGCTTAATGACAGTGAGCAGGACGAATTTCGCATCAGTCGGGGTGGTGGGTATATGAAGACTGCATCCGAGTGTAAATCTGCCTCCCGTTCCACTAATTCTCTACACCACCGCTTTCGTAATCTTGGGTTTCGTCTTGCCTTAGCAGAGTTGCCTGGAATCACGGGTAAATAAAACCGATCATTTTGCGGAGGCTTTTTGTTGTCAAAAAGCCTGAAAGTCGGCAGTTTCTAACCCTTTGTTATGAACCCCGAAGCCCCCAATAAATCCAAAGGTGAAACGCCGATGGACGGAAGTGATCAAGTTGCCGTCCGTCAAGCCAAACTCGATCAGATGCGAGAGCATGGATTTGATCCCTACCGTGCAAACTGGGAACAGTCACACACTTCACTGGAAGCGTGCGGGCTTTTGCCCGAAGAGGAAGAAGAAGGTCCCGAAGTTTCGGTCGCGGGGCGTTTAGTTGCTTTTCGAGTGATGGGGAAGGCCACTTTTCTTAAAATACTGGACCGGAAAGGGAAAATACAATCCTATGTCAGACGGGATGAGATCGGAGAGGAAGAATACGCCGCTTTTAAAAAGTTGGATTTAGGAGATTTTATCGGAATTCGTGGTCCTTTATTCCGGACAAAAACCGGAGAAGTGACGGTTCGTGCAAAAGAATACCGTTTAGTATCCAAAGCATTACGACCTTTACCAGAGAAGTGGCATGGACTCACGGACAACGAACAAATTTATCGTCAACGCTACTTAGATCTTATTGTTAATGAAGAATCACGCGAAAGATTTCAGGCACGCAGTCGGATCATTCGGGAAATCCGCGAATTCTTCTGGAGTCGTGATTTTCTGGAAGTGGAAACACCCATGTTGCAGTCCGTTTCTGGAGGTGCCGCTGCCCGTCCGTTCCGTACCCATTTTAATGCCTTGGATTGTGACTTCTCTCTTCGTATCGCTTTGGAATTGCACCTCAAGAGGTTATTAGTCGGTGGATTTGATCGGGTCTTCGAAGTGGGGAGGGTCTTTCGTAACGAAGGTCTTTCCCGAAGGCATAACCCGGAATTCACTATGCTCGAAGCCTATCAGGCATATACAGATTACCGTGGCATGATGGAACTTACTCAGTCTCTTATACAGCAGGTTGCGGAGCGTTCCCTAGGAACCCTCCAAATGGAGCGAGCAGAAGGGGAAGCCATAGATTTATCCGGTGAATGGAGGGAAGCTAAATATAAGGATCTCATTATTGAAGCAGTTGAGCAAAATGATTGGTTTGAATTACCCAAGGAGGCTAAGCTTGAGAAAACCAAACAATTGGGTATTGAAGTGGACCCGGAATTGGAAGATTTTGAAATCACCAATGATGTATTCGAGAAAATCATCGAGCATACCTTGATCCAACCCACTTTTGTCACCCATATCCCTAGGGAATTATGCCCCCTTGCTAAAATTACTGAATCTGATGATTCAACCATCGATGTATTTGAACTGTGTATCAACGGGCAGGAAATTGCTCCAGCATATTCCGAGCAGAACGATCCAGCTGTCCAGCGTGATGCATTTATGAAGCAGGTAGGGGAAGAGACTCAGGAGTTGGATGATGATTTCCTTCTCGCACTTGAACACGGTATGCCTCCAGCTGGGGGTATGGGATTAGGGATTGATCGATTGGTTATTTTCCTGACTAATGCCGCAAATATTAGAGATACCATATTATTTCCAACGCTTCGCCCGTCTTGATTTAAAATAGGGGGCAGTAAGCCCCATGTGGGAATGAAAAAAACAAAAGGCATTCGTAAAGCAGACGATCTAATAATCATCAGGTCGATCTGGTGGAGGCAGTCAGCACTCACCTTATTTCTGTTGGTTGCTGCCTTAGTTTTTGCTTTCATTGATTATGTAGGTCCAATTATAAGTTGGGCATGTACAATTCTGTTCGGTTTAACTTTCATTCTAAGTCTTTTTGATCAAGTCTTCGTATGGTCTCGTTTACGAATCGATGAGGATGGGTACGATTTACGCACCTGGTTTCGTCGATTGAAATATCGACACCAGGATATTGATTGTTTTACCAGTCAGATTTATCTCAACCGAGAATTGATCATTTTAAAGTTGAAGAAAGAAGCAGTTGAGAAATATCAATTACCACAAGATGAGATTCCATTCCCATGTTCATTCGGCAGGATTGTGGAAGATATCATGAAACAGTTAAATGAGTCTTTAGACAAAACTCCAAGGAAAGCTAAAAAAACCTAATCTTTTAAGTAGCCAGCTCTTTTGTCTTGTTACCTTTGAATGAGGGGAAATAGGCTATGCAGATCATGATCATTTGGCTGAGGATGAAGTACATCAGCGGGTTGAATGCCTTATCCATAAATCCATACGAATGAAGACCCACCCCCAACATATTGGTACCAAACCAAGACCAAGCTGTGACCACATTTCCAAATATCGCAATGGCAGAAATTCCACGAATTTTAGCAATACCTGACCATCTTGCGTGAAGTAGAATTGCGTTCCAAATTACAATTAATAAAGCACCGTTTTCTTTGGCATCCCATCCCCAGAATCGTCCCCAAGACTGGTCTGCCCAAATTCCACCCAATACTGTACCGACTAAGCTGAAGAATAAGGAGAAACAAGTGATTCCATAGATCATGGATCCTAAAATTTTTTGGGCGTCTTTTTCGGTACTCATGAGTTTCGAACCATATTTTGCACTACTTCCAAAAATAGAGAGCACGAATTTATGGCAAACATAGGCGATCCCGAGAAATCCTGCGAGAAATGTGGTGGAATACCCAATCGTAATGATCACCACATGCGTAGCTAACCAAAAATTGGAATCAAGCACCGCCCTCATCATTTCCATGGTGTCTCCCGTTGGATTTAAGGATGAATCCAAACTTAGGTTATGTGCAATTACCAGGCTGCCGAATCCGATTAGAGCACCCATTGCTGAGGCGACGGCAAGCCGAAGAAATTTTTCTGTAAAGAAGCAAAGTAAAACGGCTCCCCATCCAATGAATAGGGCAGATGAATAAAGGTTTGTAACCGGGGGGCGCCCTTCGATGTACATTCTTCCTGCAAGTCCAAATGTATGGGAAAGTAAAACAATCGCAGTTAAAATGTAAGCCGCGTTGCGAAGAACCCGGGCTAATTCACCTCTTTTACCAAGGGTGGTGGAGTAAGTTGATGCCAGCCATGAGGCGCCGGCAATGACGAAAATCAGTACATATGCGATAGAACTTCTGTAGAAAGGTTCGAATCCGTTGTAGGTTTTCTCAAAACTTAATGTCGCCGCATCTTCTCCGGCTCTTGCAGTTCCCGTTTCGCGAAGCTCCGCAACCGTAGAATTGAATGTAGAATAATCAAGGGCGAGGTAGCTTTTTTTGAGTTTTTCATAGAGCCCAAGAACAGGATCCACTTCTCTCCTTAGTTTGATGGCCTCGGCATATTGAGATGCGAAAAGAGCGGTTGGGTCCATCTTACTATTAATACGAATTTTTTGTAATTCTGCCTGTAATAAGGTTGGATCAAGAGAAACTAAGCGTTGCAAAGTACTTGAGAAACGAGCGGGATCCATGTTTTGTTTTTCTTTAGAATCAAGAGGTTCTTTCCCCACCAGCGACTCACCAATTGAACGCCATTGCCTTTTGGGATCATCCTTTTCTGGAGGAATCACAAAAAATTCCGACCACAAATTCATTCTTGAATAATGGTCGAGGAAGAAAACTACTTTTGCAAAATCAGCACTACCCAAGCGAATATCTTCAGGGCGGTTTGATAGATCTTTAGTTAGTTGTCGGAAACGCACATATTCCGCTGTTAAATCATCGTCCTCTTCAGGGTCGAAGAGAATTTCAGCAACTTGCAATTGATCTGCCATTTCTGGGGACAAATTGGGAGAGGGGGGGGAGAGAGTTGACTTAAGCTTACGGTAGAGCAGAACAGACCGATAAAGGTCTATCATGTTTTGATCGTAAGGGTCTCTAAATTCTTGATCTTTTTTTCCGGCATCTCGGGCTGCCTCATCTATTTTACCAAGATATGGTTCCAGTTCAGAGTAAGAAAAATACTTTCCGTCTTTTGTCATCTTTTTGTTGATGACACCTAAGACTTGATCGTGATCTATCAAAAAAGTTTTGTAATCATCACTTTCTTTCGGTTGGAAAAGTACTTTGCTAAACCATTCGATTGCGGAAATTTCGACTGCAGTTTTAGGTATACCATTTTGTGGATGACCTTGGTTCATTTTTCTCGATGAAAAATAGTTGTGATAATTTAGTTCCTGCAAACTGAGAGAATCTTTCCCATTGGAAGCAATTTGGTTTTTGATTCGATCAAATTCAGCGGTCTCCTCATCACTGAGGATTTTAAGGGCAGTTCTTTTATTTCGAAGTACAAGTAAAGCATTTCGGGCCACACTATCGATGGGTTTGACTCGACCTCCCCGCAAAACCGGAATTCGAGAAAACCCTTCCAGATCAAATTTGTCAGATGAAGCCTTTGGCTCGCCAGTAACAAAATCTATAATTGAAGAAGTGGCATAGCGATTGGGAAGAAAAGCAAAGTAGATTCCCAGTACGATCAATGTCCATAAAAGGATTCTGTTTGTAATCGATTTCTTTCGGTTATCTTGGCTCATGCAGGTTGTGCATTGTTGGAATTTTTACGTAAAAAACGAACGAGATGAAAACTAAACTGCCAAAGTAACCCAATGGAAACTAATATACAGGCGATGTAAGGAACCAGCCAACTAGGATTTCGGATTACCTGAAAGACTGTATAATCTGCGGCCGCGTTCATCTGGTACTGGTAGAAAGTTTTTCCGGCATGCCTAAGAGGCGTGTTCATATAAACGAGTGCCTGTCGGGTTTGATTTTTTTCCATGTTAAGAACGATATCACTCTCAAAATTGAAGGGAATTTCAGTGCCCTGATAAAATTCGTTTTCAATATCTAAGAGTTCAATTGAATACGGGAGGTATTCGCGTTCACTCCTAAGGGTAACTCCCCATAGTCTGCCATCGTGCCTTATTGGTTGAAATGCAAAATCAGAAAGCTTGGGGCTTTGTTTCCACCAATGATTGCCTCCTGGGTGAGCTAGAGACAGCCAAGTTCCAAGGCTTTTTGTTCCATCAAAAATCTCAAAAACTAAATAGCCGAAATTTAATCCCTCGCTGCTGAAATCCTCTTCCTTTGTCCTAATTGTAAGGTTCGCGGTCTGTCCGACTCCACGATTGACCTCTCTCGCTTCTCCTTCGCGAGTCGAGCCTTGTGGAGTGACAGTGAAATCACAATTTACTCCAAACTTTTTGACTTTAACTTTAAAAGGAAGGTCGGCCGCTCGAACCGTTCCTCCATCTTCCAAAATATCTTGGGGGATGGTGACAACTTTCTCAGTTTTGGGATCCGTTACATCGGAAAAGGCAAGTTCTACACCATGGAATCTTTCGATATAATTGCTAGATTCGCCTTTGTTTATTTGCATGCGAGATTCTTCCTGCATAGCCTGCGTGGCGAGTTGTCCGACTAACAACATGATGATTCCCAAATGGATGAGCTGGATACCCATTTTTTTTCCAGTCCATTGGAAACGCGTGATATATGCTGCAGTAAGATTTACGATCAATAACCCACCAAGTAGATACCCTCCAGGAATGGGGATGGGGATAGCATGAAGAAATTCTCCGCCCCAGAATTGTTCAGGATAATGCCAAATGCCAAACATGGATTCAAAATATTCAGCCAGGGCTCCTCGTATGCCAATTCTCACCTGTTCAAGGGTTGCCACAAAGATCAAAATCATTGACAGACTCAACAAGGTGAGTGTCAGCCTTATCGAGGCTAAAGGAACAAGCCAGGCGAATTTCTTTCGTCTTGCCCCAAGAGAGCTTCTCTTCTTTTTATTCGTATTTGTATGATTGGACATTTTTGTAATTAGTGGAAACAAACACTCTCCAAGAAAGACAGGAAATTGGATTTCTCAACTTCAGCGAGTGCCCTGTCCCCTGAAATTTTAAAAAACCAGGATCGCTCATTCAAAAGTAGGATGGCTGCGAAAAGTGATTCAGTTTCGCCTTCAGCGATGACAAGTTGGGCATCTTTCTCGTCTAGAATGAGGGGGGAAATATATTTAGAGAGCTCAGTCTCTTCGACTGGGTCTATGCCAATTTGGCCAAGCCAACGATTTACATTAGCGAGGGTTCCCCCGACATCTCCCGGGAAGGAAGTTACAGAGAAATCCAATTTGCTTCCATTATTATCTGTCACCTCATAACTAGCCAGTCTCATGGAAGAAGCCGAAGTTTTCACCCAGTGAGAAGGAATTTCCCATGTGGGTTCATTTTCGATATTGGCAACAGGGGGGGGAGGGGGAGCGGGTGCTTGTGCCCGGATTTCCACTTCACCTGCTCGAAGAGTGGTGGATGCAAGGAAGGCTTCAAAGTTTTCTGACTGCTCATTAATTAGCTCACTATCTCCTATAAAAGGGAAGAGCCAGGTCTCTCCTTCATTTCGGTGAAGTGCCAAAAGAATGGTACGGGTAGACCCTTCTTGTCCTTTGTCAGAAAGTCGGATCCATTCAAATTCACGGCCCCCGATATTTTTGATTTCACTGATCTCTTTAAGTTCAGATTCTCCAATCTTTGACTGCCCGAGCTCCATTCCAAACATATTGGCGACATCGGTACTAGACACGGATTCTCTAAAAGGCATCACTCCAATCCTGCCCATTGGTCCAAGGTCGGTTTTGACATGAAAAGAACCAGCCATCGGTCCTGAAAGGTCGGGGTTTTCTCCCCATTCTTTGGGGAGTTCCCAGGACACGACAGGACCTGTATATTCACTTGGAATTTCATAGGTTTGTATTTCTGCGTCCTCCCCGCAGGAAAGAAAGAATAATAAAACTATAATCACCGCTACTTTTGGGAAGACAGTTTGGGCATTTATATAACGAGGAATCATACAGTTATAATTATGTGAAAGATTAAATTCTAGGCAACCCGAACAGACCGAAATCAGGCATTACATTTAAAGAGCACCACATCTCCGTCCTCGAATAAATACTCCTTACCTTCCAGTCTCCACTTGCCTGTCTCCCTTGCGGACTGCATCGAACCAGCGCCGATCAGGTCATCGTATGAGACTACCTCGGCCTTGATGAAATTTTTCTCGAAATCGGTATGGATCACACCCGCACACTGAGGAGCGGTCATCCCTTTGGTAAAAGTCCATGCCCTTGCCTCTTTTTCACCGGCCGTTAAATAACTGGCCAAGCCAAGTAAGTCATAAGTTGCCTTAATAAGCGAGGAAACACCGGAATCATCCACACCCATAGCATCCAAATATTCTTTAGCTTCTTCGTCCGCCAATTCGGAAAGTTCTTCCTCCATTTTAGCTGAGATTACACAACAATTGGCATCCTGCTGATTGGCTGCCCACTCTTGAAATACAGGCAGATGGCGATTGCCTGAAGAGTCTGAAATTTCCTCCTCTTTCAGGTTGCAGGCATATAGCATTGACTTGGCACTGAGCAGAAAAAAGGATTTTAACCGGACCCTTTCATCCTCATCCATATCCAATAGGTTAGCGGGTATACCCTCATCGAGGTGAGGCAACAGGCGTTCGAGAAGGGCAACATTGGCAGCAGCATCCTTATCCTGTCCTCGTGCTTTTTTCTGGTTTTTTTGGAGCTGGCTCTGGACTGACTCAACATCCGCAAGAATGAGTTCAGTCATGATTACCTCTGCATCTCCGACAGGATCGACTCGCCCCATGTTATGGATCACATCCTCATCATCAAAGCACCGCACGACATGGACGATCGCGTCCACTTCACGAACATTGGCGAGAAATTTATTCCCCAAGCCTTCCCCTTTGCTCGCACCGGCGACCAAACCTGCGATATCAACCATTTCAATAGCTGCAGGGATGATGGTTGTTGTTCCCACCAAATTGGCCAGGGGTTGAAGACGGATATCCGGAACCTGTACGACTCCGACATTCGGATCAATCGTGCAAAACGGATAGTTGGCAGCCTCCGCCTTGCGAGACTTGGTCAGGGCGTTAAAAAGAGTGCTTTTGCCCACATTGGGCAAACCTACGATTCCAGCTTGAAGCATAATAAATAAAATCTGATATCATGCCCAAAGCTCCTCCCTCGGTCAAGGGCACATGGTAATTCGCTGATGCTTTCTCATTGACTGAAAAGGTATAGGGATTAAATTAGTGAAGATAATTTATGGCGATAGTAGCTCAGTTGGTTAGAGCACCGGCTTGTGGTGCCGGGGGTCGCCGGTTCGAATCCGGTCTGTCGCCCCACTTTTTTAGAAAAAACAATAAGTAGGACCCAAATTTGGGAGATGGTGAAGTGAAAGTACCTCTCATCGTAGTGAATCAAAAGGGAAGGAGTGAGCCCTTAAATTTATTTACAGAACTCTTGAAGTAAATTGATGAGACGATTTGTAATATGCATATTTTTATTCTGTCGAGTGAGTAATCATAGCTGCATAATATCTTGAAACAGCGAGTACCTTACTAGGAAAAAAGGAATTATTTTTTTGTTTATCTAGTAAATTGGAGAGTGACTTGAAAAGGAAATGCCAGAGGTTCGCCATTGTTTTTCTCCAATCTTTTCCTAATCCGTCGGTTCTTTTTGTCCAATTTGGGCTTGGCTAATTTTGGTGACAATGGAAATAAAAGCGAAACAAAGGATTATCCACAAGACTTCTCCACCAAGATTTAAGAAACTAATTTTCATGAACTCATCAATTGTCTGAGC
>MDTB01099644.1_pt1 | contig 11032 bp, 11 predicted proteins | sample 811161 | NCBI WGS metagenome assembly MDTB01 (sample SAMN05326650, study PRJNA326480) | marine metagenome | isolation source: seawater | place: Mediterranean Sea | collected 2009
AAAATAAAAAAATAATTAATGTTCATTTGATAAATGAATATAATAATAATATAAAAATGTATATTTTAAAACGTGATAAAAAGCAAATAAAATTTGTAAAAAATCGAAAACAAATGGATATCATTTATTCTATTTTGCAAGATGAGCATTTTATATTTCCATAAAAGTATTTGAATAATTTTATATAAATAATATTTTTTTAATATTATTTATTCAATATTAGATTTTATATTTAAGCAGTAGTTTTCTTAACTTGTTTTTGGAAATGAGGAGACATATAACGTTGTAGATTGAAATAAGTCAATTCATCGTCCTTTTTCAACTTCAACAATTTTCGAAGCTTTGCATCAGCTAGAATGCGTCTTCCATTTTTAGGATCTTGAAGTTTATGTGCTCTGATGTAAGTGTTAATTTCACGAGTTACCTCAGTGCGAGCCATTTCACTGCCTTTTGGTTTACCCAAAAAGGTTGCCAATTCGAGACTAATTTTTGTTGGCTTTACAAATCCACTTGGTTGACGATTTCCAGATTTACGATTTTTACCCTTTTGTTTTTGGGCTGCTTTCAATTCACGGTCGGAACGCTTTTGAAGAGCACGGACTTGAGTAGTTACAGCAGTCAATTGACTTCTTAATGAGGTAAGTTGAGCTAGCAATTGTGTGAATTGATCACTCAAGGTAGAAACTGCTTCAACAGGAGCAGCTGGAGCAGCTACGGTTTTTTTTGGTGCAGCTGGAGCAGCTACGGTTTTGCTTTTTTTGGAATGCTTGGTCTTTGGCATTTTATGATAAGATATATATACATCTTTTTAAGTCCGTTTAATAATATATTATTTATTTATTTTTTTAATGCACTTATGCTCTCTAAATTTAAAACTAGTTATTATTATTTGTCATAAAACTCTCATACAACCATGGTAATGAATTGGCAGCATTATTACTAACTATAGTAAGAGCTCCCAATACATAAACCGCTCCAGAATATCGAGATGATTCATCAACACCGCTATTTACAAATAATTCTATTATATTCAAAATTATTTTACGACGACCTATTAAATCTGTTTCATTTAAAAAAGACCAACTTATACTTGTAAATGGTTGTCCCATTGGAGGACAAATTTTTCTTTTCATGCTTATCAATAATTGAGCTCGATATTCCCAAATATCTATCAACTCTCTTAAATATCGAATTAATCTATTTTCAGATAAATTTAAAAACCAATCTACATCTGTTATAAAACCTAATAGATCTATTTGATGGAATATATTTTGCACGCGTAATTCTAGTTTCTTTTTTTCAGAAATATTGTCTACTTTCGTTTTTGGAATATTAAACTGAAGTTTCAATTTTATTATTTTACTTAATAGAATCATTTTTTTCATATTATTATATAATGAAATAGGTAGTTTATTTCTATTATACGGATTATAAACATTATGAACATCATCTAAGCTTTTTACAGAATTTAAATATAAATTATACAAAGAACAAACATCAAAAGCATATATAAAATTGTCCTTATCTTTATATGATATTATTTGATAATAAGGTATTGAACTTATCGATTCTAACGTCATAAAATCTGTATCGTTTGTATATTTTTTATATTTATTACCTTTATAATAATTGAAACTTTTTATTAGATATTTCTTAAAATAAATCTGTATTTTTTTACTAAAAAAAGAAAATTTTAAATAATTCCACACTCTATATCGTAATTCTTTTTTATTTCCAGAAATTTTTAATTTATAATATCTACAAATACTTTTTAATTGAGAACAATTATAATTGTATTCTATTATTTTTTTATATTCCTCAAATACTGGTATTTTAAAATCGCTTTGAGATAATTTCACTAATTTTTGTTTCAACTCTGTATTTGGAACTTTTTCATAAACAAATAATTTTAAAAATGTATTTGGTGATAATCTTTTTTGACTTTTTGGAGAGATTTTCATAGTCTCATTTTTATATTTTTCAACAAAAGAACTCATTTATTTTATTTTAACAATTAATATTTAATTTGATAATCTAAATGATTTATTAGTATTTGAAAAAACAATTTAAGTATGTAAACATAATAATTATTAACATGATAAAACAAATATTATTCATAATATTATTTTTATTTACTACAAGTAATTGTGAAATACCAAAATGTCAAAAATTATGGGATATGAATAACAGAATAAACGGTATAGAAATATATAAAATGGGATTATATGCTTGTATCGAAGGACCAACGCCAAATTTAAGAGGTAGTGTACCACAATTAATAGCACCTACCAATATAACTATTTTAAACGAAACTGAAAATCTCTCCAAAAACATTACTTCAAACACAAATCAAGAGATTTTAAATTATACAACAAAAATAAATTCAACAACTACAGAATCTATTTCGACTACAGAGTCTATTACTAATACAGAATCTATTTCGACTACAGAATCATATAAAACAACTACTACAACAGAAACGCCAAATATACAGGATACAAATACACCTATAATAGATGCAAACAAAGATAAAATAATAATAGAATTTGACAATACTACAAACACAACTAAAAACACAACTACATATCAAATGTATATTAACAATACAAATTTAACAAATGCTTACAGTGAAAATATAATTACCGAAAAAATACTAACACAAAATAATTTAATTAATACAACAAATATAATTATTATTACAAGTGTAGCTAGTATTATTTGTTGTGGTACATTGTCTTTCTTTATTCACAAGGCTCATATAAAATCATTGAAAAAAAATATCAACAAAGAAGAAAAAAATAAAAAATTGGAATCGGATATTGAAAGTGGAGAGAAATTAAAGTCCGGTCAATTAGCAAATGCTATTTATTATTCTAATAAACTTCGAAATAAATTGGGAAATAAAAATGGTAAACGCATGAATATAAAAAATAGAAATTCGTGGAGTAGGGATAATAGAATTCAACCTGAAAAAAAACAATTACCTCCAAAATTACCCGAGCCTAATATTAAAGTCGATTTAAATTCATATAAAACAAAAAAACCCGGCTTATCATTAAATACAAAAGAAGTTTCTACCAGTGTCCCAACACAAAAATTTCAAATAAGAGAAATAGTACAACATAAAAAACAAAGCTCTTTTGTTCCCGGTAGTCCTAGAAGAAGATTACCAACACCACCCCAACGTGCTCCTCCGCCTCCAGCACCTGAATTTGCTTCTAAATCATTAGCCCAAAAATTAGATAATCTCACTAACAATAAAATCTCTCCAAAAATACAAAGAATAGTTCAAAAAAATAAATAAACTTAATCACTATATATTAAATTGAAACAGGTTTATTGTTTTATAATTACAAAAACAATAAACTATAAATAAATCTCACCATGTCATTCTTCGCTGAAATCTTTATACTCCTTATGACATTTGGAGTTATATGTCTATTAGCTGCTATTGGTTGTAGATTAATAGAATTATTTTGGATGGCTACATATGCTTGTTTCGCACCTTTAATGTGTCCCAATAGACGTAGAGAACCATGGCCAGCAGAATTATGTAATATATTAATAACAGTGATTATTTTCATTGATAATACGTTATTCAAATGGTGTGGTCTATGCTCTGCCAATATAACTAGAAAAATAAATAGATGTAAATTAAAACTTAAATTATGCAGGATAAATGCTGTGAAAAAAACCAATAAATTTAAAATAAAACCAATAATATATGATGATGTTCATGTAATTGTAGTTAATCCTTATGACAAATATCAAATAGCAACCGTTTCTAAAGAAGTCAATACAATGGAGGTATAAAAATAAAGTTTTAATATTTTTTTATTTATAATCTAAAGACTATTGGATTAAATAAGTATTGGAAAAATTGACATGAAATTTAAGTCTAAATTAAATTGATTTAAAAAGGAGCTTCATATATATAAATCATAAGATGTCAAGTCAAAGTCAACGTATCGTTTCCGCAAAATCATTCGAATCCAGTAAGGTTTCATATAAACCACCAACTGTTAATAAACGTGGTGGTAAAAGTGTTCAAGTATCATATGAAGGTGATGCACTTCGTATCCAATTTCCGCTTATGCTTACGTGGGGTGTAAATGAGCGTGTGGATGAAGCAAGTGGTCGTGTAAGTTATGATATGGCACTACAATTTGAACCAGAAAAGAGCACTACACAAGCTAGATGGTTGGGTGAAATGAAATCATTGGAGGATAAAGTAAAAAATGATATTATGAAAAATTCAAAGGCGTGGTTGGGTAAACAACAAAAGAGTAGAGATGTTATTGATGCATTGTTTTATCCAATTCTTAAATATCCAAAACTAAAAGATGGCAGTGGTGAACCAGATTATGATAGAAATCCAACACTAAAGTTGAAGGTTCCGTTTTGGGAAGGTAGATATAATGTAGAAGTATATGATATGGAACAAAAAGCATTGTATGTGCCTCCTAAACAAGGAATGACAGGTAATAACGCACAAGACCAGAGAGAAGACAGTGGTCCTATGGACTTTATCCCTAAGGCTTCACACGTAGTAGGTATTCTCCAATGCACTGGTTTGTGGTTTGCAGGTGGTAAGTGTGGTGTGACGTGGGCACTTAAACAATGTTGTGTTCGACCACCACAACGCCTAGTTGGTATGGGTAAATGTGCTATTGTGATGGATAGTGATGATGAAGAAATGGAAAGTAATTTAAAAGCGTCTGAACAGAAAGCAGCAGAAGAAGATCAAGAAGAAGAAGATGAATATCAACCATCATTTACAGTTGAAGAATCAGATGAAGAAGAAGAAGAGGAAGAAGTAGTTGTTGAACCTCCACCACCTAAGAAAAAGAAAAAGGTAGTAAGGCGTAAGAAAAAAGGTGGTGATTAATTCAAACAAATAAACAATAAAAATTAATTTATATTATAAAATTTTTTTTTATAATATATTTTATTAATGACAACATTATTTTTAGGAAGACCCATATGGTATAATCCGAAAAAATTATTTAGTTTCGAATTAGACGGAGATGACACGAGTCAACAAGTTTTTGATATATATTCTTTTAGTCATGTTACACACGGTATTTTATTATATTTTTTTTTTAAATATTTAAATACTAATCTAATTCACGGGTTATACTTAACTATATTAATAGAAATAATCTGGGAAATATTTGAAAATACACCATATATTATTAAAAAATACAGAAAATCACCAGAATACAAAAATTATAAAGGAGATAGTATAGTCAATATCGTTGGTGATATCGTCTTTACAATATTGGGTTATTATTTAGCATTTAAATCATCAAAATTCGCAATTATTTATTTATTTTTGTCAGAAATCATTTTAATGCGTTTCAAAGCTAATTTTATTGGTTTAAGTTTTGGAAGTTTAATGCAGTAAACGAATTAATATTCTTGTTTGAAATATAATTTAATCGCTATAAATACATCTCCTCGATTCGAATTATCAAATATATCATTTGTATTTATACGCAACAAACCACGATTTTTAAAAGTAAATACTTGTTTTTGATCTGTCAATTTTAACTCATTTGTATTTATAGTAAATTTCTCTCCACCAATATAAATATTTTTTACATTACATGTAAATGCGTCAAGTATATGTAATTGATAATCCATAGCTACATCATTATTTGGTCCTATAACTAAACCATTATCAATATCTGGTATTATTTGAACAATAAGATCATTATTAGAAACGTCAAAATATAATTCGTTATGCCATAAAGGAACATAATGAATAGTATTACCTAATTCTAATTTATATATTTTATCACTCATTAAATCCTTTATTTTCGGTTGCAAAATAATTATATTATCATCCTTCATCTTTTCTTTAATTATTTCTTTCATGCTATTTATAGTTTCCACTCTCAAACAAAAGATTTCATTATATTTGGAGAGAATTTCATATATTTTAATGGCACGATCCTTTTTTAATCTTGAAAAAACTTTTAATGAAATATTGTGACAACCCTTTAATATTTCATTTAATGTAGTATCAATAAATATACTATCCCATTCAACATCAGGTGCTAATTGCTTTAACAATTTTGCTAATAAATCCGAAAACGATACCTGATAATTAATATCTTCATTTGGAACTTTTCTGAATTGATTCATTAACTTATTTTTTGCTTCTAATACCTTTTTAAATTTTTCAGGATCTCCGCCTTTATCAGGATGATGTTTTAAAGCCATTTTATGATATGCACGTCTTATACATTCCTGTGTATGCTTTTGACTTATTTCTAATATTTTAATTGCTTCATTATAATCCATGTATTACTTTACATAAATAATAAAAAAAACTCTCTAAGTGGTATATCGGACGATAATTATTATTATAATATTTTAAAAAACCTATTAATTTTTTGTAAATATCATTCAGATTTGTATCATTCAAACGATTGTTTAAAATATAATGATTTACAATATAATCGATACAATTACACAAATCCAAATTATATATTAATATATCATAACAAATATCGCGAAACTCCAAAAAATTTATTGTATTGTAATTATCTACGTTTTTAATTATTTTATTTGAAATTTTTTCCATATCATTATTTAAACAAACGATTTGTGATTTCAAATTTTTTATATTATTTATCTCATTTATATTTTTCACATTTATTTTTTTTTTCACACACTTTTGATATCTAGTCTTACTAGGTCGAGGCACTGATACTATAAAACATTTATTTAATATATTTTTTGGTATAAAACTAATTTGCTCGGTAATTAAAATATATGATAAATTTATATTTTTATACTTTATATTTTGCATATAGCTATAAAAATTATCTATTAATTCCTCATGTATATTATGAAAGTTCTTACATAATATTACACCGCTCTTATTTTGTTTTGCAGAAAATATATCTAATATATGATAATATAAATCATTAAACAAAACTTTCGCATTGCAACCTAATAATGAAAAATCTATTTCAAAATGAACATCACTTATTTTAAAAAAATATTCCTTATTTTTATTAAAAATAAAATTCATTTTTCGTTCATATTTTAATTGACTAGGACTCATTTTTTTTATATAATTTAAAGCCTGACTATATTTTCCTACACCCGGTGGACCATATAATATAACATTTGAAAAATTAGACAACTTATTTAATTCTTTACTAATTTTTGGATGTAGATTATATGTATTAATAGTTGTTATATATTCTTCAAATTTTGTTTCATAATATTTCATATAATAATAATAAATTGTCTTGTGTTTAAACTCAAATATAAAATTTCATTTAGCTCATGTAAAATAATAAACTTAGAGATAATAATATATGATATCTTAGATATGTACTTAACCATAGAAGCATCCAAATTTGATCCCTTTTATCTTTTAATAAATAATAAAACAAAAAATAATATTATGAATAATAGCGATTTCTTTAGAATATTATATTCTGATGAATACATTACATTTAATGGGGTTTATATACATTTTATACTACAAAATATAAATATTGAAAAATATTTTAATAAAGTTAAATGCTGTTTTAATAATAATATCTATAATAATAAAACTATAAGTGATATAATCAAAATCGAAGAAAAAATATTAAATAAATTGCAGGGTATTTTATATGATTACAAACCAAATTATAGAATGAAAGAACAATTGCAAAATTATTTTATTAAAATATTTAATGAAAATAATATTAAATTAGGAAACCATGACAATATTATTTTTATATTGAAAATTTCAGGAATATGGAGTAATGAAAATACCAAAACATTTGGTATAACATTTCGTTTTTATATCATATAATCAATTATATAATTGAACATACGATATTATCCATCTGTTTTATAATTAATCAAAATATTATACATTTCCTGAATTGGTATTATATTAACACACGCTAACAATAATATTGATAAAAACGTTAAAAGTTTATTTGTTTTAACAAATTTAATATAATCTAATGTATTTTTTGAAAAAATATTAATTTGAATCATAAGAATCACGAACGAAAAAAGAATACTTTTCTGTAAATAACCTGGATAAGTAGGAGTCTTAAACAAATAATCACCAAAAATAAATGTTAAATATAATATTATTGCCAATTGAACTATTATCATTAAACCGTTTCCAAATACCGACAATACATTAAATAATTTTAATTTTGAACTATTATTAAAGGCAAAAATAATAAAAAATCCTAATACTAATATAACTATTATTAACAACATAAAATATATTAAAAATTCACTGTATTTCCATTTAAAAAATTGTCTAAGAATTGTTAACAAAATACTAGTATAAAATAATGATTTTCTTCCAAAATTTAAAACTCTTAAATCATTTGTAGCCATATAATATATATTATTATTATTTTTAATTATTATTCCATTAATTCTTCAACGTCTGCCAAAGTCATTTCCTTCCATTTTCTTTTTCCAATGTTTATAAATTTTGGCCTTTTCATATGCTTATTTTTAAAATAAATATACGGACCATATTTTCCCGTTCGAATAGATATTGATTCACCTTCTCTACTTGATTTAAATTCTCTTAATATTCCTGATGTTTTTGGTGTTGAAATAATTCTTATTGCATCTTCTAAAGTTATGGAATTTACATCAACACCCTTCGCAGAATAATTCTTCCCATTATGGGATAAATAAGGACCAAATTTACCATTTTTCAAAAATATTTCACTATCTTTATATATTCCCAAATTATTTCCACTATAATTTTTGGTATCTAAAATATCTTCTAGTTTATATTCACCATTTTTTAATTTGTTTATATCTAAATCTTTTCTTACCTTTTTAAAAGAAACTTCGCCATCATCATCATATTTTAAACAAGGTCCATATTTTCCTATAACATAAGTATGTTTTTCATCTACATATATTCCCTTTGTATTATTTTTACCCTGTTTAAATTTCCCTGACTTTATTTTCGGAACGTCCTTTTTCAAAAGTATCATGTCATCATAACAAGTTTTACATAAACTATGCCATATTTTATTACCATTTGCTATTTTATCTAAATCATCTTCCATTAATTTTGTATAGTCATAAACAAACATCTGATCAAACCATTTTAACAAAAACTCTATCACCATCAAACCTAATGGTTGTAAAACCAATTTGTTTTTTTCATTTCCAAATTGTCTACAATTTTCAAATTCATCCAATTCTTCCCCCCTTAACCGAAAATCAGTACAATTAATTTTTTTTCCTTCGACACTTTGTTTTTTTACATAATTTCTATCCTGTATTTTTGAAACTAGACTCGAAAACGTAGATGGTCTACCAATTCCCATTTTTTCTAATTGATTTACTAATTTAGCTTCGCTATAATGCGATTTTAAATTTTTCAACACTACTCTGCTTCTTATTTCTTTATACGTCAATATACTATTTTTTTTTAATTTTTTTAAATAAGTATATGAATCATATTCATCATCACATGATATACCATCTATAATTTTCCAACCCGGAAATATACATTTTTCCTGTGAACATCTAAAAACACTTGATACTTTTTTACCATTTACTTTTATAGTTGGAGCACTAATTTCTCCCGTTATTGAATTATAAATCGCATCACTCATACAACTTTGTATTGTGTTTTTCCATATTAATTTATACAATCTAACTTCTTGATTTTTTATTTTATCATTCATATCAATATCTGTTCTTGTTATATCTGTTGGTCTTATAGCCTCGTGAGCTTCCTGTGCTGTATCATCTTTCTTTTTTTTTTGGTTTTACTACCTGATGTTATTAAATGTAAATTTTTTCCTACATATTTTGTATCATACGTATTTTCAATAAACTTTTTTGTCTTTTTTATAAATTCCGAACTATATGTTTTACTATCTGTTCTCATATATGTAATATATCCAGATTCATATAAACGTTGTGCTATTCTCATAGTATTTTTTGGTGAATATCCTAGTTCATTACTAGATTTTTGTTGAAGTCCACTAGTAGTAAACGGTATCGGTGGTTTTTTAATTACCTTTTTAGGTTCCTTAACATTATAAGTATGTTGGTGAACTGTGTTTTCTTCTAAAAAATCAACCATATGTTCTTCTTTTTCAAAATACGTATTTAATTTAAATGTTAAATTTTTTTTAGTAAAATCACCCTCTGTTTCATACATTTTATCACCCGGAGACTTTTGTATTTCTAATTCTTGTTCATATACTAATCGTAAAGCAGGTGTTTGACACCTTCCCGCACTTAAACCTCCTTGCACATTACGCGAAATATTTTCATATAATAATGGACTTAATGTAAAACCTACTAACTTATCCAATATTTGTCTCGCCTGTTGTGCATGAACTTTATTCATATCCAATACAGAACAACTATTAATAGCTTTTTGTAATGCAGATTTAGTTATTTCATGAAATATAATACGTTTAGTTGTTGCAATAGGTAAATTAAATAATTTACATATATGCCAAGCAATAGCCTCTCCTTCTCTATCATCATCTGTGGCTAATATAACTTCCGATGCCTTTTTAATATTATCGCGTAATATTTTTATATTTTTATATTTATTTGGTAAATTTTTATAAGTAGGTTTAAAATTATTTTTTATATCAATGCATTTCAAACCATCTGAATTATCTCCTAGTTGTCTTATGTGTCCAAAACTGGCAATACATTTATATCCAGACCCTAAATAACTTTCGATTTTTTTGCATTTTGCCGGGGATTCAACTATTACTAATTTCATATCTATTGAAACAATACATTATTTTTATATTGTTTCAATTTATATTTATTGATTGATTTGTTTAAATTCTCTCCAAGTAATTTTTTTAACACTCCTCTTTTTCTCTTTCTTTTTATTTTTGTTTCTACGTTTTTCTTTTATATCACCTTCTTTTATCGCACTATCAATATATATTTCTTTTAAAATTTGACCAACCAACGCTGATGCTTCGTGTTGATCATATGTGCCATTTTCAATTTTTGACAAAACCATTATAAATTTATTTAGTATATT